>LNFM01001865.1_pt1 | contig 73428 bp, 58 predicted proteins | sample 596031 | NCBI WGS metagenome assembly LNFM01 (sample SAMN04254537, study PRJNA301005) | activated carbon metagenome | isolation source: dual media filters at the Ann Arbor, Michigan drinking water treatment plant | place: USA: Ann Arbor
GCGACAAGGTGGTGGGCATGGGCGGCTGGCAGGAGTACAGCGTGGTCGACGGCAGCGCCGTGGGTGCGCTTCGCAAGGTCGATACCACCCATGTACCGCTGTCGCACTACCTGGGCGCAGTGGGCATGCCCGGCGTGACCGCCTGGTACGGCCTGGTCAAGATCATTGCGCCCAAGGCCGGAGAAACTGTGGTGGTGAGCGCCGCCACGGGTGCCGTGGGCAGCGCGTTTGCCGCCCTGGCCAAGGCCCGCGGCTGCCGCGTGGTGGGCATTGCGGGCGGCCCCGACAAGTGCAAGTACGCAGTGGAAGAGCTGGGCTTTGACGTGTGCATCGACCACCGCGAGCACGGCGACCTCAAGTCCATGTCGAAGGCATTGAAGGAAGCCTGCCCGAACGGCATCGACGGCTACTTTGAAAACGTGGGCGGCTACATCCTGGATGCCGTGCTGCTGCGCGCCAACGCGTTTGCCCGCGTAGCGGTGTGCGGAATGATCGCTGGCTACGACGGCCAGCCCCTGCCGATGCAGAACCCCGCGCTCATCCTCGTCAACCGCATGAAGGTCGAGGGCTTCATCGTCAGCGAGCACATGGAAGTGTGGCCCGAGGCGCTGAAGGAACTGGGCATGCTGGTCGGCTCTGGCAAGCTGCGCCCGCGCGAGACCGTGGCCGAGGGCATTGCTGCCGCACCCGAAGCCTTCCTGGGTCTGCTCAAGGGCAAGAACTTCGGCAAGCAGCTCGTCAAGCTGGCATGAAGCACGCTCTGAGCCGCAAAGTGCAGGGAATGCGGCCATGACACTTCGCTGGGTCTGGGCCCGCTTTGATGACCTGGGCGTACACGTCCTGCACGACGCGCTCGCGCTGCGCTGCAAGGTCTTCATCCTGGAGCAGGGTCCCTACCAGGACCCGGACGCGGCGGACAAGCGTTCGTACCACCTGCTGGGGTACGACGCGGCAGGCGCACTGCAAGCCTGCCTGCGGGTGGCGGACCCGGGGGTGAACTACCCCGAGCCCTCCATTGGCCGCGTGGTCACCGCCAAGGAGGCGCGCGGCAACGGCACGGGCCGGGCACTGATGCAGGAAGGCATTGCGCGATGCCACCAGGTGTGGCCGGGGCAGGACATTCGCATCAGCGCGCAGGCCCACCTGCAGCCCTTCTACGGCAGTCTGGGTTTTGTGGCGGTGTCCGGCGAATACCTCGAAGACGACATCCCCCACGTCGAGATGCTGAAAAGCGCTTGAAGCCGCACGCCGCAAGGAGCCGCCATGACGCCAATGCCCGTTGCTTCCGTCGCCCGCACCCATGACGTGTTCAACCAGAGCACGCCCTGGGCCGATGTGAACCTGTTCACCACCAACGCGCCGCTGCAGTCCGCACTGCGCCTGCATGCCCCCGGCCTGCCGCTGGGGGCCCTCACAGCGCTGGGTGCAGAGATGGGCTCGGCCGACATGCAGACGCATGCGCGTCTGGCCAACACCCACAAGCCGCAGCTGCGCACGCACGACCGCTTCGGCCACCGCACCGACGTGGTGGAGTTCCACCCCAGCTACCACGCGCTGATGGGCGCGGCCCTGCGCCACGGCCTGCATGCCACGCCCTGGACGCGGCAGGACACCGCCCATGCCCACCTGGAGCGCGCGGCCGGCTTCATGCTGTTCACCGAGGCCGAGCCTTCGGTGCTGTGCCCGGTGTCGATGAGCTATGCCGTCACGCCCGCACTGCGGGGCAACGCCGCCGTGTGGGCCGACTGGAGACAGGGGCTCACGGGCACGCAGTACGACCCGCGCCTGGCCCTGTACTCGCAAAAATCCGCGCTCACCATGGGCATGGGCATGACCGAGAAGCAGGGTGGATCGGACGTGCGGGCCAACACCACGCAGGCCGCGCCCGATGGCGACGACGCCTGGGGTGCGCGCTACCGGCTGACGGGACACAAATGGTTCTTCTCGGCACCCATGTGCGACGCCTTTCTGGTGCTGGCGCAGGCGCCGGGCGGGCTCACTTGTTTCTTTTTGCCCCGCGTGCTGCCCGACGACACCGCGAACGCCATCCGCATCCAGCGCCTCAAAGACAAGCTGGGCAACCATGCCAACGCCAGCTCCGAGGTGGAGTTCATCGACGCCATGGCCTGGCGCGTGGGCGACGAAGGCCGTGGCGTGGCGCAGATCCTGGAGATGGGCACCATGACGCGGCTCGACTGCGCTTTGGGTACCAGCGGCCTCATGCGCCAGGCGCTCTGCATTGCGCTGCACCACACGCGCCAGCGTTCTGCCTTTGGCAAGAAGCTGATCGAGCAGCCGCTGATGCGCAACGTGCTGGCCGACCTTGCGCTGGAAAGCGAAGCGGCCACGGCGCTTTCGATGAGGCTCGCCAGCGCGTTTGACCAGAAGGACAAGAGCGAGCACGAAGCCATCATGGCCCGCCTGCTCACGCCCGTGGCCAAGTTCTGGGTGTGCAAGCGCGGCAGCGTGTTTGCGCAGGAGGCCATGGAATGCCTGGGCGGCAACGGCTACGTGGAGGAGGGTGGTGAAGGCGTGATGGCCCGCATCTACCGCGAGATGCCGCTCAACTCCATCTGGGAAGGCGCGGGCAACATCATGGCGCTCGACCTGATGCGGGCGGTGCGCCGCGCCGACACCGCCGCCGCGCTGGCGGCAGAGCTGGCGCCGGCGCGCGGCTCCCACCCGGCGCTCGACCGCCTGGCGGGCGCACTGCCGCTGCGTGTGGACGCCATGACCACCGAGGCCGAGGCCCGCCGCCTGGCGCAGGACGTGGCCCTGGCCATGCAGGCTGCACTGCTGCTGCGCAGTGCGCCCGGTGCCGTGTTCCGCGCGTTCTGTGACTCGCGTTTGTCCGGCGACTGGGGCTACAGCTTTGGCACGCTGGGCGCGGGCGTCAACCTGGACGCCATCCTGGCCCGCGCATTTCCGGCCTGATCGGGCCTGACATTTTCTGGAGACCCCATGTCCCACCTCATCCTGCACCACTACCCCTCGTCGCCGTTTTCCGAAAAGATCCGGCTGGCGCTGGGCTACAAGCAGCTAGCCTGGAAGTCCGTGATCATCCCCAGCGTCATGCCCAAGCCCGACGTGGTGGCGCTCACGGGTGGCTACCGCAAGACGCCATTCCTGCAGATCGGTGCCGACATCTACTGCGACTCGGCCCTGATCTGCGATGTGCTGGAGCACGAGCAGCCCGAGCCCGTGCTGTACCCGCCGCACCTCAAGGGCGTGGCCCGTGTCTTTGCGCAGTGGGCCGACACCACGTTGTTCTGGGCGGCCATGGCGTACAACCTGCAGCCCAAGGGCGCCGCCGTGCTGTTTGCGCAGCTGCCCGCCGAAGCGGCCCAGGTGTTTGCTGCCGACCGCCGCGCCATGAGCGGCGGCATGCAGCGCCACCGGCCCGAAGACGCCACCGCCGCCTACCGCTCGTACCTGCGCCGTATCGCCCACATGGTCGAAGAGCACGATTTCCTGTTTGGCACCGAACCCTGCGTGGCCGACTTTGCCGCCTTCCACCCGCTGTGGTTCACGCGCCAGTGCGTGCCGCTGATGTCTGAGATCTTTGCCGCCACGCCCGCCGTGCTGGAGTGGATGGACCGCATGGCCGCCCTGGGCCATGGCCGCATCGAAAGGTTCAGCGCGCAGGACGCGATCACCGTGGCCGCCGGCATGGACCCGCTGCCGCTGGTGGGGGATGTGTTCCAGGACGAGCACGGCATTCCGCTGGGCAGCCAGGTCACGATCGCCGCCGAGAGCTTTGGTACCGAGCCGACCGAAGGCGAGCTGGTGGCCGCCACCCGCACGCGCTACACGCTGCGCCGCACCGATCCGCGTGCGGGCACCGTGCATGTGCACTTTCCGCGCATTGGTTATGCGCTGCGGGCGGTGACAGCCTGAGGGGCCGGACCGGCTTTTCGCGAAGCAGAGCACGGCAACGCCACAGCACCACACAAGACCCAACGCGTTCACCCCCACCCGTTCGGGCTGAGCCAGTCGAAGCCAGGGCATAGGGCAAATGGCCCTCGGACAAGGCTCAAGTACACCGGTTGAAAAAACCAGCGCTTCCACCGACTTACCGATCGACCCTAACCGCATTACCTCCAGGAGACAAAAACATGATCGACAACTTTTCCGGCAAGACCGCCGTCCTCACTGGCGCTGGCTCGGGCTTTGGCCTCGAATGCGCGCGCATTGGCGCCCGCCTGGGCATGAACCTCGTCCTCGTCGACGTGCAGCAGGACGCCCTGGACGCTGCCGCCGCCGAGATGCAGGCCGCAGGCGTCCAGGTGCTGGCCCGCAAGGTCGATGTATCGAACGCCGCGCAGATGGAGCAGCTGGCCGCCGATGTGCAGCAGCGCTTTGGTGCGCCGCACCTGGTGTTCAACAATGCGGGCGTGGGCGCGGGTGGCCTGGTGTGGGAAAACTCGGTGAAAGACTGGGAATGGGTGCTGGGCGTGAACCTGATGGGCGTGGTGCACGGCGTGCGCCTGTTCACGCCCATGATGCTGGCCGCCGCCAAGGCCGACCCGGCATGGCGCGGCCACATCGTCAACACGGCCAGCATGGCGGGGCTGCTCAATGCGCCCAACATGGGGATCTACAACGTGAGCAAGCATGCAGTGGTCAGCCTGTCGGAAACGCTGTACCAGGACTTGTCGCTGGTGACCGACCAGGTCAGCGCCAGCGTGCTGTGCCCCTATTTCGTGCCCACGGGCATCAGCCAGAGCCACCGCAACCGCCCGCAGGACATGGCGGTCGAAAAGCCCACCAAGAGCCAGCTGATCGGCCAGGCCATGAGTGACAAGGCGGTGGGCAGCGGCAAGGTGACGGCGGCCGAGGTGGCGCAAAAGGTGTTTGACGCAGCGGCCCAGCGCGAGTTCTACATCTACAGCCATCCCAAGGCCCTGGCTTCGGTGCAGACGCGGATGGAAGACGTCGTGATGATCCGCAACCCCACCGATCCGTTTGCAGGCAAGCCGGAGCTGGGTGCCCAGTTGCGTGCCGCGCTGCGCGCGGACTGATGGATATGGGCCCTCACGCCGGTTTGCGGCAGTAATTTGCACGAAATCGGGCGAAGGTCCTTGTATGCATTGGTCCGTTTGCTATTGATAAAGTAGCAAATGACGGCACACCCCGGTCATCCCGGCGTACAGTAGGGCAGCCCGTGGTCATGCCGTGCCACGCTGGCGGGCCCGGCGCTGGGCTTCTACCGATTTGCGCGCGTTTCGCGGTGCCACCGCCTGCTGGCGGCGGACATCTGTTCACCGGATCGCCGCCAGAACTGCCGTCCTTCCGTGGGCCGGATGAGGCCTTTCTGAAACGCGCTGTGCTGTTGCCAGGTGTTACATTCGTCCGGACTGCTCGTCAAACGGTGCACATCCGGTCAGGAGTTCTTCTCATGTCCCCCGAACGTCAACGGCTGATTCGCCTGCTCTTCGATGAGTACATAGAGATGTACGCCTCACGCGACGCCAGACTGGTGACGCGTTTCAGCGACAACTTCAGCGGCTTTGCGGGCAGCAGCGACCACCTCGTCAAAAGCCGCACCGAATGGGTTGACGTGACGCTGCAAGACTTCGGTCAGGTGCCGGGTCGTATCGGTATCGATTTGCAAGACGTCTGCCTGCAGGAACTGAGCGACGACGTGGTGGTTGCCACCGCGTTTTTTCACATCCTGTTGCCCGTTCCTGACCCGTTGTTCGCCCGCGAGACTGCGCGTTTGGTGCTCGTGTTCCGCCGTGAAGGCGACGACTGGAAAATCGCGCACAGCAGCATTTCCATCCCTTACGGTCTGGCGCGTGACGGCGAGGTGTACCCGGTAGGGCGTCTGGAGCAGCACAACCGCGAGTTGCAGGCGCTTGTGGAAGAGCGTACGCAGGCCTTGGCGCAGGCCAACCAGCGCCTGCAGCTGATCAGCAACACCGATGGACTCACCGGCATTGCCAACCGCCGCCATTTCGACGGGGCTCTGGCCCACGAGTGGGCCCGTGCGCAGCGTATGCGAACGCCGCTGTCACTCATCATGCTCGATGTGGACGTGTTCAAGCACTTCAATGACCACTACGGGCATCTGGCCGGAGACAAATGCCTGCAGTCGCTGGCCCTGACCCTGGCACAAACGGGTGGGCGACGCGATGGCGACCTCGTCGCACGTTTTGGCGGGGAGGAGTTCGTGGTGCTTCTGCCTGCGTCGGACGCGCAGGCTGCCATGGCCGTGGCCCAGAACATCCAGCTGGCCATTCAGGCGTTGGCGCTTCCCCACGAGGGCGCAGCCCACGGCATCGTGACCGTGAGTTTCGGCGTGGCTACGCTTGTGCCGCAGCGCGAGCAGGCACCGCAAGAATTGGTGCGCCGCGCCGATGCCGCCATGTACCGTGCCAAGCAGGGTGGACGCAACCGCATCGAGCAGGCGCTGGACTGAATCGCCTGCGCACCTTTGGGGTCCACACGGGTTCCCATAGTCCTGGGCGCTGACCGTACGCGCCGCCGCGCGCCAGGTTGTTGCAGCAGTTCCAGGCAGCAGACCGGACCATGAAATCCTTGCCTGGCGGTGGTGCCACCGCGTCGGGTCATTGCTTCTAGCGTTGCGGCGGCCGATCTGACCTGGCGGGTCCAGGCCTCGTGCCGTCTGCGGGACTGCTTCATGCCTTCGCGCATCCCCGGGTGACCCCCACGTGGACCGTGTCCGCTCTGGAAGGGCAGCACAGGGCGTGCGGCGTCAGCGAGGCTGCGCCGGCGTGGCCGGGCGACGGGCGGGGCGGTGGCCGAGCGACTGGATCAGCGCTGGCACCTGTCCCGGTATCTCGCGCGCCAGGTAGCCCAGTGCGCCGTGTTGCTGCGCCAGTGCAGCGCCTGCGCGGGCGTGCAGCAGCACACCCCAGGCGCATGCATGCAGCGGCCCGGCCCCACGGGCCGCCAGCCCGCCAATCAGCCCGGCCAGCGTGTCGCCCGAGCCCGAGGTGGCCAGCCCGGGCGTACCGCCATCAAAACGCAGCGCGGTGCCATCGGGTTGTGTCACAAAGGTGGTTGCGCCCTTGAGCGCCACGCAGGCGCCCCAGCGGGCTGCCCACGCACGGGCCGTGGCCAGCGCGTCGGCCTGCACGGCCTCCTTGGTCAGGCCGGTCAGGTGGGCCATCTCGCCGGCGTGGGGCGTCATCACCACCGGTTGCTCAAAGGGCTGCTGGCCCGCAACGGACATCGCATACGCGTCCAGCACCACTGTGCTCTGGCGAAACAGCGGCAGCAGCGTGCCCACGAAGGCCACGCTATGTGCTTCGTCCTGCATGCCAGGGCCCAGCACCACCGCGCTCACGCGCTCGCCCAGCGGAGCCAGCCGATCACAGTCGCGGGTAGAAAAACCGCCGGTCCGCGTAGTGGCCAGCCCGATGACGCGCGCTTCGGGGATCGCCAAGGCCAGGCCCTGCGCAACCTGCTCGGGCGCGGCGATGATGAGCTTGCCCGCACCTGCGCGCAAGGCTGCCGTTGCAGCCAGCAGGGCGGCTCCGGGCATCTCGTGGCTGCCGGCCACCACCAGCACTTGGCCCCGCGCTTCCTTGTCGGCATCGCGTGCCGTTTCGGGCAGCGGCCAGCGGGCCAGCAGCGCCTCGGTCAGCGCGCGCGGGCGCGCCGGGCGGTGTGGCTTTTCGCCGTTGGCAGGCGGGGGTGGTTTCATGGCTTGGGTGCGCTGGGCGCATCCGGGGCCCGGGTCACCGGCGTGGCCGCCTCGCGCAGCGGCGCCAGAAAATTGGCCTGCACCAGCTGCATGCCGCCGGCGCCGGGGGCCTCGCCATCGTGCGCCCGGTAAATGGTCACGGCGCAGTTGGGCACGTCGCCCTGACGGTCTATCTCCAGAATGCGCTGCTCGTCCATTTGCTCGATCAGGTAGCGCATGCAGTTGACGATGACCTGGTGGGCCACCACCAGCACGCGCTGGCCGCCGTACTCGCGGGTGATCATCTCCTGCAGGCTGCGCAGCCGCAGGATCACGTCACACCAGCTTTCACCGCCGGGCGGCCGAAAGTAAAACTTGCCCACATGGGTCCGCTGCTCATGCAATTGCGCGTGCTGCTGCTGGATGCCAAAGCGGGTGAGCCGGTCCAGAATGCCGAACTCCTTCTCGCGCAACCGCTCGTCCAGCCGCAGCGTCACATGCTCCAGCCGGCTGTGGCTGGCGACCAGCCTGGCGGTTTCCAAAGCCCGCATGTAAGGCGAGCACAGGATGACCTCTGGCTGGGTGTGCGCGGGCTGGCGTCCGAACCATTCGCCCAGCGCCGCCGACTGGTCGTGCCCTAGCTCGGACAGCGGCACGTCAATGTCGCGCCAGGCAATGTCGATGGTCTCCAGACCCGCCGCTTCGGCCGCATCGCGCGCCACGTTGCCGGCACTTTGCCCATCGCGCACCACCCACAGCCAGTCGGGCCAGCGGACCTGCATGTGCGCGTTCAGCCGTTCTGGGCCGAGCTGGTGGCGGTAGGGTAGGGGCCGCTGGCCTGGGTGGGCGTGGCGTTGCCTGATGCACCGGCTGGAGCGCTTGCGCCTGGCTCGCCAGCCCTCGAAGCCTTGCTGGCCTGAACGGACTCGGCATGGTCATCGCCCTGGGTGCGGTCTGTATTCCACCGGTTGCCGCTCTGTGGCGCCAGTAGCGAACCCAGCTTTCCGAGCACGCCGTCCTGCCCTGACGCGGCACGCGCTACCAGGGCTGCGCCTGCAGCGCGGCCCAGTGTGCGGCTGATCCAGCTGCGGCTACGACCCGAGCGATGCATGAGCAACACGCCTGCGCCAAACACCAGCCAGTGTTCCCCCGGAAAACCAGGCCGGGCCTTGTCCCATTGCTGGGCGTCACGAAGAGGGTTCTTGTCGGTCATGTCGATGCTGCCTGCGTTGCGTTGAGAGGCGTTCATCGTGTGACATGACCGGCGCGGCGGCTGTCAGTGCGCAGTTTCTGCGCGGGTGCTCTGCGTCCTACATCGCATGGGTCCTAGTGGGGGAGGCACGGCCACTCGGGTACGTGCTGCGCCGGGCTATGGCTCCCTGATGCGCCAACAGCGTTCTAGCCCGCGCCCGGTGGGCTCCGCTCGCCCAGCGCCCGCACCACCGCCTCTGCCAGCGCCTGCACTGACAGCGGCGCGCAGCCCTCGGCGTGGTTGCTGATGGCCACATAGGCCGGCTGCCCCGCGCTGGTGGCGCCTGCAATGACGCGTGCCAAGGCATCGCGCGCGACCACGTCGGGGTGCACCATGCGGTCGTAGGGCGCATAGGCCTGCTCTGCAGTTTCGTAGCCGTAAGGTCCGTGCACGGGGTTCAGGTTCCACCGGCACACCAGGGGCCGCGGCCACAGGGCGCGCACCACCGGCAACTGCTCGGCCAGGGGCGGCATCTTGGCGTGCAGGCCCAGGCAGTAGGTCGCGCCGGTGTCGCGCAGCACGGCGGCAAAGTCGGGCGTCAGCCATTCGGGATCACGCACCTCCACCGCCACCACGCCGGTGGGTGCCCGGTCAGACACCCTTGGCTGGGCGGCCAGCATGGCGTGCAGACGGTCCAGTACCTCGTGCATGCGATCGAGCTGCGCCAGCGGCAGGGGGCTGAGCTGGAACACCAGTGCGCCAGTCTTGTGCCCCAGGCCCTGCAGCGCTGGCTCCACGAACTCGCTGCAGGCGAGCTCCGGGCTGAGAAACGCGGCGTTGGCCTGGCGGCCCCGGCCATCCTCGCTGCGCACCAGCGCATCGGTGACCAGGCTGGGTGCCTTGACCACGAAGCGGAAATCGTCAGGCACCTGCGACGCATACCGCTCGTACTCGCTCACGGTGAGAGGGCGGTAAAAACCGCGGTCGATGCTCACGGTGCGAAACAGAGGGTGCTGCGCGTACACGGCCAGGCCCTGGCGTGAGAGCTGCTGTGCCGACGGGCTGCCATCCCACACCAGACCCTGCCAGCCCGGGTAGCTCCAGGACGAGGTGCCCAGGTGGGCGAGCGGTGGCAGTGCTGCGCCCAGGGCCTTCAGGGGTTCGTCAAACTCTGCGGGCGCGACGGCACCGGCAGCGCGCCTGCGCGGGGCGTGCTCAGGTGGGGCTGCTGACTGGGCACCGGGCGTTTGGCCAGCAGGAGCGGCAGGTGCGGCAGGTGCGAGAGGTGCAATGGGCGCAGGTGCGCCGCCAAAAAGGTCGTCTTGCATGCCGGGCCATGTTAGCGGGAGCCGTCTCGCATCGATGCGGGCTTTGTCACGCTGCGCAACGCTGGTGAACACGCATCCTGCGGATCAAGCCCTTGGAGCAGTGGCTTCAGCCCCCGTCGTCATGCCCTGGGTCTGCAAACAGCCCGCGTTCGTCCAGCAGTGCGTAGGCAATCTCGGGACAACGGTCCATGCTTTTGCGGATGGCCGCAGGGATGGATTGCCGCGTCTTGCGGCACAGGCCGGGCTGCTCCTGCACCAGCATCATGATGCCGCGCACGGTGCGCACTTCGCGTGGACCGGGCGCAATCGCCAGGCGGATGCCCAGCTGCTGCTCCATGCGCTGCTGCATGTGGCGCAGGTCGGCCAGGCTGCTCAGGTTCTCCAGGCGCTGGACCAGCATTTTTTCCTGCGCACTCGTGAGCTGCAGGATTCGCAGGTCTGCGCCGGGCGTCTGCAGCAGCTCGTCGCGCTGGCAGACGCAGGCACCCGGCGGGCATTCGGTGCGGATGATGAAGGGGGCGGTGTTCATGGCGAGGGGCGGCCGGCTGTCGCCGCGCTGCCATTCTAGGAGTGGCGGTCCGGGCCCGGGGCTGTGTTTTGCGCGGGGCGGGGGCACCCGCCAGGCAGGGCGGTTGCAGCGCTGCAAAGGCTGTCGCCTGCCCCCGGGAAGCCCTGGAGTGCTGTGGCAAACTCCCGCGCTTCGTGTCTTGTTTGAGTCTCAGAGAGTTCGCCACACATGCAGCAGATCGTCCGGCAACTGGCCGCAGAAATCAAAGTCAGTGAACAACAGGTGCGTGCAGCCGTGGAGCTGCTCGATGGCGGTGCCACAGTGCCCTTCATCGCGCGCTACCGCAAGGAAGTGACGGGAGGGCTCGACGACATCCAGTTGCGCGAGCTGGAAGCCCGCCTTTCGTACCTGCGCGAGCTGGATGACCGCCGTTCGACGGTGCTCAAGAGCATTGACGAGCAGGGCAAGCTGACCGATGCCCTGCGTGCGGCGATCGCCGCCGCGCCCACCAAGCAGGAGCTGGAAGACATTTACCTTCCCTTCAAGCAAAAGCGCCGCACCAAGGGCCAGATTGCGCGCGAGTTCGGCATCGAGCCGCTGGCCGACAAGCTGTTTGCCGACCCCACGCTGGACCCCGCCGCAGAGGCTGCAGCCTTCACCCGTCCGCCCGAAGTGCTGGACGATGGCAAGCCGGGCGCGGATTTTTCCACCGTGCCTGCCGTGCTCGACGGCGTGCGCGACATCCTCTCCGAGCGCTGGGCCGAAGACCCGGCGCTGGTGCAAAGCCTGCGCGAATGGCTGTGGGCCGAAGGCCTGCTGCGCAGCAAGAAGGTCGACGGCAAGAACGAGAACGACCCCGAGGTCTCCAAGTTCCGCGACTACTTTGAATACGACGAGCCCATCGGTCGCGTGCCATCGCACCGCGCGCTGGCGGTGTTCCGCGGCCGGGGGCTGGAGATCCTGGAAGCCAAGCTGGTATTGCCCGTGGAGCCAGAGCCTGGCAAGCCAAGCATCGCCGAAGGCAAGATCGCCCTGCACCTGGGCTGGAGCCATGTGGGCCGCAAGGCCGACGACCTGATCCGCAAGTGCGTGGCCTGGACCTGGCGCGTGAAGCTCAGCCTCTCGACCGAGCGTGACCTGTTTGCCCGCCTGCGCGACGACGCCGAGAAGGTGGCGATCAAGGTGTTTGCCGACAACCTGCGCGACCTGCTGCTGGCCGCACCCGCCGGCCCACGCGTGGTGATGGGGCTGGACCCTGGCATCCGCACCGGCGTGAAGGTGGCTGTGGTGGATGCCACCGGCAAGCTGGTAGAGACCGCCACGGTGTACCCCCACGAGCCCAAGCGCGACTGGGATGGCTCGTTGTTCACCCTGGCCAAGCTGGCCGAAAAGCACGGTGTGAACCTGATCGCCATCGGCAACGGCACGGCCAGCCGCGAGACGGACAAACTGGCCGCTGACCTGATCAAGATGGCGGCCAAGGCCGACCGCGCCATCGAAAAGGTGGTGGTGAGCGAGGCGGGTGCGTCCGTCTACTCCGCCAGCGAATACGCCAGCCAGGAAATGCCCGATGTGGACGTGAGCCTGCGCGGGGCCGCTTCCATCGCCCGCCGCCTGCAGGACCCGCTGGCCGAACTGGTCAAGATCGATCCCAAGAGCATTGGCGTGGGCCAGTACCAGCACGACGTGAACCAGAGCGAGCTGGCGCGCACCCTGGGCACGGTGGTCGAAGACTGCGTGAACTCGGTGGGTGTGGACCTGAACACGGCCAGTGTGCCGCTGCTCAGCCGTGTGTCGGGCCTGTCGGGCAGTGTGGCCAAGGCCGTGGTGCGCTGGCGCGAGGCCAATGGTGCCTTCAAGAGCCGCAAGCAGCTGATGGACGTGGCGGGGCTGGGCGCCAAGACCTTTGAGCAGAGTGCGGGCTTCTTGCGCATTCGCGGCGGCGACAACCCGCTCGACATGACCGGCGTGCACCCCGAAACCTATCCGGTGATCGAACAGATCATGGAAAAGACTGGCAAGCCCGTCGCCGAGCTGATGGGCCGGGCCGACATGCTCAAGACCCTCAAGCCCGAGCTGTTTGCCAATGAGAAGTTTGGCGTCATTACCGTCAGGGACATTCTGGCCGAGCTGGAAAAACCCGGCCGCGACCCGCGCCCGGATTTCAAGGTCGCGCGCTTCAACGACGGCGTCGAAGACATCCGGGACCTGAAGGAAGGAATGATCCTGGAGGGCACGGTGAGCAATGTGGCCCAGTTTGGCGCCTTCATCGACCTGGGCGTGCACCAGGATGGCCTGGTGCATGTGAGCCAGCTGGCGCACAAGTTCGTGAACGATGCGCGCGAGGTGGTCAAGACGGGCGACATCGTGAAGGTCAAGGTCATGGAAGTGGACGTGGAGCGCAAGCGCATCGGCCTGTCGATGAAGCTGGGCGATGCGCCGCCGCGCCAGGGCGGTGACCGGGGCGCGCCGCGTGACAACCGCTTTGAGGGCGCAGGCCGCGGCTATGCGCAGCCGCAGCGCCGGGCCCCTGAGCCTGCGCAGCAGTCGGCCATGGCATCTGCCTTTGCCAAGCTGCAACAGACAAAGGGCAGGTGACCCTGCCAGTGGGCCTTGGCATGCATCGAAGGGCACGCGTGCGCTGCACACCGCCCGAAGCCATCGATGCACGCGGCATGGTGATTCGTGCTGAGGCTCTATAGTGCCAACCCTTGCGATGCAGGCTGGCGCGCAGGGTCATAATCGGCGACAGCGGGTCACTCCAGCACCATTCTGTTGGTGCTCGGGTCGTGGCCGAGGGTGGAAACCACCCGTCGGCAACGATCCGCGACCAGCCGCCGCGGGTATCGTGCAGCACGACCTCCCTCAAGACCCAACCATCCCTTGTCACGACGCCCCGAAACGATGGAGTTGAAAGCACTGCTGGCACACCCCGCGGCCCTGCCCAGCCTGCCGCGCGCCGTGGCGTTGCTGATGAGCGAGCTTTCGCAACCCGAGCCCAGCCTGCGCCGCCTCAACCAGTTCTTTGGTTCCGATCCGGCGCTGGCTGCGCGATTGCTGGAGCTGGCCAATTCGGCAGCCTTCCAGGTGCCACGCCAGATCGCAGGCATACCCGAGGCGCTGGCGTTGCTGGGCACGCCACAGCTGCGCTCCCTCGTCTCCACCGCGAAGCTGGGTACCACGTCGCGATCGGTGCCCGGCGTGAACATGCAGCAGTTCTGGCGCTACAGCCTGAACACGGCCAAGCTGGCGCGCTCGCTGGCCGGACTGGTGCGCCAGAACCAGATTGCCGCGTATTCAGCCGGCCTTCTGCACGCCGTGGGCGAGCTGGCCCTGCACCTGGCCAACCCCGATCGCACCCAGTCTGTGAACACGCTGGTGGCGCCCCTGGACCTGCGGCGTGCCAAGATCGAGCAGCGGCTGCTGGGCTACTGCTACGCAGACGTGACGGCGGGCCTGGCCCGGCGCTGGCAGTTGCCAGAGGTGGTCGTCGATGCGCTGCAGCACCAGAACGCACCGTTTGAAAGCAATGCCTACGAGCCGCTGGGCGGGGTGATCCACCTGGCAGCCTGGCGTGCCCGCGCCCGCGAAGCGGAACTGGGCGAAAAGGAACTGGCGGTGTCCTTCCCGGGCGAGGTAGGCCTGACCCTCGGGCTCGACATCGACATGGTGCTGCAGCAAGACCCCATCGACTGGTCCGCCCGGCCAGACAGCGACGACTACGTCGTTTGATCAGGGCCGGGGACCAGGCCCCTCATGGCCTTGCCTTGCCTTGCCTTGCCGTGCGGGAGGCTTTGCGACAATGACCGCCATGAAAGCACTGCGCATCCATGCGGGCCCGCGCGCCCGCCAGCACATCGCCGAACACGGGCTGCAGCCCTCTGACGTCGGTGTGATTCCGGCGGCTGCCGGCGGCCCCAAGGGGCTCATCCTCGGCCCGCTGGACCGGTACATCTTTGGCCAGTGGCTTGCCCGGTCCACCCAGCCTGTGCACCTGGTGGGCGCGTCCATCGGAGCCTGGCGCATGGCCACCGCCTGTCTCGATCAAGCGGTGGCCGCCTTCGAGCGGCTCGAGCACGACTACATCCAGCAGCAATACGAGATACCCCCCGGCAAAAAGCGGCCTTCGGCGGCCCATGTGAGCGAGCGGTTCGGGCACAACCTGCAGGCTTTCTACGGCGGCCGGGTGGATGAGGTGCTGGGCCACCCGCGCTTTCGGCTGCACATCGTCACATCGCGCGGGCGGCACATGCTGCGGCGCGAGCATGGGCTGGCTACGCCGCTGGGCTACCTGGGCGCGTTCGTGACCAACACCATGCACCGCAAGGCCATGGGTGCGTGGCTGGAGCGCGTGGTGTTTTCATCGCCCAGCCTTCCCTCCGAGATTGCTGGCTGCGCAGCCTTGCCGTTTGCCACCACCGACTACCGAACCCGGCAGGTGGCCCTGGATGCCAGCAACTTCATGCCGGCCCTGCAGGCCAGCTGTTCCATCCCGTTTGTATTGCAGGCGGTCCATGACATTCCCGGCGCACCGCGCGGCGCGTACTGGGACGGCGGCATTACCGACTACCACATGCACCTCGCGTACCGCACTGCCAGCGATGCGAAGGATGCTATCAATGTAATAGCTAAAGGTGCAATCAAAACGGAGGCTACAGGCCAGTTTGACCCAAAAACAGTCGGTGCGGCACCCCCGCCGGCCCCGGGCGGGCTGGTGCTGTACCCGCACTTTCAGCACCGGGTGGTGCCGGGGTGGCTCGACAAGGGCCTCAAGTGGCGCCACAAGGCCACGCCCGCGCTCGACAGCATGGTGGTGCTGTCACCCAACCCCGACTGGGTTCGCAGTCTGCCCAACGCCAAGCTGCCCGACCGCAACGACTTCACGCACTATGGCACCGACAGTGCGGCCCGTGCCAAGGCATGGCTGACGGCGACCCGTGCCAGCCAGCAGCTGGTAGACGAGTGGGCGCAATGGCTGGAGCGGCCCGACCTGGAGTCTGTGCACGCTTTGTAATGCCGCGGGCGCAGGTTGCGAGTGCCCGCGATGCAGGCTCAGGCCGCGGCTCAGGCGGCCGAGGTGGGGCGATGCAGGCTACCGGCTGGCAGAGGGGCCGGGGAGGGGGCGGAGGGCGTGGCAGCCAGGCCGGCATGGCGTGCCCGGGCCCAGCCCAGCACGTCGGCGGCGGGCATGGGCCGGGCAATGCCGAAGCCCTGGGCGCGCTCGCACCCCAGCTCCAGCAGCCGGGCCGCCTGCTCGGGTGTTTCCACCCCCTCGGCCAGCACGTGGCGCTTGAAGGCCTTGGCCAGCCCCACGATGGCGCTGATCAGCGTGGCGTCGTCCCCGCCTTGCAGCAGGCCGCGCACGAATGACTGGTCGATCTTGATCGTCTCTGCGGGCAGGCGCTTGAGGTAGGACAGCGACGAGAAGTCGGTGCCAAAGTCGTCCAGCGCAAAGCGCACGCCCAGATCCTGGCACTCGCGCATCACGCCGCGCATCTCCTCGATATCGTCGAGCGCCGCCGATTCGAGGATTTCAAGCTCCAGACGCCGCGGATCGATCTCGGGGCAGGCGAGCAGCAGCTCTTTCAGGCGCTCCACAAACCGTGGCCGGTGGAAGTGGGCGGCGGCCACGTTGACGCTGACTTCCCACTGCGCACCCGCCCGCGTCCACACCCGCATCTGCATCAGCGCTTCGCGCAGCACCCATTCGCCGAGCTCGGCTTCCAGGTCAGTGTTTTCGATCAGGGGCAGCACATGCTGGGGCCCCAGCAGGCCCTGTTCGGGGTGTTGCCACCGCAGCAGGGCTTCGACACCGATCATCGCGCCGGTGCGCAGGTTGACCTTGGGCTGGTAGTGCAAGACCAGCTCTCCTCGCAGCAAGGCCTGGGCGATGCGCGTCTGCCGCGTGTGGTGCGTCTGTACCGCATGGTCGCGCTGCACATCGAAAAAGTGCACCTGGTTGCGCCCCAGGCTCTTGGCCTGGCACATGGCCTGATCGGCATGGCGCAGCAGGGTGTCAGGGTTGGCGTCGTCGTGGGGGAACACGGCAGCGCCAATGCTCACGGTGGTGCGCACGGTGCGGTCATCGATGGCATAGGGCGTGGACAGCTGGGCCAGCAGGGCTGCAAGGCGTGCCTCGATGGAAGCCAGATCGGGCTGGTCGCCCAGCAGCAGCACGAATTCGTCGCCCCCCATGCGGGCGACCGTTTCCGAAGGCCCCAGGGCAAATGCCGAGAGGCGCTTGGCCGTTTCCTTGAGCAGGCGGTCACCCAGGCGGTTGCCGTACGCGTCGTTGACGGCCTGGAAATGGTCCAGGTCCAGCATGCATACCGCCAGCAGGGACTGGCGGTTGCGGGACACGAAGATGGCATGCGTGAGGCGCTCGGCCATGGCCGACCGGCTGTACACGCCAGTCAGCGGATCGTGCCGGGCGTGCCAGGAGATCTGGTGACGCAGGTTGCGCGTCTCGGTCACGTCGCGGAACACCAGCACGCAGCCGGCTGCGCTGCCGTCGGCCTCGCGGATGGCCGAGGCCGTGTATTCGATGGCGTACCGCTCGCCAGATCGGTGCAGCAGCACGTCGGGCGCAGGCAGTTGCAGCGCGCCGCTGATGGTGTCGCGTTCACCGCCCGGATCCACGTTGCGGCTCACCGGCTCGTCGCTGAGCCGGAACACCTCGTCGATGTGCTGGCCCAGCGCCTGTTCCATGGTGAATCCGGTCATCAGCTGCGCGGTTTCGTTGATGGACTCGACATGACCCGACGCATCGGTGGTGATCACGCCATCGCCGATCGATGCGAGCGTGATCTCGGCACGGTCCTTCTCGGCGCGCAAGGCCTGTTGTGCATGGTTGCGCTCGGTCACGTCCACCAGCGTGCCGATGGTGCCTGCCAGGACGCCGCTGGTGCTGGTGAACGAGGCCTGGTAGTACGCCATGTCCCTGTCGGTACCGTCTGCCATCCGCACGCGGATCTCGTTGGCTTGCGCACCCGCCAGCTGGGCCGACAGCGGGACTGTGCGCAGTGCGCCAGCGCGGCGGGCGCCCGCCCTGCCACGCCGGACGAATCCACCAGGCGCTGCCATGCGCGGTTGGTCTCCACCGGGTTGCCGCTGGTATCGCGCACCAGCACGGGCAGCGGCAGCGCGTCGATCAGCTGGCGTTGGAAATGCAGTTGCTCGCTTTGCTGTCGCTGGGTGTCATGCAGCGACACCACCAGCGACTGCACCTTGCCCGCCATGTCATTGAACGCCTCGGCCATGGCGCGGGATTCGAGGGTGCCCGTGACCTCCATGCGCGTGCCCAGGTGACCGTTGCGGAAAGCCTCGGTAGCGCTGGACAGGCGCCGCAGGGTGCGCATGTTGGCGCGCAACAGCAGCGTGAGCAGGAACAGGGTGGTGAAGATGTTGAGCGCAGAGATGCGCATCTGCACTTCCACGGCCTTCCAGACCTTTCCCGCCAGCGGCTCTGGATGTAGTGTCATGGTCAGCCGCCCGGTGCGCCCGTTTCCCAGGTCCCGGCCAAACTGCTTGACCGGCGGCGTGATGGTGACCCAGCCCAGAAACCATGCGGGCGCGGCCACCGGCGCAGGAGGCTCTGCCAGCTCGACCGGGTCGGCGTCGCCGACCTGCCAGCGCAGGCTCGCCCAGGCCTCGCCCAGGCCGGCGGCTCCATGCTGCAGCACCTCGGCAGCGGCGTTGACATCGCCTTCGGGCATCGCGGCGAGCAGGGGAAGCATCGTGTCGCCCACCCTGCGCATTTCGGCCTCGGCCAGCCGCGTGATCTCTGCCGTTTCAGAACCGATGAGGAAGTGGTAACGCACCCCGCTGGCCAGCAGGATCATCAGCAGCACCGGCACATACAGCCGCGGGTAGGTGCCTTGCACAAGCCATTTGCCAAGATTCCCGCTGCGCATGTGTTCTTGCTCCCAGCACAAAGTAATGAACTGTAATTAATGCGATGAGTCTACAGCGCGCTGACGCGGGCGCCGCCCACCAGACGTGCACCGGCGGGGCCGCGCCGTGGCCCTTGGCCACCGCGGTCGGGCCGGCAGACTGACAGCGCCGCGAAAACTGGTGTGCTGAAGCGTACTGCAGCCCGCACACGGCCAGCGATTTCACAGGCGATTCGGCACCGGTTTCGGGACAGGCGGGCCTGGGCCAACGCCGAACAGGTCTCGCGCGCAGCGCATTCCTGGCGCGAGCCATGCCCGCCCACGGTGGCGTGCGGGCCTTGCGCCGGGATGAGCACGCCCGGATGACCGGTGCAGAAGGTGCAGTGCAGGGGCAGGCAGCCAGGGGCGCTTTCGTGCACGCCGCCACGCACCGCCGTTTCGCCTACAGCGACTGCGTCAGCATGTCCCTGTACTCATCGGCCGTGGCTACGCGCGGGTTGGTCTTGTGGCAATGGTCTGCCGTGGCACCCTTGATGATGTCGTCGAACATGTCGGCCGTGACACCCATCGCGGCCAGGCCCGAGGGCAGGCCCAGGCGGGCGCTCATGTCGCGGATCGCATCGGGGATGTCGGACGCCGACGCCAGGCCCATGGCGTGCGCCATGCGTTCCAGCCGCTGGTCCTTTTGCACCGATTCAGCCGTGGCGTTGAAGCGCACCACCGCTGGCAAAAACATCGCGTTGAGCGTGCCATGGTGCAGGCGCGGGTTGACGCCGCCCAGGCTGTGGCTGAGCGAGTGCACTGCGCCCAGGCCCTTCTGGAAGGCCATGGCACCCTGCATGCTCGCGCTCATCATGTGCAGGCGGGCATCGCGGTCGCTGCCGTTGCGCGTGGCGCGCTCGATGTGCGCCCAGCCGCGGGTGAGGCCGTCCAGCGCGATGCCGTCGGCCGGCGGATTGAAGGCCGCGGACATGAAGGTTTCCATGCAGTGGGCGATCGCATCCATGCCGGTGGCCGCGGTGAGCATGGGCGGAAGGCCCAGGGTGAGATCAGGGTCGCAGATGGCGGCCTTGGGCACCAGATGCCACGAGTGAAAGCCCAGCTTGCGGTGGTCGTCCACGATGATGATCGCGCCGCGGGCGACTTCGCTGCCGGTGCCGCTGGTGGTGGGCACGGCAATCAGTGGTGCTGCGCGCTCGGTGATGCGGGGCGAGCCGCCTTCGATGGTGGCGTAGTGCGTGAGCGGGCCTTCGTGTGTGGCGGCAATCGCAATGCCCTTGGCGCAGTCGATGGCCGAGCCGCCACCCACCGCAATCAGCCCGTCGCAGCCCTGAGCCTTGTAAACGGCCACAGCGGCGCGCACGGCGGCCTCGGTGGGGTTCGACGGGGTTTCATCAAACACGGCCACCGTCAGCCCTGCCAGCGCATCCAGCGCCTTTTGCAGCACGCCAGCCGCGCGCACGCCGGCATCGGTCACCACCAGCGGCCGGGTGATGCCAACGCGTTCGCACTCCTGCTTCAGCAGCGCAACAGCGCCAAACTCGAACTGGATCTGGGTCACGTAGTAGATGAAGGCCATGGTCTTGCGAAAGGTTGGGTTTACGATTCCTGCCGCGAACTCTACCCCTGGCGCACGCACATGACCACCACGCTGACCTGCAGACCGCGCGTGTAGCCCGTTGCTCCGTCACGTCTGCGACAGCGCAGTGCGCGGGCCCGCCAAGCGATGCCGGAAGATGACGCGCACGCACTGCATCGCCAGGCCGCCCCGATGGACCAGCCCTCCCACCCATGACCTCTTTGAATCTGCACCGTACGCGGCTCACGCCGCAAATGCACAGCGTGCTCGAACGCATGGCGCGCGCCGGGCACCCGCCGCTGCACACCCGCTCGCCAGCCGATGCCCGCGTGGCCTACGAGGCCGGCTCGGGCGTACTCGAGGTGCCCAAGGCAGCGCTCGCCCGTGTGGAAGACTTCACCATCCCGGCGCGCGATGGCCATGCGCTGCCCATGCGGCTGTATGCGCCGTCGGCCGATGCGGGCCTGCCCGTGCTGCTGTACCTGCACGGTGGCGGCTTCACGATTGGCTCCATTGCCACGCACGACATCCTGTGCCGCGAGCTGTCGCGGCTGGCGGGTTGCATGGTGGTTTCGCTCGACTACCGGCTCGCGCCCGAACACCGGTTTCCCACTGCCAGCAACGACGCCTGGGATGCGCTGGCCTGGCTGGCCGCCAACGCTGCAAAGATCGGAGCAGACCCTGCGCGACTGGCGGTGGGCGGCGACAGCGCAGGTGGCACGCTGGCCGCCGTCAACGCGATCCTGGCGCGCGATGCGGGCTTGCCGCTGGCGTTGCAGCTGCTCGTCTACCCGGGCTGCGCGGCGCACCAGGACACACCTTCACACGCGCTTTACGCCCAGGGCCTGGTGCTGGAGGAGCCCGCCATCAGCTGGTTCTTTGGCCACTATGTACAGACCCGCGCCGAGCGCGAGGACTGGCGCTTTGCGCCGCTGCTGGCCCCGGATGTGGACGGCGTGGCGCCCGCCTGGATCGGCCTGGCCGAGTGCGACCCGCTGGTGGATGAGGGCGTGGACTACGCCGACAAGCTCCGGCTGGCGGGGGTGGCGGTCGACCTGGAGATCTACCGCGGCGTGACGCACGAATTCATCAAGATGGGCCGCGCCATCCCCGAGGCGCGGCAGGCCCATGCCGACGCGGCCCGCGCGCTGCGCAATGCTTTCCATAGGGAGTGACTTCGACATGCAACGTTCCGACTTCCGCTGCTTTCACCGCCTGCGCGTGCGCTGGGCCGAGGTGGACATGCAAAAGATCGTGTTCAACGGCCATTACCTGATGTACATCGACACCGCCATGTCGGACTACTGGCGGGCACTGGCCTTGCCCTACGAAGCCAGCATGCACGCGCTGGGCGGAGAGATGTACGTCAAGAAGGCCACGGTGGAATACCACGCATCGGCCCGGCTGGATGACACGCTGGATGTGGGGCTTCGCTGCGCCCGGGTGGGCAATTCGTCGTGCCTGTTTCAGGCGGGCATCTTCACGGGCGACCGCTTGCTGGTGACCGGCGAGCTGGTCTATGTGTTTGCCGACCCGGCCACGCAGACCTCGCGCCCGGTGCCGCCTGCGCTGAGAGCGATCTTCGACAGCTTTGAGGCCGGTGCCGAAATGGCCGAGGTGCGTACGGGCGACTGGAATGCGCTGGGGCGCGATGCGGCCAGGCTGCGCACGGCCGTGTTCGTGCAGGAGCAGGGCATCCCTGCCGAGATCGAGGCCGATGCGCTGGACGCCACGGCCCGCCACGCCGTGGTTTTCAACCGCCTGGGCATGCCCGTCGCCACGGGCCGACTGCTGCAGGCTTCGCCCGGCGTGGGCCGCATTGGCCGCATGGCCGTGGACCGCTCGGTGCGCGGCTCGCAATGGGGCCGCCGGCTGCTCGATGCACTGGTGGACGCCGCCCGTGCCCGCGGCGACCGCGAGGTGCAGCTGCACGCCCAGCGCAGCGCCGAGGATTTCTACCGCCGTGCCGGGTTTACAGCGACGGGCGAGCCGTGGAAGGAAGCGGGCATCGACCACATCGCGATGCACCGGGCGCTGCAGGGCTGAGAGTTGCCATGATGGGCCGGGCTGCCGTGCGGCCAGGCTAGTGTGGCGTCCCGAGCGCCTCTACCAGGGCTTTTTTGGGCATTTTGAAGCGTTTTTGGCCTGGGGTCCTTTGTTTGATTGCCTTGTTTGCTATTATAAATATAGCAAAAAGCCACCTTGTGCGCAAGGTGGCGTGGTCTGGTCACGCGCGCAAGGGGCGCGTCAGATGTCGTCGAGCAGCGGGTAGGGCAGGGGCAGCAGAGTCAGGGGCACACCGTCGGGGGCGCCCACCTGCAGTGGCCCTTCGGCGGCGCTGATCTGCATCGATACGATCAGGTCTGCGCCACCATCAGGTGCGTTGGCGACCTGCACCACGGTGCCACAAGGCTGTTCGAGGTCACTGGCAGAAAACACCTCGGCCGCCACATTGACCCCCTGCACGGACGCATGGGCAACGTACGCCCGGCGCTTGAGCGTGCCGCGGAACTGGCTGCGCGCCACGACCTCCTGTCCGGGGTAGCAACCCTTCTTGAAGTTCACGCCATCCACCGATTCGTAGTTCAGCATCTGCGGCACAAACGCTTCCAACAGCGGGGTGGTCAGCGTGGCGATGCCGCTGCGCACCTCGCTCCAATGCCACAGCGCAGAGTCGAGCGCGGCGCCCGCCGGAGCGGTGGAGCCAGCAGACCCGACCCACAGCGCCCGTGGGTATCCGTCTGCAGGATATAGGCGGACCACGCTGGCAGTGCCTTCGTCAGCCTTGGACCATGGAGCGGCGGGGAGATCAGGAACGGCCGCCGCATCGCCCGCCAGGCCGTACAGCGCGCACTCGGCCGTGGCATCGGTCAGCTTGACCTTGGAGCGCAGCACAAACATCGATAACCGCTTGAGCGTGGCGGGCAGCACGTCGGCGCTGCAGACCAGCAGCACCTCGGTGGCGCTGCGCTTGAAGCCGATGAAGGTCGCCTGCATGCGCCCCTTGGCCGAGAGAAACGCGGCCAGGCGGGCTTCGTTCATGCCCAAAAGGGCAAAGTCCTGCGTGAGCTGGCCATGGAGGAATTTGGCGGCGTCTTCGCCTTCAGCGCGAATGACACCAAGGTGCGACAAAGGGGCAACGCCGTTCAGGGAGTAAGTCATCGCTGAATTATGATGCCCGCTCAGTTTCAAGGACCCCTTTGGCGGGGCCACACACATACAGGCAGCAGGGTTGTGCGACGTTTACTGGCTTTGATGGCTTTGGTCCTGATCGGGACGGGCGGCGCGGCGTTCTGGTGGCTGCACCAGCCCATTGTGGGCGGCGATACCCCGCTGGAGCTGGCCATCGAGCCGGGTACCACGCCCCGTGGCGTGGCCCGCGATGCGGTGGCCGCCGGGGCACGGGCAGACGCCCGGCTGCTGTATGCCTGGTTCCGCTTTTCGGGCCAGGACCGTGCCATCAAGGCCGGCAACTACGAGCTGCCCCCCGGCACCACGCCGCGGGACCTGCTGCAAAAGCTGGTGCGCGGCGAAGAATCTCTGCGCGCCCTGACCCTGGTGGAGGGCTGGAACTGGCGCCAGGTGCGCCAGGCGCTGGCCAGGGAAGAGCAGCTCGAGCCCGACTCTGCCGGCCTGACCGACGAGGCGCTGATGGCCCAGCTGGGCCGTCCGGGCGTTCGGCCCGAGGGGCGGTTTTTTCCGGACACCTACACCTACGCCAAGGGTTCCAGCGATATGGCCGTGCTGCGGCGCGCCCTGCACGCCATGGACCGCAAGCTTGAGGCAGTGTGGGCCCAGCGCGCGGCCGACACGCCGCTCAAGTCGGCCGACGAGGCGCTCATCCTGGCCAGCATTGTCGAAAAGGAAACCGGCCGCGCCAGCGACCGCGCCACCATTGCCGGCGTGTTCACCAACCGGCTGCGCATCGGCATGATGCTGCAGACCGACCCCACCGTGATCTACGGCCTGGGCGAGCGGTTTGACGGCAACCTGCGCCGCCGCGACCTGCTGGCCGACACCCCCTGGAACACCTACACGCGCAACGGCCTGCCGCCCACGCCGATTGCCATGCCTGGCAAGGCATCGCTGCTGGCGGCCGTGCAACCGGCGCAGACGCGGGCCCTGTACTTTGTGGCCAAGGGCGACGGGGCCAGCCATTTCAGCGAGTCGCTGGAGGAGCACAACCGCGCGGTCAACCGGTACCAGCGCGGCCAGCAGTAAGCTCGCGCAGGACGACCGGGCAGCGCCGGCGTCCCGCACCGAGCATCACGCAACACCTGAGGTTTCCATGTCCCGACCCGGTCTTTTCATCACGTTCGAGGGTATCGACGGTGCCGGCAAGTCCTCGCACATCGAAGGGCTGGCCGAGGCGTTCCGCACGCAGGGCAGGGCGGTTACCGTGAGCCGCGAGCCCGGCGGTACGCCGTTGGCCGAAAAGCTGCGCGAGCTGGTGCTGAACGACGCCATGGATGCGCTGACGGAATCGCTGCTCATCTTTGCCGCCCGGCGCGACCACCTGCGCAACGTGATCGAGCCCGCACTGGTGCGCGGCGACGTGGTGCTGTGCGATCGCTTCACCGATGCCACCTTTGCTTACCAGGGGGCGGGGCGCGGCTTTGACCTCGAAGTGTTATCGAATCTGGAGCGCATGGCGCAGACGGGGCTTGCGCCCGATGTGAGTCTGATGCGTGAACCCGACCTGACGGTATGGTTTGACCTGGCCCCCGATGTGGCGGCGCAGCGGCTGTCCACGGCCCGCGTGCCCGACCGGTTCGAGTCGCAGCCCGCCGAGTTCTTTGCCCGGGTGGCGCGCGGCTATGCCGACCGCGCCGCGGCCGCGCCCCAGCGGTTTGCGCGCATCGACGCTGCGCAGGAGCGCCACAAGGTGTGGCAGCAGCTGACCAGCGTATTCGTGCGCCGCGGCTGGCTGGCCATCATGGTGGCCACGCAGGGGGGGCCGCGATGAGCAGCGGCGCAGCAGCGGTGGCGCTGGCCCCGTGGATTGCGGCGCAGCGCACCCGGCTGCTGGCCCAACGCGGCCATGCGTGGCTGCTGCAGGGGCCCTCGGGCCTGGGTCAATACGCCCTCGGGCTCGAAATGGTGCGTGCATGGCTGTGTGATGCGCCTACCGCGGATGGCGCTTGCGGCCATTGCGCCAGCTGCCACGCCATCGAGGTGCGCACGCATGCCGACCTGTGCGTGCTGATGCCCGAGGTGCAGATGATGGCGCTGGGCTGGCCCCTTTCGGAAAAGGCCCAGGCCGACATTGACGACAAGAAGCGCAAGCCTAGCCGCGAGATCCGCGTGGAAGCCATGCGCGATGCGGTGGAGTTTTCGCAGCGCACATCGGCCCGTGGGCGCGGGAAGGCGGTGCTGGTGTACCCGGCCGAGCAGATGAACCACATCACCGCCAATGCGCTGCTCAAGACGCTGGAGGAACCGCCGGGCGATGTGCGCTTTGTGCTGGCGAGTGAGGCTGCGCACCAGCTGCTGCCCACCATCCGCAGCCGCTGCCTGGGCCACCCCATGGTCTGGCCCGGGCAGGCCGACATGCTGGCCTGGATGCAGTCGCAGGGTGTGGCTGCCGATGCGGCAGCGGCTTTCCTGCGCGCTGCAGGCGGCCGGCCCGACGATGCCCTGGCGCTGGCCCGCTCGGGCCGCAGCCCGGACGCCTGGGCCGCGTTGCCGCAGGCCGTGGCCAAGGGTGATGTGACGGCGTTCGGCGACTGGGCGCCCCACCAGGTGATCGATGCCCTGCAGAAGCTCTGCCACGACCTGATGGCGGCCAGTGTGGGCGCTCCGGTGCGCTACTTTGCCCCGGCCGACCTGCCCAAGGCGCTGCCCTCCATCGGCGCGCTGTCCCGCTGGTCGCGCGCGCTGTCCCGCGAGGCCCGCACGGCCGAGCATCCCTTCAACGCAGGCCTCATGCTGGAGGCGCTTGTCGCCCAGGCGCGAAACACCCTACACTCGCGCAACTGAGCCGCAACCCCCTGATTCATGAGCAGTCCATCCACCGCACCCCGTCCCAGCGTCATGCAGCTGGCGATCAAGGAGAAGGCGGCCCTCTATGCGGCCTACATTCCCTTTTTCGCCGAAGGCGGTATCTTTGTGCCCACCCAGCGCGACTACAAGCTCGGAGATGACGTCTACGTGCTGCTGACGCTGCCCGATGACACGCAGCGCTATCCGGTGGCCGGGCGCGTGGCGTGGGTGACTCCCGCCAGGGCCGCTGGCAACCGCACGCAGGGTGTGGGCATCCAGTTCCCCAAGGACGACAAATCGCGACAGCTCAAGGCCAAGATCGAGGAGCTGCTCGGTACGGCGCTGGGGTCTGACCGGCCAACGCAAACCATCTGAGCCAGGTCGCTCCCGCAGGCCGACACGCGGTGCGAGTCGGCTTTTTCATTGGAGCAGCCGTTTCGCGGCGAAGATCTGGCCATATCCGTCGCTGAGCGCCTTGCATGCGGGAACGGCCGGCAACCGCGTTGGCGTAGCTTCGGCGGCGGCTTGTTCCCGCCTCGTTATATTGAAACGACATGTTCACCGATTCCCACTGCCATCTGAACTTTCCCGAGCTCTCGAGCAACCTGCCAGCCATCCGCGAAGCCATGGCACAGGCACAGGTGGAGCGTGCGCTGTGCATCTGCACCACCATGGAAGAGTTTGGCGACGTGCACCGCCTGTCCACCACGCACGACAACTTCTGGAGCACGGTGGGCGTGCACCCCGACAACGAAGGCGTGACCGAACCCAGCGTGCAGGACCTGCTGGAGCGCGCGGCGTTGCCGCGGGTGGTCGCCATTGGCGAAACCGGCCTTGACTACTACGGCATGGAAGATCGCAAAGGCGGGCGCTCGATCGCCGATCTCGAGTGGCAGCGCGAGCGATTTCGCACCCACATCCGTGCGGCCCGTGCGTGCGCGAAGCCGCTGGTCATTCATACGCGCAGTGCGTCTGACGACACCCTCGCCATCCTGCGCGAGGAGGGCGAGGACGGCCCGGGCAACCTGGCAGGCGGCGTGTTCCACTGTTTCACCGAGTCCATGGAAGTGGCGCGCGCCGCGCTGGATCTGGGCTACTTCATTTCCTTTTCGGGGATCATCACCTTCAAGAGCGCCAGGGAGCTGCGCGATGTGGTCGCCTTCGTGCCGCTGGACCGGATGCTGATCGAGACCGACAGCCCCTATCTGGCTCCCGTCCCTTACCGCGGCAAGGTCAACAATCCATCGTATGTGCCCTATGTGGCGCAGCAGATATCCGAAACGAGGGGTATCCCTTTGGCCGCCGTGGCAGAGGCAACAAGCCGCAACTTCGAAGTTCTTTTCAAGGGGGTCACGCCATGACGGACGCCATCAGCCGCCGTAGCCTGTGCACGGCTGCCTTTGTAGTCACACTGGCACCTGCCGTTTGGGCGGGCGCGTACGAAGATTTCTTCAGCGCAGTGCAGCGGGATGACCCGGGTGTCATCGCCGACCTTCTGCGGCGCGGCTTTGACCCCAACACCCTCGACCCGAAGGGCCAGCCCGCCCTGATCCTCGCGTTGCAGAACGGCTCGGAAAAGGCCTTTGGGGCGTTGCTGGCCTCCCGGCAGACCCGAGCAGAGATGCGCAACCCCAAGGACGAGAGCCCGCTGATGATCGCGGCCATCAGGGGCAACGTCGATGCGGTGAAAGCGCTGATCGCGCGTGACGCCGATGTGAACAAGCCGGGCTGGGCGCCGCTGCACTATGCAGCCTCGGCCGGTAGCCCGAGACACACCGAAATCATTTCACTGCTGCTAGAGCACCATGCGTTCATCGACGCCACGTCACCCAATGGCACCACGCCGCTCATGATGGCGTGCCACTACGGCTCTGGGGATGCCGTGCAGCTCCTGCTGAACGAAGGGGCTGATCCGACCATGCGCAACCAGCTGGGCCTCACGGCAGCGGATTTCGCGCTGCGTGCGGGTCGCACTGAGGCTGCCGAGAAGATCGCCGCTGCCATCCGCAAGCGCCAGCCCAACCGCGGCAAGTGGTAAGAGCGCGCGCATGGCGCGGTGTAGCGCCGTGGCGCGATGGCCCGTGACAGGCAGGGCAGCATGGGCGTGCGCCTTCGATGGGGTCTGGTCTCAGCCTTGCGCCGCAGCGGTCGCCGGGCGCGTCTGAAGCCGCGCATACAGCCCGCCCTGGGCCATCAGTTGCGCGTGTGTTCCCTGCTCCGCAATGCGCCCGCGTTCCATCACCACCACGCGGTCCGCATGCTCGATGGTGGACAGCCGGTGCGCAATAACCAGCGTGGTGCGGCCCTGCATCAGGCGCTGAAGGGCATCCTGCACGAGTCGCTCTGACTCGGTATCCAGCGCCGAGGTGGCCTCGTCAAGGATGAGGATGGGGGCGTCCTTGTAAAGCGCGCGGGCGATGGCCAGGCGCTGCCGCTGCCCTCCGGAAAGCTGGGTGGCGTTATGGCCGACCAGGGTATGGATGCCACGGGGCAGGGCGCTGATGTGCTCGGCCAGGTTGGCGGCTGCCAGGCACTGGCGCACACGATCTTCGTCGACCTCACCGCCCAGGGCCACATTGGCAGCAATGGTGTCGTTGAACATGACCACGTCCTGGCTGACCATGGCGAATTGCGAGCGCAGCGCACCCAGATCCCATTGGGCCAGGTCGTGCCCGTCTACGGTGGCTGTACCCGATGCGGGCAGCACAAACCGTGGCAGCAGATTGACCAGCGTGGTCTTGCCTGCGCCCGAAGGTCCGACCAGCGCTACCACTTCGCCAGGCGCTACCTGCAGGCTGACCCGTTCAAGCGCCGGCGCGTGGTCGGGGCCAAACGAGACCGTCACGTCGTGCAGCGCCAGCGCGCCGCGCACCCGCTCGGCCTTGTGGCTGCCGCTCGTCTCCGCGCCTGTCGTTCCCATCAGCGCCAGCCCGCGTTCCAGCGCTGCCACCCCGCGGGTGACAGGGCTCGCCACATCGGCCAGGCGCCGTATGGGTGCGATGAGCATCAGCATCGCGGTGATGAACGACACAAAGCCACCCACGGTGACGTCCTTGCTGTCGACCGCGCCACGGCTTTGCCACAGGGCAATGCAGATGACTACCGACAACGCCGCTGCCGCCAGCAGCTGCGTCAGCGGCGTCATCGCGGCCGAGGCAATCGTCGACTTGATTGCCAGGCCACGCAGGCTCTGACTCAGGCGGGCAAAACGGCTGGCTTGCGCCTGCTGGGCTCCATGCAGCCGCACCATGCGGTGTGCCAGCACGTTTTCTTCCACCACATAAGCCAGCTCATCCGTGGCCTGCTGGCTGCTCTTGGTCAGGTGGTAAAGCCGCCGCGACAGCGTCTTCATGATCCAGGCCACGCCCGGAACCACCACTGCCACGATCAGCGTCAGCTGCCAGTTGAGGTACAGCAGGTAAATCAGCAGCGCAACCAGCGTGAATCCATCGCGCGAAAGCCCCAGCAGTGCCTGCACCAGCAGCGTGGCGCCCGTCTGCACTTCGTACACCACCGTGTTGGACAGCGCACTCGCTGATTGCCTGGAAAACAGGCCCATGTCTGCTGCCAGCACCCGGTCGAACAAGGACTTGCGCAGGGTGAGCATGCCTTCGTTGGCAATGCGAGCCAGTGCATATTGCCCCACGAATTGCGCAACACCGCGTACGAAGAACACGCCAAGGATGGCCAGCGGCACCATCCACAGTTCCAGGGTGCCTTGCGTGAATCCCTTGTCCAGCAGGGGTTGAAGCAGAGCGGGGATAAGCGGCTCGGTCACCGCGCCGATCAGTGTGGCGGCGATGGCCACGGACCACGCTGCGCGCTGGTTGCCAAAGTACACCGCCAAGCGGCGCAGTCTCTGCAAAAGGGTATCGGTCTGGGACGGGGCGGTTGGCGGTGTGTCGACCGGTGGGGTGTCTTGCATTTGGGCCCGATTTTAAGTGGCACCCGCCGAGAGCCCGCGTGGGCTGCGTTGGTGCCACCGGAGTCTGCCCAAATGCACCCGCAGTTTGGCCCTACTCCTACACAGTTTGTCACAGGGCGCGCTTGCCAGTGTGTAACATTCGCGTTTGCCCTAGCGCCCATCTTGCAGGAACGCCGGACGTCAATGACTACAGACCGTAATCCCTACATTCCCTTTGCCGCGGCCACGCCGCACATCTCGCGCCGCCTTCTCATGGCCGCCTTCGGTTCAGTCACCGCGCTGCCCGCCCTCGCACAGTTCAAGGTAGAGGTCACGGGCGTCGGGCTCACCCAGCTTCCCATTGCGATTGCGCCTTTTCGCGGCGAGGCCCAGGCGCCGCAAAAGATCAGCGCCATTGTCCAGGCCGACCTGGAGCGCAGCGGGCAATTTCGCGCGATTGATGCCGCGGGCTCGTCGCTCGACGAAACGACCCGCCCGGACGTGGGTTTGTGGCGTCAGAAGGGCGCTGATTCGCTGGCTGTGGGTAGCGTCACCCGACTGGCCGATGGCCGCTTTGATGTCCGCTTTCGCCTTTGGGACGCCGTGAAGGGCCAGGACCTGGGCGGACAAAGCTTTGTCGTCACGCAGGCCGACCTGCGCCTGGTGGCCCACCGCATTGCCGATTTCATCTTCGAAAAGCTCACCGGCGAACGCGGTGTGTTTTCGACGCGCATCGCGTACGTCACGAAGTCCGGCACGCGCTACAGCCTGTGGGTGGCCGATGCGGATGGCGAAAACGCGCAGTCCGCGCTGTCGAGCCCCGAGCCCATCATTTCTCCGGCATGGTCGCCCAACGGCGGTCAGCTGGCATACGTGTCGTTTGAATCGCGCAAACCCGTGGTGTACGTGCACGATGTGGCGTCCGGTCGTCGGCGCCTGATCGCGAATTTCCGGGGATCCAACAGCGCGCCTGCGTGGTCGCCGGATAGCCGCACCTTGGCGGTGACCCTGAGCCGTGACGGCGGCTCCCAGCTCTATACCATTGACGCCAATGGTGGAGAGCCCCGCCGTCTCATGCAGTCGACCGGTATCGACACCGAACCGGTGTTCTCCAGCGATGGGCGCAACATCTTCTTTGTGAGCGACCGCGGCGGCGCGCCGCAGATCTATCGCGTGTCCACCTCTGGCGGCAATGCCGAACGGGTCACCTTCTCCGGGTCCTACAACATTTCGCCCACGCTCAGTCCTGACGGCAAGTGGCTGGCCTACATCTCCCGCGTATCGGGCGCCTTCAAGCTCCACGTCATGGACCTGTCGACCGGAACCGTGAATGCCATCACCGACAGCGCTGCCGACGAAAACCCCAGTTTTGCCCCCAATGGCCGCCTGATCGTCTATGCCACACAGCAGCAGGGGCGCGATGCGCTCATGACCACCACGCTCGACGGCAAGATCAAGGCGCGCCTTGCTGGACAAGGCGGTGACATCCGCGAACCCGACTGGGGTCCGTTCCAGAAGCAGTGAATGAACTTTCCCGTCTTTTCAGTTTCAGTTATCAAGTCTCAGGAGATTTTTGGATGAACAAGCTCAAATTCAAGCGCATCACTCTCGCGCTCACGGTGGTCGCCCTCGTCGCGGGCTGTAGCTCGGGCGTCAAGCTCGACGATGTGCCGGTGGAAGACAAGAACGCCACCTCTACCATGGGTGCTGGTGCCGGTGGTGCAAACTCTGGCTCCACGGGCCAGAGCGGTGTGGCGCCGGTTGATCTGGGTCAGTCTGGTCGCGACGGTGCCGGCCCGGTGGGCGTGGCGCGCATCGTCTACTTTGATTACGACAGCTATGTCATCAAGCCTGAATTCCAGTCGTTGCTTGAAGCGCATTCGCGCTTCATCAGGGCCGTACCGAATCGCAAGGTCATGATCGAAGGCCACACTGATGAGCGTGGCGGTCGTGAGTACAACCTGGCGCTGGGGCAAAAGCGCGCCGAAGCTGTGCGGCGTTCGCTCGGCTTGCTCGGCGTGCCCGACAGCCAGGTCGAAGCGGTGAGCTTTGGCAAGGAAAAGCCAGCGGCGCAGGGCGGCACTGAGTCCGTGCACGCGCAAAACCGCCGCGCTGAACTGTCCTATCGCTGATGCGCGCCGCGAAACCCTTTGGGTTCCGCATGAAGGCCGTGGCGGCGCTTGCGTTCGCCACCGCGTTCATGCTCCCGGCTGGCGCGGCCATCTTCGAGGATGGCGAGGCGCGTCGCGCCATCTTGGAGATGCGACAGCGCGTGGATGCCCTCCAGGTGTCCGGCCAGCGCTCTGCGGATGAAGTCCGGCGGCTGACTGACGAGAATGCCCAGCTTCGCCGCAGTCTCCTTGATCTGCAGACGCAGATTGAGGCATTGCGCGCGGAGGACGCCAAGATGCGCGGGCAAAACGAGCAGCTGCTTCGGGATGTGAGCGAGTTGCAGCGGCGCCAGAAGGACATGGCACAGGGCGTGGAAGAGCGCCTCAAGCAATTCGAGCCGGTCAAGGTCAACCTCGACGGGCTGGAGTTTCAGGCGGACCCGGCAGAAAAACGCGACTACGAGGCTGCTCTGGCCGTGTTCCGCTCGGGCAAGTTCGCAGAGGCGACTTCTGCCTTTGGCGGGTTTGTGCGGCAGTACCCGCGCAGTGGCTTTGTGCCTTCGGCGCGTTTCTGGCTGGGCAATTCGCAGTACGCCACGCGCGAGTACAAGGAAGCTATCGGCAACTTCCAGCGCATGCTGTCGGACGCACCCACGCATGCGCGCGCCCCTGAGGCAGCCCTGTCGATCGCCAATTGCCAGATCGAGCTCAAGGACACGCGCGCCGCCCGCAAGACTCTGGAGGATCTGGTCCGTTCGTATCCCCAATCCGAAGCTGCGCTGGCAGCCAAGGAGCGACTGTCGCGGCTCAAGTGATACACGGGGAAATGCCGGCAGGTGTGGGCGATCTGCCGGATGAAGCCGCCGTCGTCGTGGCTGACGACTTCGACGCTGCACGTCGGTTTGGTGGGCTCGACCGGCTCTATGGAGGATCTGGTGCGGCCCGCATCAAGGCAGCCCATGTGGTCGTGATTGGTATTGGCGGGGTAGGTTCGTGGGCCGCGGAAGCGCTTGCGCGCAGTGGTGTCGGTTCCCTCACGTTGATCGATCTGGACCATGTGGCAGAGTCGAACATCAACCGCCAGATCCATGCCTTGACGGAAACAGTGGGGCAGGCCAAGGTCCTGGCAATGCGCGACCGGATTCGCCGGATCAACCCTGCCTGCCGGGTGACTTGTATTGAAGAGTTTGTCGAGCCGGACAACTGGCCCGCCCTCATTCAAGGCCACTCGGTCGATGCCGTCCTTGATGCCTGCGACCAGATGAAGGCCAAGCTGGCGGTGGCGTTGTGGGCACAGCGCGCGAAGGTGCTTCATGTTGCGGTCGGCGCCGCAGGCGGCAAGCGGCTCGCCCACAAGGTCGATGTGGACGATCTCGCCTTCACTACGCACGACCCGTTGCTGTCTCAGTTGCGTTACCGTCTCCGCAAGCACCATGGTGCCCCGCGCGACGGCAAGAAGATGGGCGTCAACTGCGTGTTCAGTCGTGAAGCTGTTGCGGGGCCCGACCCTTCATGCGACATGCAGGGCGATGGTTCTCTCAACTGCCATGGTTATGGATCGGTCGTTGCTGTGACCGCTACCTTCGGTCAATGCGCGGCAGGATGGGTTCTCGACAAACTGGCCAGCACACCGAAAGCATCTGGGGTGCAAAAATAACGCTATAATCCAAGGCTTTGCAGTCGATGGCATTCGACAATTGCAATTGTTGGGACGTTAGCTCAGTTGGTAGAGCAGCGGACTTTTAATCCGTTGGTCACAAGTTCGAATCTTGTACGTCCTACCAGACACAAAAAGGCCCTGTAGAGATACAGGGCCTTTTCTGCTTTTGGGAGCCAACTAAGTCGAGCAGCCGACGATGGCGGCCGATTTCAGCGCTCGCGGTGTGCCCTGTCAGTGACAAACAAGTCCCAGCTCGCAATAAACAGCGCTGCGATGACCGGACCGATCACAAATCCCGTCAGCCCGAACAGGGCCATGCCACCAAGCGTGGAGATGAGCACCACGTAGTCAGGCATCTTCGTGTCTTTGCCCACAAGGATGGGCCTGAGCACGTTGTCGACTAGGCCGATGACCAAAATGCCATACGCCGTGAGCGCAACGCCTTGCACAACAGCCCCTGTGGCGAGGAAGTAGATCGCCACCGGCACCCAGATAATTCCTGCGCCCACTGCTGGCAAAAGCGAGAGAAAGGCCATCAGGACGCCCCATAACACGGGTCCCTGGATGTCCAGGATCCAGAAGATCAGTCCGCCAAGCGCGCCCTGCGCCGCCGCAACCACGATGTTTCCCTTCACCGTCGCCCGGATCACCGTGGTGAACTTGCTGACGAGTTGTCGCTTGTGTCCGTCTTCCAGTGGAGTGGCTTCGCCGATGCGCTTGCCAAGAGCGGCCCCGTCACGCAGCAGGAAGAACAGCAGATACAGCATGATGCCGAAGCTCACAATGAACTCCAGCGTGTTCTGCCCGATGTTCAACGCCTGCGTGGCCACAAACTGACTGGCCTGCACCGCTACCGACGAGAACCTGGCCTGGATGTCGCTCAACGATGTGAGCTCGAAGCGGTCGAGCAGGCTGATGGCCCATGAGGGCAGTGCGCCGATGACCTGTTGCAGATAAAGGCCAAAGTTGAGCTGACCTGTTTTCACGCGCTCGTAGATGGTGGAAGCCTCTTGAACCAGCGATATGGAAATGGCCGTCATGGGCAGGATCACGATGACCAGGCACAGGCACAGCGTGCAGAGTGCTGCCAGGTTCCGGCGTTGCGGCATGCGCGCCAGCAGCCGCCGGTGCAGCGGGGCAAACAGGATCGCGAGGATCACGCCCCAGAACACGGCGCCGTGGAACTGCCACAGGATCGCTCCGAACGCGAGGGTGACCAGCGAAAGAAGCAGCAGAAAAAACTTGTTTTCAATCTTGTGAGATGTCATGGGTATGCGGGTGGCAGATCAATCCGGGAATGTACGCGAGTGGCCCATCCCAAAGGGTGTCGCAGCGATCGTTCGTTACCTTTAAGGATCATTTTTGCCGGGTCGGGTCGGTTCGGTGGCACAATTGCGCCCGCAACCCCAGGCCCTTCCCCAGCCACAGTCGCATCCGCCAATCGGTTCAGCCGTGTCGCGGAAGGTTTCTCAACCAGCTAATGCTTTCCCAAGGAAAGCGGAGGTCAGCGGAATATGAGCGATACGACATCCGTCTATCAAGCCTATCAAGGCAACACCTATCTCTTCGGCGGCAATGCGCCCTATGTCGAAGAGATGTACGAAAACTACCTTGCCAACCCTGGCAGCGTGCCTGACACCTGGCGCGAGTACTTCGACGCCCTGCAGCACGTGCCTGCCGTCGATGGCTCGAATGCCAAGGACGTTCCGCACCTTCCGGTCATCAACGCCTTTGCCGAGCGTGCAAAGCAGGGCGGCACGAAGGTGGTGGTTGCAACAGGTGCCGATTCGGAGCTGGGCCGCAAGCGCACCGCCGTACAGCAGCTGATCGCTGCTTACCGTAACGTTGGTCAGCGCTGGGCTGACCTGGACCCCCTCAAGCGCACCGAGCGCCCTGCTATCCCTGAGCTGGAGCCATCGTTCTACGGCTTCAGCGATGCCGATCAGGAAACCGTGTTCAACACCAGCAACACGTTCTTCGGCAAGGAGTCGATGACGTTGCGCGAGCTGATCAACGCGCTGCGCGAAACGTATTGCGGCTCCATCGGTGCCGAATACATGTATGCCACCGACCAGAACCAGAAGCGCTGGTGGCAGCAAAAGCTTGAAGCCATCCGCAGCAAGCCCAGCTTTGGCGCTGAAAAGAAAAAGCACATCCTTGACCGCCTGACGGCAGCCGAAGGCCTCGAGCGCTTCCTGCACACCAAGTACGTTGGTCAAAAGCGCTTCTCGCTGGAGGGTGGCGAGAGCTTCATTGCAGCGATGGACGAACTGATCCAGTCAGCCGGTGCCACGGGCGTGCAGGAAATCGTGATCGGCATGGCTCACCGCGGTCGTCTGAACGTGCTGGTGAACTCGCTGGGCAAGATGCCCAAAGACCTTTTCGCCGAGTTCGACCATACGGCTCCCGAAGACCTGCCTGCCGGTGACGTGAAGTACCACCAGGGCTTCAGCTCGGACGTGACCACCCCCGGCGGTCCGGTGCACCTGTCGCTGGCGTTCAACCCGTCCCACCTTGAGATCGTGAACCCGGTGGTTGAAGGCTCGGTGCGTGCCCGCATGGATCGCCGTGCCGACCCCTTGGGCAAGCAGGTGCTGCCCGTGCTGGTGCATGGTGACGCGGCCTTTGCCGGTCAAGGCGTGAACCAGGAAACCCTGGCGCTGGCCCAGACCCGCGGGTATTACACGGGCGGTACGGTCCACATCATCATCAACAACCAGATCGGTTTCACGACCTCGGACCCACGCGACACCCGCTCGACGTTGTATTGCACCGACATCGTGAAGATGATCGAGTCGCCCGTGCTGCACGTGAACGGGGACGATCCTGAGGCCGTGGTCCTGGCCACGCAGCTTGCGCTGGAGTTCCGCATGGAGTTCCGCAAGGATGTGGTGGTCGACATCATCTGCTTCCGCAAGCTGGGCCACAACGAGCAGGACACGCCTTCGCTCACGCAGCCGCTGATGTACAAGAAGATTGGCCAGCATCCCGGCACACGCAAGCTTTACGCCGACAAGCTGGCTGCGCAGGGCCTGGGCGAGTCGCTGGGCGATGACATGGTCAAGGCCTACCGCGCCGCCATGGACGCCGGCAAGCACACGGTCGACCCGGTGCTGACCAATTTCAAGAGCAAGTACGCAGTGGACTGGAGCCCGTTCCTGGGCAAGAAGTGGACGGACGCTGGCGACACCGCCATCCCGCTCGCCGAGTGGAAGCGTCTGGCCGAAAAGATCACGACCATCCCTGAAAGCGTGACCCCGCACCAGCTCGTCAAGAAGGTGTACGACGACCGTGCAGCGATGGGCCGTGGCGACATCCCCGTGGACTGGGGCATGGGCGAGCACATGGCCTTTGCATCGCTGGTGGCCAGCGGCTACCCGGTGCGCCTGTCGGGTGAAGACTGCGGACGCGGCACGTTCACGCACCGCCACGCCGTCATCCATGACCAAAAGCGCGAGAAGTGGGACATCGGCACATACGTGCCTTTGCAAAACGTGGGTGAAAACCAAGCCCCGTTTGTCGTCATCGACTCCATCCTGTCCGAAGAGGCTGTGCTGGGCTTCGAGTACGGCTATGCCTCGAACGACCCCAACACCCTCGTCATCTGGGAAGCCCAGTTCGGCGACTTCGCCAACGGCGCCCAGGTCGTGATCGACCAGTTCATTGCGTCGGGCGAAGTCAAGTGGGGCCGTGTCAACGGCATCACGCTGATGTTGCCGCACGGCTACGAAGGTCAGGGCCCTGAGCACAGCTCGGCGCGCCTGGAGCGTTTCATGCAATTGGCTGCCGATGCCAACATGCAGATCGTGCAGCCGACCACGGCCAGCCAGATCTTCCATGTGCTGCGTCGCCAGATGGTGCGTGACCTGCGCAAGCCGCTGGTCATCATGACGCCCAAGTCGCTGCTGCGTAACAAGGACGCGACCTCGCCGCTGTCCGAGTTCACCCGCGGCAGCTTCCAGACGGTGATCCCCGAGCAGGACGAAGGCGTGATCAAGAAGGCCGCCAAGGTCAAGCGCGTGATCGCGTGCTCGGGCAAGGTGTACTACGACCTGGTGAAAAAGCGTGCCGAGAAGGAAGCGGACGACGTGGTCATCCTGCGCGTGGAGCAGCTGTACCCGTTCCCGCACAAGGCATTTGCTGCGGAACTGAAAAAGTACCCCAACGCTACCGACGTGGTGTGGTGCCAGGATGAGCCGCAAAACCAGGGCGCCTGGTTCTTCGTGCAGCACTACATCCACGAAAACATGCTCGAAGGCCAGAAGCTGGGTTACTCCGGCCGTGCTGCATCGGCATCGCCGGCAGTGGGCTACTCGCACCTGCACCAGGAACAGCAAAAGGCGCTGGTGGATGGCGCGTTTGCAAAGCTCAAGGGGTTTGTTCTGACCAAGTAAGGCCAGCTGCTACCCGCTACAGAACGAACAGTACAGAACACACCCCATTCAGAAAGAATTGATATGGCTATCGTAGAAGTCAAAGTCCCCCAGCTGTCCGAATCCGTGGCCGAAGCCACCATGCTGACGTGGAAGAAGAAGGCCGGCGAGGCCGTGGCCGTGGATGAGATCCTGATCGAGATCGAGACCGACAAGGTCGTGCTGGAAGTGCCTGCGCCTGCCGCTGGCGTGCTGGCCGAGATTGTGCAAGGCGACGGTGCCACCGTGGTGGCCGAACAGCTGATTGCCAAGATCGACACTGAAGGCAAGGCCGGCGCTGCTGCTGCAGCACCTGCCGCCGCAGCGCCTGCAGCAGTGGCACCCGCTGCAGCCGCCGCGGCACCTGCCGCTGCTGCCGGTGGCTCCAAGGGTGACGTGGCCATGCCTGCAGCTGCTAAGCTGCTGGCCGACAACAACCTGTCGGTGTCGGCCGTGGCCGGCACCGGCAAGGATGGCCGCGTGACCAAGGGCGACGTGCTCGGCGCAGTGGCTGGCGGTGCCGCCAAGGCTGCCGTGGCGCCCAGCGCGATTCCAACCGGCGTGCCCACCAAGGCACTGCCACAGGTGTCGGCCCCGGCCTCCAAGCAGGATCTGGGTGACCGTCCGGAACAGCGCGTGCCGATGAGCCGCCTGCGTGCCCGCGTGGCCGAGCGCCTGCTGCAGTCGCAGTCGACCAACGCCATCCTGACCACGTTCAATGAAGTGAACATGGCGCCCGTGATGGAAATGCGCAAGAAGTTCCAGGACTCGTTCACCAAGGAACACGGTGTCAAGATTGGCTTCATGAGCTTCTTCGTGAAGGCCGCGGTGCACGCCCTGAAGAAGTTCCCGGTGCTGAACGCGTCGGTCGATGGGAACGACATCGTCTACCACGGCTACTTCGATATTGGTATCGCCGTCGGCTCGCCCCGCGGTCTGGTGGTGCCCATCCTGCGCAATGCAGACCAGATGAGCTTTGCCGACATCGAAAAGAAGATCGCCGAGTTTGGCAAGAAGGCCGCTGAAGGCAAGCTGGGCATTGAAGAGATGACCGGTGGTACCTTCTCGATCTCGAATGGCGGCACGTTCGGCTCGATGATGTCTACCCCCATCATCAACCCGCCGCAGTCGGCCATCCTGGGCGTGCACGCAACCAAGGACCGCGCTGTGGTTGAAAACGGCCAGATCGTGGTCCGCCCGATGAACTACCTTGCCATGTCGTACGACCACCGCATCATCGACGGTCGCGAAGCCGTGCTGGGCCTGGTAGCGATGAAGGACGCGCTGGAAGACCCTTCGCGCCTGCTGTTCGACATCTGATCTTCTGAATGAATCGACCCACCCGCGTGGCCTGGCCTCTGGCCGTGCCCGCCGGTGGGTCTTTCTCCAACTGACTGAACGAGATTTCCCATGAGCAAACAATTTGATGTGGTCGTCATCGGTGGCGGCCCCGGTGGCTACATCGCCGCCATCCGCGCAGCCCAGCTGGGCTTCAATGTGGCCTGTATCGACGAATGGAAGAACGAAAAGGGCGGCCCTGCACCCGGCGGCACCTGCACCAACGTAGGCTGCATTCCATCCAAGGCGCTGCTGCAATCGTCCGAGCATTTCGAACACGCCAACAAGCACTTTGCCGACCACGGCATCACCGCATCCGACGTGAAGATCGACATCGCGAAGATGATTGGCCGCAAGGACACCGTTGTGAAGCAGAACAACGACGGCATCCTGTACCTGTTCAAGAAAAACAAGGTCAGCTTCTTTCACGGCCGTGGTTCTTTTGTGAAGGCCGCTGAAGGCGGTTACGAGATCAAGGTGGCCGGTGCCGCCGAAGAGACGGTGACCGGCAAGCAGATCATCATCGCCACAGGCTCCAACGCCCGCGCGCTGCCCGGCACGCCGTTTGATGAACAGCTCGTGCTGTCCAACGATGGCGCATTGCGCATCGGTGCGGTTCCCAATAAGCTGTGCCTCATCGGCTCCGGCGTCATCGGTCTGGAAATGGGCTCGGTATGGCGTCGCCTGGGTGCCGATGTCACCATCCTCGAAGGTCTGCCGACCTTTCTGGGTGCGGTCGACGAGCAGATCGCGAAGGAAGCCAAGAAGGCTTTCGACAAGCAGGGCCTGAAGATCGAGCTGGGCGTGAAGGTTGGCGAGATCAAGACCGGCAAGAAGGGCGTGAGCATTGCCTACACCAACGCCAAGGGCGAGGCCCAGGCGCTGGACGTGGACAAGCTCATCGTCTCCATCGGCCGCGTGCCCAACACCATCGGTCTGAACACCGAAGCCGTGGGCCTGCAGCTCGATGAGCGCGGCGCCATCGTGGTGGATGCCGACTGCAAGACCAACCTGCCCGGCGTGTGGGCAGTGGGTGACGTGGTGCGCGGCCCCATGCTGGCGCACAAGGCCGAGGAAGAAGGCGTGGCCGTGGCGGAGCGCATCGCCGGACAGCACGGTCATGTCAACTTCAACACCATTCCGTGGGTCATCTACACCAGCCCCGAGATCGCGTGGGTGGGCCGCACGGAGCAGCAGCTCAAGGCTGACGGCGTGAAGTACAAGGCGGGCAGCTTCCCTTTCCTGGCCAACGGCCGCGCACGTGCGCTGGGCGACACCACCGGCATGGTCAAGATGCTGGCCGATGCCGAAACGGACGAAATCCTGGGGGTGCACATCGTGGGCCCACAGGCCAGCGAACTGATCGCAGAAGCCGTGGTGGCCATGGAGTTCAAGGCCAGCAGCGAAGACATCGCACGCATCTGCCACGCACACCCATCGCTGAGCGAAGCCACCAAGGAAGCAGCGCTGGCTGTGGACAAAAGGACGCTCAATTTCTGATTTTTGGGTCAAATCGGGCTCCAGTGCATGATTTACATGCACTGGATGCTATTTAATTCATAGCATCAGGACATTCCACCGTGACCGTCAAAGAGGCCTATCTGGCCGAGCTGGCCGCCAAAGGCTACCAAAGCGATCCGGCCCAGCTGCGCGCGGTGGAGGCGCTGCAACGCTGCGCTGACGACTGGGCTGCCTACAAGGCCCAGCGTTCCAACGCCCTCAAGAAGCTGATCAACCGCCCCGATATTCCCCGCGGCGTGTACATGTACGGCGGCGTGGGCCGTGGAAAAAGCTTCCTGATGGACTGCTTCTTCAACGCCGTACCCCTTCGGCGCAAGGTGCGTCTGCATTTCCACGAGTTCATGCGCGAAGTGCACCGCGAACTTGCAGGCCTGCAGGGCACGGTCAACCCGCTGGATGTGCTGGGCGCACGCATTGCCAAGCGCTACAAGCTCATCTGCTTCGATGAGTTCCATGTGGCGGACATCACCGACGCAATGATCCTGCACCGCCTGCTGGATGCGCTTTTTGCCAACGGGGTGGGGTTTGTCACCACCTCGAACTTCATGCCGGACGAGCTCTACCCGGACGGCCTGCACCGCGACCGCATCCTTCCGGCCATCGCACTGCTCAACCAGAAGCTGCAAGTGGTCAATGTGGACAACGGCACCGACTACCGGCGGCGCACGCTGGAGCAGGTGAAGCTCTATCACACGCCGCTGGGGCCGCAGGCCGATGCAGAAATGCGCGAAACCTTCGACCGGCTGGCCGAGGTTCACGACGAGGATCCGGCCCTGCACATCGAGGCGCGCGAGATTCGTGCACGGCGCAAGGCGGGCGGGGTGGTGTGGTTTGACTTCCGCACCCTGTGCGGCGGGCCGCGCTCGCAAAATGACTATCTGGAGATCGCGACGCAGTTCCATACGGTGTTGCTGTCCGACGTACCCCACATGCCGGTCAGCATGGCATCGCCAGCGCGCCGCTTCACCTGGCTGATCGACGTGCTGTATGACCGGCGGGTCAAGCTAATCATGTCGGCAGCGGTACCGCCCGAGCAGCTGTACACGGAAGGGCCTCTGGCGCACGAGTTTCCGCGCACGGTGTCGCGGCTCAATGAAATGCAGTCCAAGGAATTCCTGGCCCTGGAGCGACGTTCGGTGGATACGGGGCTGACATGACCGTGAATCGTGCCGTGAGCGTTCGGACAGCCCTGTCGCTGTCGCTGGCTTTGGCCACTGCCTGGGTTTCAACCGGCTCCATCGCCTGGGCGCAGGCACAGCCGACAATCGCACTGGCGGCTGGTGCGGATACCGCCCCGGTTGGGAGCACTGCAGCCCAGCGCGATGCAGCCCTGGAGCGGATCCGTCAGGAGCGCAATGCGCTGCTGACCGACCGCAAGGCGCAAGAAGCCGAGTGCTATCGCAAGTTTGCTGTCGAGGACTGCTTGCGCGGGGTGCGCGCCTCCACGCGCGGTGCCGAGGCGTTGCTGCGCGCCCAGGAGATCGATATCAAGGACGCCGAACGCAAGGAAAAGGCTGCCGAACGCCAGCGCGCCATTGCCGAAAAGCTGGGTGATGGTGGTGATGCCACATCCACAGGCAAGGGTGGTACAGGGGCTGTTGCAGGCTCCGCGCCGCGCAAAGCGCCAGCCGGCAAGGCACCCACGCTCACACTGCGCGACGCCGATGCAGCCCGCCGGGCGCAGGAGCAGCGCAGCAAGTTGCAGGAACGCAGCCAGGCAGAGAACGCCGTTGCTGCCGGTGCTGCGGCGCGCGAATCAAAGGCGCGTGCCGAATACGCAGAGAAGCTGCGTGCCGCAGAGGAACGCCGCAGCCGGTTAGCCCGCTCTCAGGCCGAGGAGCAGGCAGCGGGAAAGACGCCGGGCGCGCCGCTGCCGGAAAGCCCGGCGTCCCGATAGCCTCGGGACTGGCATGAGGAAACGCGTCTGGCCTGGATTGCGGGACGCGCCTGGGGTGCCATCATGGCTGCGAGGCATTTGCCGAAACCCGGGCCTCAGATGCGCCCGGCTTCCAGTGGCGTGAGCGGGATGAGTGGAGCCACCTTCTTTTCCTCAATCAGCGCCTCGATCTTGACGATCACCAGCGACAGGTTGTCGCCGCCCCCGCGGGCGCGGGTGCGCGCTTTTTCGACGAGGAACTCGGTGGCTTCGCGTGGTGAAAGAGAGTCGACGACGGAGCCGAGTTCGGTGGGCGAGAAATAGTGCCAGACGCCATCGCTGCAGGCCAGCAGCACATCGCCCGGCTGCATTTGCGGGATGATGTGTGTGGTGATGGGCGGATCGCTCTCGGTGCCCAGGCAGCCCACCAGAATGTTCGAATGCGGGTGGTTGTTGGCCTCGGCCTCCGTCAGCTCGCCGCGGTCCACCAGGGCCTGCACGTAGGAGTGGTCGCTGGTGCGAGACACCATGCGGGAGCCCTGGAAATGGTAAATGCGCGAATCGCCGGCGTGCACCCAGTGGCAGTCGCCCCGGGGGTTGATGAGGAACGCTGCAATGGTGCTGTGCGGCTCCTGCTCGGCGGAGATGGCCGTCAGCCTGATCACGATGTGGGCTTCCTCGACCATGCTGCGCAGCATGGTGACCGGGTCATCCGTGTCCGGCGAGTAGCGCTCAAAAAGCTGCCTCGCGGTCATCATGACCTGGTCAGACGCCTTGCGTCCGCCGCTACGCCCCCCCATGCCGTCTGCAACCACGCCCAGCACACAGCCGTTGTGGCGTGGATGGGAGATCAGGATGACCTGGTCTTGCTGGTATTCCCGGTCACCCTTGTGGATGCCGGTGGACGCGATGAGGCGAAACGCTTTGGTCATGCTGGTGATTGTGTGGGCGCAGATGCGCGCGGCAGTCGCCGAAGGTCGAACCGACGCGTATTATCGGCCCGCCTGTGGCATTTTTGCCATCTGCGGTGTGCACCTGCCTTGATCTCCCACATCCAACCTCCCCACCCATTGCGTATCGTCGCTTGTTGGGTTGGCGCGTGCCCGTATCGCCTGCGCATGCCAGGGGCACACGCACACGCTCCGGGCGCGCGTCGGTGTGCCACCCGATGACGCTGGCGCAACTGGTTCAGGAGGCGTTTGCCGATGGCGGTGTGCTGTCGCGCGCGGATGCGCATTTCCAGCCGCGTGAAGGCCAGACGGAGATGGCCGTGGCCGTAGCGGAAACCGTCGCGCACGGGGGGGCGCTGGTGGTGGAGGCTGGCACCGGCGTGGGCAAGACTTTTGCCTACCTGGTACCTGCGCTGCTCAGTGGCGAACGCGTGCTGATTTCCACGGCCACCAAGGCTTTGCAGGACCAGTTGTTTGCCCGCGATCTGCCCCTGCTGGTGCAGACGCTGGGACTGCCCGTGCGAATGGCACTGCTCAAAGGCCGCGCGAGCTATCTGTGCGTGCACCGCCTGGAGCTGGCACGGCAGGATGTGCTGGCGCAGGAGCGTGGCATAGCGCGGGTTCTGGCCAAGGTGGAGGAGTGGTCGCGTGGGACGCGTTCCGGAGACCTGGCGGAGCTCACCGGGCTGGATGACCGGTCGCCGGTCATCCCGCTGGTGACGTCCACTCGGGAGAATTGCCTAGGCTCGCAGTGTCCGCGCTTTCGGGATTGCCACCTGCATGCCGCGCGGCGCAGTGCGCTGGCAGCCGACGTGGTGGTGATCAACCACCACCTGTTTTTTGCCGATCTGGCCGTGCGCGAATCGGGTATGGCCGAACTCCTGCCTACGGTTCGGGTCGTGATTTTTGATGAGGCGCACCAGATCAACGAGACCGGAGTGCAGTTTCTTGGCTTGCAACTGTCCACCGGGCAGATCACCGACCTTGCGCGCGACGTGCTAGCCTGCGGCATGCTGCATGCGCGGGGCCTGGTGGACTGGCTGGCGGTATCAGCGCGGCTGGAATCAGCAGCACGCCAGCTACGGCTGGCCGTGGGGTCGGATCACGCAAGCGCGCGCCTCCGATGGGCCGACGCTGCGCCTGATGGCGTTGAGCCTATCGCGTGGGATGCCGCGCTGAACGGCATCTGCGCCAGCTGCGCCGAGCTGCAGGAATCGCTGGACTCGGTCAGTGAAATCGCCCCCGATTTCCAGCGTCTTTACGAGCGCTGCACTGAATTGCTGGCGCGCGCCGCCCGGTTTTCGGGCGCCGCCAGCCCCGCCCAGGTGCGCTGGCTGGACGCCGGGGGACAACAGGTCCGGATGGTTGAGTCTCCGCTCGACATTGCCGAGTCGATGCGGTCGCGGGTGCTTTCCGCGCCGTTGCCTGCGGAGCAGGACGAGGACGACGGCGGATGGCCCGCACCCGCGTCGGGGCCCGGCCGGGCCTGGGTGTTCACGTCGGCCACGCTGGGCACCGACGAGGCTCTGAGCTGGTTTACCGAACGCGCTGGCCTCCAGGGTGCGCGGGTGCTGCGGGTTTCAAGCCCGTTTGACTACGCCAGCCAGGCCGCACTGTATGTCCCGCGCCACCTTCCCGCACCCGCGGATCCCGCGCACAGCAGTGCGCTGGCAAGCTGGCTTGCACCCGCTGCACAGCAGCTGGGTGGGCGGACGCTGGTGCTGACGACGACGCTCAAGGCACTTCGCACGATTGGCGACGCGCTGAAAGCACGGTTTGAAGGATCACAGGCGCTGGAAATCCTGGTGCAGGGCGACTGGCCCAAGCGCCGCCTGATGGAACGTTTTCGCGAGGGAGCAACCCATGGCCAGCCGGGTTGCGTGCTTGTCGCGTCTGCAACGTTCTGGGAAGGTTTCGATGTGCCTGGCGACGCGCTCCAGCTGGTCGTGATCGACAAATTGCCGTTTCCGCCGCCGGGCGATCCACTGGTGGAGGCCCGGACCACCCAAATCGAACGTGCGGGAAAAAAGCCGTTCACTGCTTACGCTTTGCCGGAAGCCGCCGTGGCACTCAAGCAGGGCGCCGGCCGGTTGATCCGCCGCGAGACGGACCATGGCATCCTCGTGGTCGGCGATACGCGCCTTGCGACGATGGGCTACGGCAAGCGGCTGATTGCCGCTCTGCCGCCGCTGGCACGCCTGGAATCAGAGTCGGACTTCGACGAAGCGCTGCTGGCTCTTACCAGAGCTTCCACCACGGATCAGCCTTGCCCTTGAAGCCGCTGCGCACGTACTCGCTCTGCGGGTAGGACTTGTCCATGACGCGGCGGGCATCGTCGCGCAGCTGAGTCATGCCCAAGGCATCGTAGGAACGCATCAGGATGTACAGGGCTTCCTCCAGCGCTGGCACGCCCTGGTAATCGGCCAACGCCACCTGTGCACGGCCGATGGCCGCTACATAGGCGCCGCGCTGGTAGTAATAGCGGGCCACATGCACTTCGTACTGGGCCAGCGAGTTGACGATGTAAGTCATGCGCTGGCGGGAGTCCTGGGCGTAGCGCGAATCCGGAAAGCGCGTGACCAGTTCGCTGAACGCTTCAAATGAATCCTTGGCGGCCTTTTGGTCGCGTTCGGAGAGGTCCTGGCGCGATATGAACGAGAACAGCCCCAGGTTATCGTTGAAGTTGACGAGGCCCTTGAGGTACAGCGCGTAGTCGAGGGCGGGGCTGGCCGGGTGCAGCTTCATGAAACGGTCCAGCGTGGCCACAGCCTGGGCCTTTTCGCCCGCCTTGTACTGCGCATAGGCCTTGTCGATCTGCGCCTGCTGGGCCAGCGGGGTGCCTGCGGCCCGGCCTTCAAGTTTTTCGAACAGCGGCACCGCCTTGTCATAGGCGCCGCTGTCCATCTCGTCGCGAGCCTCGGCATGGATGCGGTTGGGGCTCCAGCCGGCCGTCTTGTCCTCGACAGTGCTGGAGCAGGCTGCCAGGAGACCGGCGACGAGCAGGGCGGAAACGAGGGGCAGTGGGGCACGCAACATTGCAAGCAGCTTTCAGCAAAGGAAATACAGGACGCCTCGGGAGCGCGTTCCGCGGCTCCTGTGGCCAGCCATGGGACACGATCGCGGATTGTACGGCGGGCGTACAGCCACGAGGCCCTTGGGCGTCAGTGCTGGCCGGCAACAGGCGACCGCCTTTCTACAATGCAGGAATGTTTGTTCACTTGCGCCTGCACACCGAGTTTTCCGTCGTTGACGGCACCAACCGTATCGATGAGGTAGCCAAAGCCGCTGCCAAGGATGGCCAGCCCGCCCTGGCCATTACCGATCTCAACAACCTTTTTGGCGCCATCAAGTTCTACAAGGAGGCACGTGGCAAGGGCGTCAAGCCCATCCTGGGGGCGGAAGTTTTCGTGGAGGGAGAGGCCGGGGCAGCACCTGCCCGCTTCATCCTCCTGGTGCAAGGTCGGCAAGGCTACCTGAATCTGTCGGAATTGCTGGCACGGGCCTGGACACGCAACATCGTCAAGAACGTGGCGGTGTGCACATGGGCCTGGATCGAGGAGCTCAGTGAAGGTCTTGTAGCCCTGGCCGGCGCGCAGGCCGGGCCGGTGGGGCAGGCGCTGCTTCGGGGGGACGATCAGGGCGCCACCGAAGTGGCACTTCGCATGGCGGGGATTTTTCCTCACCGCTTTTACATCGAGCTGCAGCGTGCCGGGCGTGTGGACGACGAAAGCCACGTCATCGCCGCGGCCCAGCTGGCGGCACGTCTGAACCTTCCGGTCGTGGCAACGCATCCGGTGCAGTTTGCGACGGCTGACGACTATGAGGCGCACGAGGCCCGGGTCTGCATTGCCGAAGGCGAGATCCTGGCCAACCCTCGCCGCGTGCGCAAGTTCACGCGCGACCAGTATTTCAAATCAGCCGCCGAGATGGAGGCGCTCTTTGCCGACGTGCCGTCTGCGATCGCAAACACCGTTGAGATTGCCCAGCGCTGCAACCTGACGCTGGTGCTGGGCAAGCCACAGTTGCCAGACTTCCCGACGCCCAACGGCATGCCCATTGATGAGTATTTTCGGGTGGCATCGTTCGAGGGACTGGAAGAGCGCCTTGCGCTGCTTTTTCCAAACCCTGCGGAGCGCGATGCCCAGCGGCCCCGTTACGTGGAGCGCCTGGAATTCGAGATCGGCACCATCCTCAAGATGGGTTTTCCCGGCTACTTCCTCATCGTGGGCGATTTCATCCAGTGGGCCAAGAGCAACGGCTGCCCCGTGGGGCCCGGCCGGGGTTCCGGTGCGGGATCGCTCGTGGCTTATGCGCTCAAGATCACGGATCTGGACCCGCTGCAGTACAACCTGCTGTTCGAGCGTTTCCTGAATCCGGAGCGGGTGTCGATGCCCGACTTCGACATCGACTTCTGCCAGTCCAACCGCGACCGGGTAATCGATTACGTGAAGGACAAGTACGGCAAGAACGCCGTGAGCCAGATTGCCACTTTCGGCACGATGGCCGCCAAGGCCGCCATCCGTGACGTGGGCCGGGTGATGGACATGAGCTACACGTTCTGCGACGGTATCTCCAAGCTGGTGCCGGGCAAGCCTGGCATGTCATACACGCTGGCGTACCCGCCTGCCGTCAAGAAGGACGGCGACAAGAACAACTACGCGCTGGAGCTGGAGCCCCTGCTGGCCGAACGCGTACAGAAGGAAGAAGACGTCAAGACCATCATCGAGATGGCGCAAAAGCTCGAGGGCATGACGCGCAACATCGGCATGCACGCCGGCGGGGTGCTGATTGCTCCGGGCAAGCTCACCGATTTCTGCCCGCTGTACCAGCAGCCGGGCAGCGAATCGGCGGTGAGCCAATATGACAAGGATGATGTGGAGGCCATCGGCCTGGTGAAGTTCGACTTTCTGGGTCTGGCCACGCTGACCATCCTGGAGATCGCGCGCGAATTCATCATGAAGCGCCACAAGGGTCAGGAGAACTTCACGTTCGAGGCCATTCCGCTGGACGATGGTCCGACGTACCGGCTGTTCTCCGAAGGCAAGACCGAGGCGGTATTCCAGTTTGAAAGCCGCGGCATGCAAGGCATGCTCAAGGAAGCACGGCCCAGCCGGCTCGAAGACCTGATTGCGCTGAACGCGCTGTACCGGCCAGGCCCCATGGACCTGATCCCCAGCTTCGTGAACCGCAAGCACGGCAAGGAGGTGGTCGAGTACCCGCATCCATTGGTCGAGAAAGTGCTGTCGGAAACCTACGGGATCATGGTCTACCAGGAGCAGGTGATGCAGACCGCCCAGGTGCTGGGGGGCTACAGCCTGGGCGGTGCCGACATGTTGCGCCGGGCCATGGGCAAGAAGAAGGCCGAGGAGATGGCCGAGCACCGCGAGATCTTTCGCGCCGGTGCGGCCAAGCAGGGCATCAGCCAGGAAAAGGCCGACGAGGTCTTCGACCTGATGGAGAAGTTCGCCGGCTACGGCTTCAACAAGTCGCACGCGGCTGCGTACTCGCTGCTGGCGTACCACACCGGCTGGCTCAAGGTCCATTACACGGCCGAGTTTTTCTGCGCCAACATGACGGTGGAAATGGACGACACCGACAAGCTCAAGGTGCTGTTCGAGGATGCCCACAAGATGGGGCTGTCGTTCGAGCCCCCGGACGTGAACCGCGGGTTCTACCGGTTTGAGCCCGTCACCGACAAGATCATCCGCTATGGCCTGGGGGCCGTGAAGGGCACCGGCCAGCAGGCCATTGAGGCCATCGTGGCCGCCCGCGAAGGGCGGGGTGATGGCCCGCAAGGGTCCACCAAGGGGCCATTCAAAAGCCTGTTTGACTTCTGTTTGCGGGTGGACAGGGCCCGCCTGAACAAGCGCACGGTCGAGGCGCTCATCAAGGCCGGCGCGTTTGATTCGCTGAACATGAACCGTGCCTCGATGGTCGCCACGATTGACCGGGCCTTTGACTTTGCTGCCGCCACGCTGGCCAATGTGAACCAGGGCGGGCTGTTCGACATGATGGGTGACGATGCCCATGGGTCGAGCACACAGGAGCCAGGTCTCGTCGAGGCCGTCCCGTGGGGCATCAAGGAGCGGCTCACGCAGGAAAAGACCGCCGTGGGCTTCTACCTGTCGGGCCACCTGTTTGACGAAGTGGCGGGCGAGGTGCGGCGATTCGTCCGCACGTCCATTGATGAGCTGCTCGACAGCCGCGAGCCCCAGATCCTCGCGGGCATCGTCAGCGACTTTCGTGTCATCAACGGGCAGCGCGGGAAACTGGCGCTGTTCAAGCTCGATGACAAGTCGGGGGTGATCGAGGCTTCGGCCGACGAAGCGCTCCTCAATACGTATCGCAACCAGCTCAAGGAGGATGAGTTTGTGGTCATGCTGGGCCGGCTGCAGCTCGACCACTTCAGCGGCGGGTTGAGGGTCAAGGTGCAGCAGGTGTGGGACCTGGCAGGGGCGCGTTGCCGTTTCGGGAAGTACCTGCACGTGGTGGTGGGTGACCGTGGCCCGGATCTGCAGCGCCTGGTACGTGACTTTCCGCCTCGGCGCGAAGAAATCGCTGAAGGCGAATTGCTGCACGGCCTGAAGGTGCGGATGGGGGTGCGCTGCAAGGCGGATGACGCAGCCGCCACGGCCGAGCTGCAGCTGGGCGAAAGCGCCAAGTTCTACCCTACCGATGCCGCCCTGGCCGCCTGGACTGCCCAGGCCGGCACGGGCTCTGCCACGGTGGTCTACGAGTAATCCGAAAACATGTAAATATCCACAGATGCGCGCCTTGAAAAATAGACGGGGAACATCAAGTTTCTCCCGAGGCCCCCGGGCTGCGGATCGCTAGAATGATTTTCATGGCAACTAAACCCCCTTCAGCCCCCAAGGTGCCGCCGGTGATCCGGCCTTCGCAGGATGACGGCGGTTCGGTCGTGCTGGAGCGCCGCACCCAGAAGACCCAGCCCCCCCAGATGTACCAGGTCGTCATGCTCAACGACGACTACACCCCGATGGAATTCGTCATCGTGGTCCTTCAGGAGTTTTTCAGCAAGGACCGCGAACAGGCCACCCAGATCATGTTGAAGATCCACCTGGACGGCAAAGGCGTGTGCGGCGTTTATTCGCGCGACGTGGCAGCCACCAAGGTGGAGCAAGTGCTTGACGCCGCCGCGAAGGCGGGCCACCCACTGCAATGTGTGAGTGAACCTGTTGCATAACAGGTTTTTGATCCCCATCTACAGTCATCTTTTCCACGCAAGCACAAAGGAGTTCACATGATTGCCCAGGAACTGGAAGTCAGCTTGCACATGGCCTTTGTCGAGGCCCGCCAGCAGCGCCACGAATTCATCACCGTGGAGCATCTGTTGCTTGCACTGCTTGATAACCCCAGCGCAGCAGAAGTGCTGCGCGCGTGTTCGGCCAACATCGATGACCTGCGTTCATCGCTGGCCAACTTCATCAAGGACAACACACCCCAGGTGGCCGGCACTGACGAGGTGGACACACAGCCCACGCTGGGTTTCCAGCGAGTGATCCAGCGCGCCATCATGCACGTGCAGTCCACTGGCAACGGCAAGAAAGAGGTGACGGGCGCCAACGTGCTCGTGGCCATCTTTGGCGAGAAGGATTCGCACGCCGTGTACTACCTGCACCAGCAGGGCGTTACGCGCCTGGATGTGGTCAACTTCATCGCCCATGGCATCAAGAAGGGCGAGCCGCCAGAGCCGGCCAAGCCTGAAAGCCAGGCTGAAGGGGAAGAGGGCGGCGCGTCAGAGCGCAACGAGAAGGCCTCGCCGCTGGAGCAGTTCACCCAGAACCTGAACCAGGCAGCCAAGGACGGCAAGATCGATCCGCTGATCGGCCGCCACTACGAAGTGGAGCGCACGATCCAGATCCTGTGCCGCCGCCGCAAGAACAACCCGCTGCTGGTGGGGGAAGCCGGCGTGGGCAAAACCGCCATTGCCGAAGGCCTGGCCTGGCGTATCACGCAGAACGACGTGCCCGAGATCCTGGCCGAGGCCGTGGTGTATTCGCTGGACATGGGCGCACTGCTGGCGGGCACCAAGTACCGCGGCGACTTCGAGCAGCGCCTCAAGGGCGTGCTCAAGTCGCTCAAGGACAAGCCCAACGCCATCCTGTTCATTGACGAGATCCACACCCTCATCGGTGCCGGGGCAGCTTCGGGCGGTACGCTGGATGCGTCCAACCTCCTGAAGCCTGCGCTGTCCAGCGGCCAGCTCAAGTGCATCGGTGCCACCACGTTCACCGAATACCGCGGCATCTTCGAGAAAGACGCCGCCCTGTCACGCCGCTTCCAGAAGGTGGATGTGGTCGAGCCAACCGTGGCCGAGACCATCGACATCCTCAAGGGTCTGAAGTCGCGCTTTGAAGAGCACCACAGCGTGAAGTATGCCGCTGCGGCCCTGCAGGCGGCTGCCGAGCTGAGCGCCAAGTACATCAACGACCGCCACCTGCCCGACAAGGCGATTGACGTGATCGACGAGGCCGGTGCGGCCCAGCGCATCATGGTGCCCAGCAAGCGCAAGAAGACGATCGGCAAGACCGAGATCGAAGAGATCGTGGCCAAGATTGCGCGCATTCCGCCCGCCAACGTTTCCAACGACGACCGCGGCAAACTGCAGACGCTGGAGCGCGACCTCAAGAGCGTGGTGTTCGGCCAGGACAAGGCCCTGGAAGTGCTGGCCAGCGCCGTGAAGATGGCGCGCTCGGGCCTGGGCAAGGGCGACAAGCCGATCGGATCGTTCCTGTTCAGCGGCCCCACCGGCGTCGGCAAGACCGAGGCTGCAAAGCAGCTGGCCTACATCATGGGGATCGAGCTGATCCGCTTTGACATGTCGGAGTACATGGAGCGCCACGCCGTGAGCCGCCTGATTGGTGCGCCCCCCGGCTATGTGGGCTTCGACCAGGGTGGTCTGCTCACCGAAGCCATCACCAAGAAGCCGCATGCGGTGCTGCTGCTCGACGAAATCGAGAAGGCGCACCCGGACATCTTCAACGTGCTGCTGCAGGTGATGGACCACGGCACGCTGACCGACAACAACGGACGCAAGGCCGATTTCCGCAACGTGCTCATCATCATGACCACGAACGCGGGCGCCGAGACCATGAACAAGGCAACCATCGGCTTTACCAACCCGCGCCAGGCGGGCGACGAGATGGGCGACATCAAGCGCCTGTTCACGCCAGAGTTCCGCAACCGGCTGGATGCCATTGTCAACTTCAAGGCGCTCGACGAGCAGATCATCCTGCGCGTGGTCGACAAGTTCCTGCTGCAGCTGGAAACCCAGCTGGCCGAGAAGAAGGTCGAGGTCACCTTTACCGACCAGCTGCGCAAGCACCTGGCCAAGAAGGGCTTTGATCCGCTGATGGGCGCACGGCCAATGCAGCGCCTGATCCAGGACACGATCCGCCGTGCGCTGGCCGACGAGCTGCTGTTCGGCCGCCTGACCGAAGGCGGTCGCCTGACGGTGGACATCGAGGTCAAGACGGACGACAAGGGTGTGGAAACGCCCGAGGTGTTGCTCGATATCCAGCCGCTACCCAAGAAGGAGCGTGCTGCCAAGTCGGAGCCGACGGAGCCTGAAGAGGCCACGGCAGACTGACCGACGCCGCGCCTGGCGCGGTTTACCGGCAGCAGCGATGCCAGCCGGTTGCCCCAGCAAGAAAGCCCGTGGTTTGAACGCCTCGGGCTTTTTCTTTGGGTGCGGCGCTTGCCTTGCGACGGACAGGGCCGGTGCGGCCGATCCCTACCGACTCCCGGCCACGCAGCCCACTGGTTATGACGCCGGACTCGCCTGCAACCGCTCCAGCAACTCCAGCGTGGGGTACCCGTCCGGCGGCAGCCCGATGCTGCGCTGAAAGCCGCGAAGGCCTGCGCGTGTGGCCGGGCCCATCACTCCGTCGGGCGTACCGGCAGCAAATCCCTTGCGGTTCAGCGCTTCCTGCATCGCCTGCAGCTGCGCGCGAGACAGCGGCGCCAGGTCGCGCGGCCAGGGCGTGGCCACCCCGGAGCCGCCCTCGATCTGGCGGGCCAGGAGCCCGACGGCCAGCGCATAGCTCACCGAGTTGTTGTAACGAAGGATCGTCCGGAAGTTCTCGCCCACCAGGAAAGCCGGGCCACGCGCGCCAGCGGGGGTGATGATGTAGGCATCCGCCAGCGCTGGCAGCGCCTGGCCCTCAGGCGCGCGAAGGCCCTCGGCCGCCCACCGGGCGGCAGACTGGCGCACGGCGGGGTCGGCGCGCCCGTGGTCAAAGCCGGAGGGCAGAACCACCTCGCTTCCCCAGGTGGATGCGGCTTGCCAGCCCGACCGCGCCAGAAAATTCGCCGTCGAAGCCGCCACATCCGGGATGCTGCCCCAGATGTCGCGGTGTCCGTCGCCGTCGGCGTCCACCGCATGGGCCAGGAACACCGAGGGCAGGAACTGGGTGTGCCCCATGGCGCCGGCCCAGGAGCTCACCATGCGCTCGGCAGCAATGTCGCCCTGGTCGAGGATGCGCAGCGCAGCCAGCAGCTCGGACTCTGCCCACGCGCGGCGCCGGCCTTCGTGGGCCAGCGTGGCCAGCGCATCCACGGCCCGGAAGCTGCCGAAGTTGGTACCGTAGTTGCTCTCCATGCCCCAGATGGCCGTGATGATGGAGGCCGGCACACCGTAGCGCCGGGCGGCGGCCTCCAGCGTGGCGCGGTGCTGCTCCAGCTGCGCGCGGCCTTGCGCGATGCGCTGCGCAGACACCGCGCTATCAAGATACGCCCAGGGTGTGCGCGTGAATTCAGGCTGCGAGCGGTCCAGCTCGACCACGCGGGGCTGCCATTGCGCGTTGGCCAGGGCCGTGCCCACTGTCTCGGGCCGGATGCCGGCCGCCAGCGCGCGTGCAGAAAAGGTGTCGCGCCATTGCCTGAAACCGGCGGGACCGTCGTCGCTTTCAATCCTGGTGGTTGCGGTGCCTGGGGTCGCCTGTACGGCGTGCACTGCGGCTGGCGTGGGTGAAACGGTCGACGGAGAGGATGCCGCAGCCGTGGCGTGCACGCTGGAGGAGGGTGGGGATGCACACCCCGCTAGGCTCACCCCCGCCACCACCGCGGCTGCCTGCATGAGCACCCGTGCCGACTGACGCGGGCGGTACCCGGCGTGGTGCAACGGCGCAGGTGCTGGTGTCTGAGACGGCGCATGGGACGGCCCATGTGCCGGGCCAACCCGGCCGGATTCTGGCTTTTCGGAGCGGCTTGCGCGGGAAACAATGTGTGCGGTACGTGATGGCATGGGTCATTGTCTCCCGGGCGGCCGCGGCCACTGGCATGAAGATGTATCACGCAGCGCTGGCGCCTGCAGCCACCGGGCGATGGTAGTCGATTGCTATTATATTGATAGCTATCAGTGCTTATGATTCAAGCGCTTGGGGCGTAAATGGCCATAAATCGGGTTACAGTGCGGGCTCCGCGCCTGGTGCAGCGCACGCTACCCGTCTAAAACCCATGGCTTCCCATACCTTCCTCTGGCACGACTACGAAACCTTCGGTGCCAACACGCGCCGCGACCGGCCCGCGCAGTTTGCCGCCATCCGCACCGATGCCGAGCTCAACGAGATCGGCGCTCCGCTGATGATCTATTGCCAGCCGGCCAGCGACTACCTGCCCGACCCGGTGTCGTGTCTCATCACCGGCATCACGCCCCAGCTGTGCCTGGAGCGGGGCGTACCCGAGCACCAGTTTGCGGCCCGCATCGAGGCCGAATTCGTGCAGCCCGGCACCATTGGCGTGGGCTACAACACCATCCGGTTTGACGACGAGATCACGCGCTTCATGTTCTGGCGCAACCTCATCGACCCCTATGCCCGCGAATGGCAGAACCAGTGCGGCCGTTGGGACCTGCTGGACGTGGTCCGCATGACCTATGCCCTGCGCCCTGACGGCATCCAGTGGCCCAAAAAGGAAGATGGCTCGCCCAGCTTCAAGCTCGAACACCTGTCCAAGGCCAACGGCCTGCTGCACGAGGCCGCCCACGATGCCCTGTCGGACGTGCGCGCCACCATTGCGCTGGCGCGGCTCATCCGCCAGCACAACCCCAAGCTGTTTGACTTTGCCCTGGGCCTGCACAAAAAGGACCGCGTGGCCGCCGAACTGCGCCTGCCTGTCACCGCCATCACGGCCCGTCCGTTCCTGCATGTGTCGGGCATGTTCCCGGCCGAGCGTGGCTGCCTGGCGGTGATGTGGCCGCTGGCCAGCCACCCCACCAACCGCAATGAGCTGATCGCGTGGGACCTGGCCCACGACCCGGCCCCGCTGGCCACCATGGGCGCCGACGAGATCCGGCTGCGCATGTTCTCCAAGGCGGACGCGCTGCCCGAGGGCGTGACGCGGCTGCCGGTCAAGACCATCCACCTCAACAAATCACCCATGGTGGTCGGTAACGTCAACACCCTCACGCCCGCATTGGCGCAGCGCTGGAAGATCGACCTGGCTGCGGCCGCGCAGCATGCCGAGGTGGCCCGCGCGCTGCCCGACATGAGCGGCATCTGGCCTGCGGTGTTCAGCCGCCCGACCGAGGCCACGCTGGATGTGGATCAGGACCTTTACGGCGGCTTCGTGGGCGACCGCGACCGCCGCCTGCTGAACGACCTGCGCACGATGTCGGGCGACAAGCTTGCGGCGTCACGGGCCGCCTTTGACGATGCGCGCCTGGCCGAGCTGCTGTGGCGCTACCGGGCCCGCAACTTCCCCGGCACGTTGAGCGAAGAGGAAGCGGAGCGCTGGGAAGCCCACCGCGCCGCCTGCCTGTTCGATGGCGCGGGCGGTGCCCGCACGGTGGAGCAGCTGTTCACCGAGATCGACGAGCTGTCGGAAACGGCAGATGACCGTGCCCAGGACCTGCTGGGCGCCCTGTACGATTACGCCGAGCAGATTGCACCGGAACGGTAGCCGGTTCCAACCAGTCGCGGCATACGCTTGTTCTGGGCTGGCGAGGCCAGTTCCCCAGCGTTTCAGTATCGGCGCGCCAGAGCTTCCCCCGGGCAGTCTCCGCAGACACAGTGAAATATCCGCAGATTTTTATGACGACACCGCACCAGCCCAGCTTCACCACCCAGATCGTCCACGCCGACCGGCTGGGCGGCGCAGAGCACGGCGCCATCCACAAGCCCATCCACACCTCGGTGCAGTACGGCTACGACAAGGTCGAAGACCTGATCGCCGTCTTCCAGGGCACCGCCAAGGGCGGCTTCAACTACGCCCGCCAGGGCACACCCACCACGGCGGCGCTCGAATCGAAAATCACCCAGATGGAGCAGGGCCTGGGCACCATTGTGTTTTCCACGGGCATGGCGGGCATCTGCGCGATCTTCATGACGCTGCTGAAGGCGGGCGACCACCTGGTGGCCAGCCAGTACGTGTTTGGCAACACCAACAGCGTGTTCGGCACGCTGGCCGACCTGGGCATCGAGATCACCACCGTGGATGTGACCGATGCCGCCCAGGTGGCTGCTGCGGTACGGCCCAACACCCGCATGGTGTTCGTCGAAACCATTGCCAACCCCGGCACGCAGATTCCGGACCTGGCGGGCATCGGCGCGCTGTGCCAGCAGCACGGCCTGCTGTATGTGGTCGACAACACCGTGGCATCGCCCTACATCTTCCGCGCGGCCACCGTGGGGGCAGGGCTGGTGGTCAACTCGCTCACCAAGAGCATCGGCGGCCACGGCGATGCCCTCGGCGGCGCTGTCACTGACACCGGCCTGTACGACTGGAGCGGCTATCCCAACATCTTTGCCGCCTACCGCAAGGGCGATTCCAAGGGCTGGGGCCTGCAGCAGCTGCGCAAGAAGGGCCTGCGCGACCTGGGCGGCACGCTGTCGTCCCACGCCGCGCACCAGCTGGCGGTAGGCGCCGAAACCCTGGCCCTGCGCATGGACCGCACCAGCGCCACCGCGCTGGCACTGGCGCGCTGGCTGGAGCAGCAACCGGCCGTGGCGCGCGTGCTGTACCCCATGCTGGAATCGCACCCCCAGCATGCCCAGGCAAAGCAGCACTTCAAAGCCGGCTCGTGGCTGCTGTCGTTCGAGCTGCGCGATGCCGACCAATGCCTGGCCGTGTGCAACCGCCTGCAGCTGCCGATCAAGGCTACTGGCCTGGCCGACACCCGTACGCTGATCATTCCGGTGGCACATACCATCTTCTGGGAAGCCGGCCCGGCCGTTCGCGCCACCATGGGCATTGCCGACGGGATGATCCGCCTTTCCATCGGGCTGGAAGAAGCCGGCGATCTGCTGGCCGACTTCGAGCAGGCACTGGCCGGGATCTGAGCCGGATCGCGCCCATGTCCGCCCCCGCCGCTCCGCTCCCCGCCCGTATCGGCAAGTACCGCATCGAGCGTGAACTGGGCCGTGGCGCGAGCGGCACGGTCTACCTGGGGCTGGACGGGTTCCGCGGCCGCAAGGTGGCGATCAAGCAGACGCATGCGCACCTGCTGGCGCAGCCCGAAGAGGCAACGCGCTACCGCAGGCTGCTGCACAACGAGGCCACGCTGTCGGGCCGCCTGCGCCACCCCAACATCGTGAGCCTGCTCGACGCCGACGAGCACGCCACGCCGCCGTACCTGGTGCTGGAATTCGTGGACGGCCAGCCGCTGTCGGCGTTTGCGACGGCAGATGCGCTGTTGCCGGTGCCCCAGGTGCTGGACATCGCCTTCAAGTGCTGCAACGCGCTTGAATACGCCTGCCGCGAGGGGCTGGTCCACCGCGATATCAAGCCCGCCAACTTGTTGCTGGCGCAGGATGGCGACGTCAAGCTGACCGACTTCGGCGCGGCACTGTCCCTGCGCAGCGATGCCACGCAGCTGTGGGGCATGGTGGGGTCGCCGTCGTACATGTCGCCCGAGCAGGTGCGCGAGGAAGACCTCACCCACCACAGCGACATGTTCTCGCTGGCCGTGGTGGTGTACGAGCTTCTCACCGGCCGGCGACCTTTTGACGGCGATACCGACTTCGCCACGCTCTACAGGATCGGTAACGAGGCCCCCACACCGCCCAGCCTGCTGCGCGCATCGTTGCCGGCACACGTGGATGCGGTGCTGCTGCGCGCCCTGGCCAAGCAGCCTGCCGACCGCTTTGCCACCTGGCAGGACTTTGCCCAGGCCTTGCTGGCAGCGCACCAGGGCCTGCCGCGCCAGCGCTCGCAAGACACCGAGGCCGAGCGCTTTGCCCGCCTGCGCGCGCTGCCTTTCTTTGCTGACTTCCACGACGTGGCGCTGTGGGAGCTGATGCGCCTGGGCCACTGGAGCCGGCTGGAGCCCGGCACGGTGCTCATGCGCGAGGGTACGCCGGGCGATTCGTTCTGCATCCTCATCGAGGGCACGGTGGCGGTGAGCCGGCAGGGACGCCACCTGAGCACGCTGGGCCGCGGCGTGACGCTGGGCGAGATGACCTACCTGCGCCCCGACGACCGCACCCGCACGGCCACGGCCGTGGCGCAGACCGAAGTCCTGGTGCTCAAGGTGCGCAACCCGGCGCTGCGTGGCGCATCGGAAGACCTGCAGTCGCGATTCGACAAGGCGTTCATCAAGCTGCTGGTCGGGCGGCTGATCGCCACCAGCGAACAGCTGGCGGACTGACCGGCAGCGGTGGTACCCCTGCGCCGCAAGGCAACCGGGGCGGACCGGCCTGCCAGATGGCCCCGCACGCACTGTGTGGCGAGTCTGTCGTGCTTGCTATACTAATAATAGCATTGGGGGCAAATGATGAAAGGGCTACCAGCCGATTTCGCTGAAAACCAGGCCTGAGGCGGCTTCCGGCCCGCTTCCATCCCGCTTTCAGCCAAAGAACCAGTAGCACACGCCAATGGCCGCCACCACGCCCGCCAGCTCGGCCAGCAGTGCGCAGCCCACCGCGTGCCGCGCGCGCTGCACGCCCACGGCGCCAAAGTACACGGCCAGCACGTAGAACGTGGTTTCCGTGCTCCCCTGGATGGTCGCGGCCGCCAGCGCGGCAAAGCTGTCCACACCCTGTGTCTGCATGGTCTCGATCAGCATGGCGCGGGCGGCACTGCCCGAAAACGGCTTGACCAGCGCGGTGGGGAGCGCGTCCACAAAGCGGGTATCCATGCCCAGCCCCTCCACGCACCAGCGGATGCCCTCCAGCACATAGCCCAGCGCCCCGGATGCGCGAAACACCCCCACGGCGCACAGCATGGCCACCAGGTAGGGCAGCAGGCTGCGGGCCACGTCAAAGCCCTCGCGCGCGCCCTCCACAAAGGCCTCGTACACCGGCACCCTGCGCCAAGCGCCCACGGCCACAAAGAACACGATCAGCGCAAACAGCGTGAGGTTACCCAGCAGCGACGACAGTTGCGCCAGCGCCGCCGCACTCAGGCTGGCCAGCAGCGTCATGAAGGCTGCCAGCCCGAGGCCCAGCGGCAGCAGGTAAGCCAGCACCACCGGGCTGAACAGCGGCAGGCGCTGCACCACCGCCACCGCCAGCAGGCCCACCAGCGTGGATGCGGACGTGGCCAGCAGGATGGGCAGGAACACCAGCGTCGGGTCGGCCGCGCCCTGCTGCAGCCGGTACATGAAGATCGTCACCGGCAGAAGGGTGAGCGATGAGGCGTTCAGCACCAGGAACAGGATCTGCGCGTTGGTGGCGGTGTCGGGCTCGGGGTTGAGCTCCTGCAGCGCACGCATGGCTTTCAGGCCAATGGGTGTGGCCGCGTTGTCCAGCCCCAGGGCGTTGGCGGCAAAGTTCAGCGTCATCAGGCCCAGCGCCGGGTGGCCCCTCGGCACGCCGGGCATCAGCTTGGCGAACAGCGGCGACAGCCACCGCGCCAGCGTCTCGACAATGCCCGCCTTTTCAGCGATGCGCAAGAAGCCCAGCCAGAGCGTGAGCGTGCCAAACAGCAGCACCATCACCTCGACCGAGAGCTTGGCCATGGCAAAGAGCGACTCGACCATGGCGGCAAAGATCTGCGCGTTGCCCCCCACCAGCCACTGCGCGAAGGCCGAAACCGCCGCCACCATGAAAAACCCCAGCCAGAGAGTGTTCAGCATGGGCGATGTGGGGGCAGTGGCGTGGCGGGGGCTTGCATGCCGCCGAGGTTACCCGGCCATGTGAACGGCATGGCGCGCGCTGTTGCGGCGACCCCACGCGGCCACCAGTGGTACCCTACAGGGTTTGGCCGGGCGGCCCGCGCATGTTTTGCACGGGTCCTGCACGGTACGCCGCAACACCAACGAAAAGAGAATCCAACATGGGCGCGCAGTGGAAAGCAAAGGGCAAGGCACAGGTCGCTGATGCCAGGGGCAAGCTGTTTGGCAAGCTGGTCAAGGAAATCACCGTGGCCGCGCGTGGCGGAGCCGACCCGGCCGGCAACGCCCGGCTGCGCCTGGTGGTCGAGCAGGCCCGCAAGGCTTCGATGCCCAAGGACACACTGGAGCGCGCCATCAAGAAGGGTTCGGGCACGGGTGCCGATGCCGTCAACTACGAACGCGTGATCTACGAAGGCTTCGCGCCCCACCAGGTCGCCGTCATGGTCGAGTGCCTGACCGACAACGTCAACCGCACCGCGCCCGAAATGCGGGTGCTGTTCCGCAAGGGGCAGCTGGGTACGTCCGGCTCGGTGGCGTGGGACTTCAACCACGTCGGCATGATCGAGGCCGAGCCCGCCACGGCCGGTGCCGACGCGGAACTGGCCGCCATCGAAGCCGGGGCGCAGGATTTTGAAGCGGGCGACGAAGAGGGAACCACCACCTTCTGGACGGATCCCACCGATCTCGACCTGGTGAGCCGCGCGCTGCCCGCCCATGGCTTCAACGTGCTGTCGGTCAAGCTGGGCTACAAGCCCAAGAACCCGGTGAACCCTGCCAACCTCACGGCCGAGCAGCTCGAAGAAGTCGAAGCGTTTCTGGCGGCCATTGATGGCAACGACGATGTGCAAAACGTGTTTGTGAGCCTGGCCGGTTGATGGCTGGGCGCTTTGGGCAGATGGCACAGGGGGAGTCGGCACGCGGCCGGGCGACCGCCGGGTGCGCGAGTTTTTTGTCCAGGATTTCTGACCGGGCCACTGACCGATGAGCGCAGACCACTACGCAGCCCTGGGGGTTGCCGCCAACGCAACCCTGGCCGACATCAAGAAGGCGTTTCGCCAGAAGGCATCTTTCTACCACCCTGACCGCAACGATGCGCCCGATGCGGCGCAGCGCTTTCAGGCGGTGCAAAAGGCCTACGAGGTGCTGTCTGACGATGACGCGCGCCAGGCCTATGACGACAATCGCCGCCGCAATTTGCTGGACGACCCGTTGCAGACCGCACAGGAAATCTGGCAAGCCTATTCATCGCGGATCTTTTCCGCCACGGACTCCCATTGAAAATCTCTCCTTACTTCCATGACCTGCGTTCGGCCTACCAGGCCGAACTGGACGACCTTGTTTCCGACTCCGAAGGCAAGGATGTGCTGCGCAAGCGCCTGGCCGAAAAGCGCAACGAAATCGGCTTTCTGGTCCAGATGATGGAGCTGGCTCCCGAGATGGTGGCCGTGGTGTTCCACCAGGGGTACCGCTTTGCCAGGCCTGCGGCCGTGGAGCAGCTCATCAGCCGCCCGGTGGACGAGCTGCCCGGGTGGAATGACCTGGCCGGTGCCGTGCACCTGGAGCCGTGGGCCGAAAGCCTGGCAAAGACCGTGCTGCGAGAGCCGGCGGGTGGCCGGTTTCTGGCGATTGCGGCGGGGCTGGAGTATCTGCACGCACAGGCCCGCATGGCATCGATGGCCACCGCTGCATCTCGCACCGACAGTGACCGGGATGACGATGACGAGGCTGGCGACGACGCCGAGCACGATGACGAATACAACGCGCTGAGCGCCGACGACGCGATGGAGCCGCAAAACAGCCGCACCCGCGAAGAGGCTGCCTCGAACTGGCTGTCCGACGTGGGCTTTGAGCGCAAGGACTGAGGCAGCGGCCTTGCCGGCCCAAGGGCGGGCAGGGCGCACGCACTCCGCGGTGCCTGCCCCGCACTGGAGTCGCGTGCAACGCGGCTGCCCCCGCGCAACCGCGCGCAGGCGAATCATCGATACGGAAGACCACCATGACCAACCACCTTGCTTTGATCACCAAGACCACCAGCCTGATCGCCGCGGGCGACATCGTCGGCGCTGAATCGGCCCTGGCAGAACTGGCGGACACCGATGGCGACAACGCCCTGATGGTGGTGCTCGACCAGCTCGCGCCCAAGGACATCCTGGCCGTGATGCGCGAGTACGACGAATCGAAGGCATCCGTGGTGAACATGCTGGTCACGCCCGAGCAGTTTGCACGCGCCATGGTGCTGGAAAAGCAGTACAAGGACCTCACGCACACGCATCTGCGCAGCATGGTCAACGCCGTGATCTTCCGCGACGGCGCAGACCCGGTGGAGTTTTTGACCGCCATCGGTGACCTGGAGGGTGGCAGCGAGGCCCTGGCCAACTATTTTGCCGAGAAGTGGAGCCGCGTGGAGGCCTTTGCCCGCACCGGCACGTTTGATGCGACCGAGGACTACGGCCCCACGCTCAGCGACGATGAACTGCTGGCCTCAGGCTACGTACAGCCGCGGGTGGACCTGGACGAAGTGGCCGACCGCGACTGGATGCAGATGGCCTGGCTGCTGCGCTATGAGTGCCGCGACCTGTTCATCGAGACCCTGCTGGTGCTGCGCGCCAAGGCACGGGCCTTTGACCTGGGCCTCGAAGAGGGCGACGAGCCTGCCGAGGAAGACGACGGCAAGTTTGAAACCAGCGAAACCGACCGCGGCAAGGCAACGCCCGCAGCCCGCGCTTCGGACGAAGAGTCGGCGATCTAGGGCCTGTTCACACTATTTTTGCCAGATGCGTTGCAATCCAAAAGAGCCAGGCGCTAGGCGCCAAACGAAGCTGGGGTGCGGCCCCAGCGACGAAGGGAAGGCCATGCAAACGGCGCCACTCGTTGTTGCGTTCCTGGCCAAGGCCCCGGCCTTGGCGTCGTCACGCGCCTAGATTGGTGCCGTTTGCATGGCCTTCGCACTGGCGAAAATAGTGTGAACAAGCCCTAGATGGCTTACCCCTGAGTCGCCTGTGGCGCCTTCCCCTGCGGGGGGCGACGCCCTCGCTGCGGGGTGGCCCTTGCCTGACGTCTCCCTCAGGGGGCCGCGCCCTTTTCACGCACCAGATGGTGTTTGGCACTGATGCCACCGAACGATCACATGACGGAACCCACATCCTCCGCACTACAGCTCCACGATGCCCGTCCCTTCTTCGAGAAGGCGCTGGTGCATGGCGTGCAGCACGGCATCATCGATAGAGAGCGGCTGGCCGCCCTGCATGCCGACGCGCCCAAGGGCATGGTGCAGATTGCGCGGTACTTTGGCAGTGAATTCCTGCGGCCCGAGCTGGAAAAGGCGCGTGATCGCATCGTCAACCTCATCAGCCTGCATCTGCTGGAGACCACGGACGCAGACCTGGCGAAGGCTGCCGTGCTGCTGCGCGACCATTCGCTCCTGTCGCGGTCCAAGGCGGGTTCAGACATGCTGCGCCGTCTGATCGCCATGCCCGAGAGCAGCAATTTCGGCATGGCCGGCCTGGCCGATGCCGATGTGCCGCTGCTGGGGCTGTGGTCATTGCGCTCCCATGCGGAATACCGGTCTGAACTGGAGCGCCGCAGCCGCATCGCAGCAGCCATCGATGCCGCGCTGTGGATGGCCGAGCAGTACGACCTGGATCCGGACACCCTGCAGGAGTCCGGCGCCGATGCCGAGGCCGTGATCCGCACCGGCCTGCTCCTGCAGGTGCTTGCGCCTCGTGCGGCGGAATGGCCCCACCCCGGTGCCTTTGAAAAGGCGGTGAATGCCCAGCGCAAGAAGCCGCTTTCGGCCGATGCTGTGGCACTGCGTGTTCCGGCCAGCCTGCCGGGCGCGTTGCGTGAAGTGGTGCAGGCCGAGTACGGCACCGTGCGGGCCGACCTGCGCAAGCTGCTGGACCCCGCCACCGTTCTGCGCCCGCTGATGCGTCCTACCAGCGCTTTTCGTTCACGCTACTTCCTGCTTGATGATCCGCTGGCCGAAGTGGATGACTACCACCGCAGCCTGGACGAGCTCGATGCCGGCGAAGAGCTGCTGCAACCCGCCAGCAAGACCTGGACTAAAACGGTGCAGGGCAATGACGACGAGCACAGCCTGCTCACGCTCTTCCTGTGCGTGGCGGCTGGTGCCCCCAAAAAGACGCTGCTGACCGAAAAAACGGCGGCCAGCCTGGTGCGCAAGCTGCGCAAATCGGGCCTGGACGCAGCCCTGGCCACCGGCTTCATTCGCGAGCATGCGCCCGGCGCGCGCCATGCGGACTACATCGCGTTGTGGCACAGCTTTGTGCAGGACTCGCAAAGAACCCTGCTCAGCGACATGGACTACCAGTTGCACGATGCGCTGGCGCTGCTGCGCCGCGAGTGCAACGTCGGCGCCTGAATCCAGCCTCTGCTCAGCCCCCCGTAGCGCTAGGTCGCTGTGGTGTTGGCGCGGATGGTTGTGCGGAGGGCTCTGCGGGGGCAGGCGCGAAGGCCGACAGGTCCAGCCTGTACGTATCGCCTGGATTCTGTTCCACCCTCAAGAGGGGAGTGACGCCGCTCAACTGCCGTCCTGTGACCTGTGTGTATTCCACGCGATACCGGCCTTCACGCACGCGCTCGATGAGGTAATGGTGCCGCGCTGTGATGTAGGCCTGCCGCATGGGGTGGCAGACATCAAGGTCGGCACTGCACAGGCGCGCCCAGAGTGGCTCATCTCCGGGGTTGTGCAGGATCACAGAAGCCCGTCCACCATAGGCCAGCAGCTGCGAGCCAGGCAGCATGCCGCTGGATGTCGGCCACCGCGCATTGGGGTAAGCGGCCGTTGCAGCAATGGGATAAGGAAGTGGCGGCGCAGGCGCAGGGGCCTGTGCGGCCGTACGGTGCCGGGGGCCGGCCGGGTCTCGCGGCGGCCCGGCCATCGCCCAACCTGCCATCACGTAAATGCTGCACAACGACGCCAACAAGGTGCACGCGCCGTGGCTGGAGACATCGATCCATGACCTGCCGTGGGGCCGCAACCAGTCCAGGAGGTAGCCTGCAACGTCGTGCCCGGTGACCCGGTACAGCGCCCAGCAGAGGGCTGCCATACCCCACAGCGTGGGTAGAACCCAGGGTCGGGAAAGCTCCCAGTAGATCCCGGTCAGCACGGCCTGAGGCAGCAAAAAGACGAGATCCGCCAGCGCGGCCTCGGCCTGCGCGACGCCCGGGATCAAGACGCCGGCAAAGACAATGGGGCGGAGGTGGGTGCGCATGGGCAAGGTCAGGTGCAGTCGGTGGTGCCCGCACACATCCGCGGGTACGTGGGGTGGGTGGTACGTCGGGTGAATGATTTTGCCCGTAGTCGGAGCCAGCGCCACGCCGGGCTGCCCGGTTGTTGACGTCACCTCGAGCGGGTTCGCCAGGAGCGCTTTCCCGGACTGGCTTGCAGGAGGCGTGTAATCGCAATCCTCACCCTTGGCCGATCGGCATCGCGTACCTCCATGCAGCGCTGTGTGCGGTTACGCTATTGCGTAGCCGCGTCGATCGCTTGCTCCAGTGCGTATCGCTCTGGAAGTACCGCGCGTTCACGCACCGCCACAGCGCAACTCCGTCCATGCATAGCCCCACCCTCCTCATTACGGCAGCGATTTTCTGTGCGCTGGTCACCAGCGTGCTGTACACCATGTGGGCGTTCAACAGAAACGTCCCCGGGCTCAAGCTGTGGGCCCTGTCTTTCTTTGCCGCGTCCACGTTTGCGGTCAACCTGTTGCTGCGCGACGTGTTGCCCGAGGTTGTTGCAGTGGCGCTGGCCCAGGTGTCGGTGGGGGCAACCTCTTGTCTGTGCTGGCTGGGCGGGCGGGCTTACATGGGCAGGCACCCGCTGCATCCCTACCAGCGCGCCTGCGTGGTGCTGGCATTTGTGGCGCTGTTCGTGCTGTCGGTCTACTTTTCGGCAGTCGATCCCAGGCCCGGCCTGCGGTTTGCGCTGGTCAGTTCTTTCGCAGGCGTGTTCTTTCTGCTGACAGCGCAAACGGTTGCGCAGGGCAGGGTGCGCCAGTTCCCGGCACGCTACCTTTTTGCGGCGATCGTGGGGGCGCACGGGTTGTTTGTGCTGCTGCGCCCGCTGATGTTCAAGCTGGCGCAGCCCGGGAACATGGCCGACCCCGATGCCGATCTGCTGGTGATGCTGTCGCAGTTTGTGGTGCTTGAATCGACCATCGCCGTCGTGATGATCGGTTTTGGCACGCTGATGCTCACCAACGAATTCATTACCACCGCGTTGAGGCGGCTGGCCGAGACGGACCCGCTCACGCAGGTATTCAACCGCCGTTCCTTCCTCACGCTGCTCGACAAGGCCATGAGCAGCGCTCAGCGCACTGGCGCACCGCTGCCCGTGCTGGTGCTGGACCTTGATCATTTCAAGGCCGTCAATGACACGCGCGGCCACCGGGGCGGCGACGAGGTGCTGCGCCATTTTGTGCAGGTGGCCCTGCGTTGCCTGCGCAAGGAAGACGTGATCGGGCGCCTTGGTGGTGAGGAGTTCGGGGTGTTCTTGCCCAACTCCGACGCCGCCGGTGCGGTGGCCGTGGCGGAGCGCCTGCGCGCGATGCTGGCTGCCAGCCCCGCCTATGCCGAAACCGCCCAGCCCTTGCGGATGACGGTGAGCATCGGCGTGGCATTGGCCTCCGGCAGCGAGGCATCCGATGCCGTGCTCCAGCGGGCCGACGAGGCCATGTATCTGGCCAAGCAGCGCGGGCGCAACCGCGTGGAGATCCTGCCCCCGGCGGCAGTGCCTGCAGCCTAGGAGCCTGTCGGACTTGGAAATCGTCGGCTGCAAATCGACCGCAGCGGTCCATTTTTAGCCGCCTTTTTGCCCCATAGCTCGGCTATGGGGCTGCAAATTCGGCAAAAACTGTCCTCGCTGGGGCCGATTTTCGCTTTCGACGCTCCAAGTCCGCGACCACGCCCACACCCGCGGTGACGCGGCTTGGGGAGTGCGTTCACCCGTGAGGGGTCGACCGCCCCACTGCCGTGAAGAGTGCGTGAAGCCCGCCGACCGGGAAGCGCCTTTCCCCAAACTGATGTACTTGGAGGGACTGCTTTCACCGAGCTGTCTCGGGCCATCCTCTACCGGTACGCAGGATGGTCGGTGATGGGGACTCGCTGCTCCGGCTGCCGGGCATTGGCGCGGTGCTGTTTGCGCTGGCGCGGTTTCGCAAGACGGTGGCGCGCATGGCCCAAATCTCTTCAATGCTATCTAATTTATAGCATTACAGGCAAATGAATCCTGGACCTGAAGCCATTTTTATAGAAAATCGACGGCAACGGGCCGTTCAGGCAGATGTAGTTGCGCCGTGGGCGCTGGCTGGCTGGCCACCAGAGTGCCGCGCCGCCACACGCCCAGGCGTGCAGCGCGCAGGCGGATCGCGTCTGCCGGGCTGCGCGCATGCAGCAGCACGAAGTCGGCATGGCAGCCGGGTGCCAGGCCATAGCCCTCCAGGCCGAGCAGGCGCGCAGGGTGGGTCGTCACCGCTTCGAAGCACTGGCGCATGGCGGCCTGGCTGGTCATCTGCGCCACATGCAGCCCCATGTGGGCGGCCTCCAGCATGTCGGCGCTGCCGCCGCTGTACCAGGGGTCCAACACGCAGTCGTGGCCAAACGCCACCGTCAGCCCCGCGGCCATCAGCTCGGGCACGCGGGTCATGCCGCGGCGCCTGGGGTAGGTGTCGTGGCGGCCCTGCAAGGTGATGTTGATGAGGGGGTTGGCCACCACGCCCAGGTCGGCCTCGGCCATCAGCGGAATGAGTTTGCTGACGTAGTAGTTGTCCATGCTGTGCATGGAGGTCAGGTGCGAACCTGTGACCCGGCCGTGCAGGCCCAGGCGCTGGGTCTCGAAGGCCAGGGTTTCGACATGGCGCGAGTGCGGGTCGTCGGACTCGTCGCAATGCATGTCCACACGCTTGCCGCGCTCGGCTGCCAGTTCGCAGAGGATCTTCACGCTCTCGGCCCCCTGGGCCATGGTCCGCTCAAAGTGGGGGATGCCGCCCACCACGTCCACGCCCAGGTCCAGCGCGCGTTTCAGGTTATCGAGCCCGCCAGGTGCGCGCAGCACCCCGTCTTGCGGGAAAGCCACCAGCTGCAGGTCCAGATAGGGCGCCACGCGCTGCTTCACATCCAGCAGCGCATGCACCGGCAGCAGACTCGGGTGGCTGGTGTCCACATGGCTGCGAATGGCCAGCAGCCCCCGCGCCACGGCCATGTCGCAGTACTGCAGCGCGCGCTGCACGATGGCGTCGTGCGTCAGGGTGGGTTTGAGCTCGCCCCACAGCGCAATGCCCTCCAGAAGGGTGCCGCTCCTGTTCACGCGCGGCTGGCCGTAGCTCAGGGTGGAATCCATGTGGAAGTGCGCGTCCACAAAAGGCGGGCTGACCAGCAGGCCGCCCGCATCCACCGTTGCGTGCGCGGGCGCCTCCAGGCCATGCACCACCTCGGCGATACGGCCGTCCTGCACGGCAATCGACATGTCCTGGCGGCCGTCGGGCAGGGTGGCATGGGTGATGAGGAGGTCGAGCATGGCGACGGTCCGGGCAGGGGCTGCGATGGAAAAAAGCCAGCTTGCGGTGGCCTGGCGTTACGGAGTCGCCCAAGGGCAGCGCCCCCGGGCTGGGCGCCGGCTACTTGGTACCAAAAATCCGGTCGCCCGCATCCCCCAGCCCCGGCAGGATATAGCCATGGTCGCTCAGCTCGCGGTCGATCGCGGCGGTGAAGATCGGCACGTCGGGGTGGGCCTTCTGCATGGTGGCAATGCCTTCGGGGGCGGCCAGCAGGCACACGAACTTGATGGAGCGGGGGTTGAGCTTCTTGAGCCGGTCTACACAGGCCGCCGCCGAGTTGCCGGTGGCCAGCATCGGGTCGACCACGATGATGTCGCGCTCGTCCATCTCGGCGGGCATCTTGAAGTAGTACTCCACCGGCTGCAGCGTGGCCGGGTCGCGGTACAGGCCGATGTGGCCCACGCGGGCGCCGGGCACCACATTGAGCATGCCGTCCAGAAAGCCGTTGCCTGCGCGCAGGATGGACACCAGCACCAGCTTCTTGCCGTCGATCATCTTGCCGGTCATGGTCTCCAGGGGCGTCTCGATCTCCACGTCCTGCAGTGGCATGTCGCGGGTGACTTCATACGCCATCAGGGTCGAGAGCTCGCCCAGCAGTCGGCGAAAGCTGTTGGTGCTGGCGTCCTTCTTGCGCATCAGCGTGAGCTTGTGCTGGACGAGGGGGTGGTTGATGACGGTGACGTTGCTCATCTCTAAAGCCTTGTGGTCTTGGGTGGTCTGAAATATAGGGTGCCTTGTGGGCGGTGTGCGAGGCAGTGCAGGGCGGCTGGCAAGGCGAGAGTGCAGTTCGCACAGGTGTGCTGCCGTTGGCCCGGCGTCGCCCCAGGTCCGCAGCGCATGCAGTGCAGGGCGCGGGGCAGGCGCCCTGCCGCGGGCTGCGTTCCCCGATGCCTGCGGGGGCGTCAGTCTGCCAGAAAGCGCGCGTAGCGCCCCAGGTCCACATTGCCGCCGCTGATGATGATGCCCACGCGCTCGCCATGCAGCTGCTTGCCGCTGCCATCGCTGCCCGCAAAGGCCTGCGCGCCGGCAAAGCCCAGTGCGCCCGTGGGCTCCACCACGATCTTCATGCGCTCGGCAAAAAATCGCAGTGCCTGCACCAGCTGTTCGTCGCGCACGCTGATGAGGCTTTCGGCATGGTCGCGGATGATGGGGAAGGTAAGGTCGCCCAGTGCCTGCGTTTGCGCGCCGTCGGCAATGGTGTGGGGCGTGGCAATGCGCACGATGTGCCCGGCGCGCAGCGATTGAGCACCGTCGTCCCCGGCCTCGGGCTCGACGCCGATCACCTTGCAATGCGGTGCCTTGGCGGCCGCGGCCAGCAGGCTGCCCGCCAGCAGGCCGCCACCGCCCACGCAGACGAACAGGTAGTCGAGGTCAGGCACGTCTTCCAGCAGCTCCAGCGCGGCGGTGCCTTGGCCGGCAATCACGTGCGGGTGGTCAAACGGCGGCACCAGCGTCATGCCGCGCTCCAGCGCCAGCTGGCGGCTGATGGCCTCGCGGTCTTCGGTGTAGCGGTTGTAGGTGACCACCTGGGCGCCATATTCGCGCGTGGCGGCCATCTTGGAGGCGGGGGCGTCCTCGGGCATCACGATGACGGCGGGCATGTCGAGCAGGCGCGCCGACAGCGCAATGGCCTGGGCATGGTTGCCGGCCGAAAACGCCAGTACGCCGCGCTCGCGCTGGTCGTCGGTGAACTGCGCCAGCGTGTTGAAGGCCCCGCGAAACTTGAAGGCGCCCGTGCGCTGCAGGTTCTCGGCCTTGAAGAACAGCTGCGCACCCAGCATCTCGTCGGCGCTGGTCGAGCGCAGGACGGGCGTGCGGTGGGCCATGCCCCTGAGCCGGTGCGCAGCCGCTGCAACGTCGTCGAAGGTGGGTGGGGTGAGGCTGGGCAGGCTCATGGCGGCATCCTGGGGGGCTGGTACCGCGCCATGATAGCGTTTGGACGCTGTTTTGTAGGCAAACCAGCCGCAGGTGCTTGATGTGCAAGCACCTGCTGCTATGCAAATTGATGTGCGGCGCTGCGGCAGGCTTGCGCAGCAGCGGAGCCAGTCAGTCGAACTGGCTGAAGCTGCGCAGCGGCGTGAGCGCCGGGAAATCGCCGGCACGCTTTTGCTTCATGGCCGTGACGGCCTCGCGCACATGCTGGTTGCTCCAGATGGCGCCCTGCAGCCAGCCCATCTGGCGCAGGCTGTCTTCTACCGAATGGTCGCGCGCGTAGTTCACGGCCTGCTTGGTGCCCCAGATGGCCACGGGTGGCTTGGAGGCAATTTCCTGCGCGCATTGCAGGGCGGCGGCCACCATGGCTTCAGCGCTGTCAAACACCTCGTTGACGAGGCCGTAACCCAGCGCCTTCTGTGAGGACAGGCGGCGACCGGTGTAGGCCAGCTCCTTGACCACGCCCAGCGGGATCAGCTTGGGCAGGCGTTGCAGCGTGCCCACGTCGGCCACCATGCCGATGTTGATCTCCTGGATGCAGAAGAAGGCATCGGCGGTGGCGTAGCGCACGCAGGTGGCCGTCACCATGTCCACCGCGCCGCCGATGCAGCCGCCCTGGATGGCTGCGATGACCGGGATGCGCAGGTTCTCGATGCGGGTGAAGGTGGCCTGCATGTCGGTGAGCAGGTCGAAGATGGCAGCCCGGCCCTCGGGGCTCTGGTCGTCCATGGTGATGGCGCCGCCGAAGGTTTCGAGCGCCATGCCCGCGCTGAAATGCTTGCCGGTGCTGCTGATGACCAGCGCCCGCGCCTCGCCTGCCTGGTGCAGCTGCGCCAGCACAGCATCGAGCTCGCGCCAGAAGGTGGGGTGCATGGTGTTCATGGCCTCGGGGCGGTTGAGCACCAGATGGGCCACATGGTCGGTGACGCTGAGGGTGAAGCAGGTGAGTGGGTTCATGGGGCAACAATGTAGACGTGGGGGCGGCGGGCAGCTCGTCGCCTGGGTGACTTCAAGTGTTTTCGGGCTGTGGTCCAGCGATTGTTTGGCTCGGTAGCTATAAATGTTATAGCGTTCGGGCCGGGTGCGAAGGGGTATGGGCCGCGCGGGGCTCAGTCGCCACCCCCGCCGCAGCCGCCTCCGCCGTCGCCATCCGATCCCCCATCGCCGCTGCTGTCGGCTCCGCCAAAGTCGTTCGCGCTGCCGCTGTAGCCGCTGTCCGAGAAGCTGGTGCCGCAATATGTGCCGCCTCCGTCACCGCCCGCGTCGCTCTTGCGGGCAATGTCGGAGCAGTCGGGCACGTAGCTGAAGCCGCCAGCAATCGCGAACTTGGCATCCAGCGCAAACAGCAGCGGGAGGCGGCTGGGCGCCTTGGGGTCGATGGATTCTTCCTTGCAGGCCCAGTACCAGGCGCGGCGCAGGCCGTCGTTGTGGCGCGCCCTGGAGCCCAGTGCTTCGGCCGGGGTGTGATGCAGAAAGAAACCGAGGGCGCTGTCGCACCAGCCTTTGTAGGCCTGGGTGTGCAGGATGAACTCGTGCCACAGGGCATCCACCGCACGGGATGGCATGGCCACAAACTGCTTCTTGCTGCGCAGGCATGCCATGAAGAACTGCCGCAGACCGCGCTCCACCAACTCGCAGTCGCGGGTGCTCAGGTGCGGGTAGGTCTCGCGCAGCTTGCGCTGCAAAAAGCGGGGCAGGGCGGCTTCGCGGATGTAGTGCTCGCGCACCGAGCGCACCCACTGACCCATGACGACCACCACCACCACGGTGACAAACAGGTAGAGCATCCAGATCCCCTTGAACCGCCATGCCCCCGCCGATATACCCGCTATCGCCACCACCCAGCCTGCCACGGCCAGCATCGGCAGCTTGCCGCCCCAGCGCAGCACCATCCGTTCTGTTGTTGTGGTCATGGGTCCCTCCTTCTTCGGTTGTTGTTGTT
>LNFM01003009.1_pt1 | contig 73322 bp, 80 predicted proteins | sample 596031 | NCBI WGS metagenome assembly LNFM01 (sample SAMN04254537, study PRJNA301005) | activated carbon metagenome | isolation source: dual media filters at the Ann Arbor, Michigan drinking water treatment plant | place: USA: Ann Arbor
TTCCCCGACGACGTCGTCGCCGAGGCGGAGGCCGCGGTGCGCGCGCCGGTGGACCCCGCCGGGCGCGAGGACCTGCGGGCGCTGGCGTTCGTGACCATCGACCCGCCGAGCTCCCGCGACCTCGACCAGGCGATGTGCATCGCCCCGGACGGGGACGGGTTCCTGCTGCGGTACGCCATCGCCGACGTCGGCGCGTTCGTGCGGCCGGGCGGGGCCGTGGACCGGGAGGCCTGGCGGCGGGGCACCACCATCTACTCCCCCGACGGCCGGTCGCCGCTGTACCCGCCGGCCCTCTCGGAGGGCGGGGCCAGCCTGCTGCCCGACGGCGACCGCCCGGCGGTGGTGTTCGAGATCCCCGTGGCGGCCGACGGCACGCCCGGCGGGCATCGCGTGTTCCGCGCGATGGTCCGCAGCCGCGCCAAGCTGGCCTACGGCGACGGCGCCCAGGTGCCCCACCTGGAGGCCCTCGGCACGGCCCTCGCGGCCGCCGCCGAGCGCCGCGGCGCGGTGGAGATCGACCTGCCGGGCCAGCAGGTGGTGCCGGCGGACACCCCCGAGGGGTTCGCGCTGGCCCTGGAGACCCGGCGCCCCGACGAGGACTGGAACGCCCAGGTGTCGCTGTGCGCGAACGTCGCCGGGGCCCACCTGATGCTGGCTGCCGGCACCGGCCTGTTCCGCGTGCTGGGGCCGCCCGATCCCGCGCGCGTCGCCGGGCTGCAGGCCGCGGCCGTCACCCTGGGGCTCGCGCCGCCGGACGCCGCGGACGGCCTGCGCGCCGTCGCGTGCTGCACCGGCCCCGACCAGGCCGTCCTCGAGCTGCGACGCAGCGCACGCCAGGCGGTGCCGACCGGGGCCGGGTACCGCGCGTGGCCCTCCGACGGCGACCCGCCGTTCCACTCCGCCGTGGCCGCGCCGTACGCCCACGCCACCGCGCCGCTGCGGCGCCTGGCCGACCGCTACGTGCTGGACCTGCTGGTGGAGCTCTCCGCGGGCCGGCCGGTGCCGCCGGGCACCGCCGAGACCATGGCCCGGCTGCCGGAGGTGATGGGGCGAGCCGAGGCGCTGGCCGACCGCCTCGAGAACGCCTGCATCGACCTGGTGGAGGCCACGCTGCTGCGGGCGCGTGTGGGTGAGCGGTTCGCCGCGGTGGTGTGGGGCGTCAACGAGCGCGGCGCGCGCATCCAGCTCCGGGAGCCGCCGGTGCGGGCCACCCTGCCCGGCGCGCAGGGCACGCCCCCGGGCAGCGAGCTGCAGGTGGTGCTGGCCGAGGCCGATCCGGCCCGGCGGGTGGTGGCGTTCCGCCCGGCCTGAGGCCGGGTTCAGTCCCCCAGCACGGTGGCCAGCCCCCGCACCATCGCCTCCAGCCCGAACCGGAACTCGCCGTCCGGCAGCCCCCACGTGGTCTGCGCCACGGCGGCGGTGACGAGCGGGAACTCGGCCGGGGCCAGGGCGGCGATCGCGTCGTGCGCCTCCTCCGGGCTCGCGCCGGGCGGCGCCCCGGGCAGCCGGCCCACCTCGGCCAGCACGTAGGCGAGGGTCCACAGCACCACCGCGTTCAGGGCCGCCAGCGCCTCCGCGGGCTCCAGCCCGCCCTCGGTGAGCGTCCCCAGGCAGCGTTCCACGATGAGCATGGAACCGGGCGTGGTGAGCGGGTGGGTCGCCACGATGGCCACGGCGTTGGGGTGGCGCAGCAGCAGCCCCCGGTACCCGATGGCGATGTGCTGCAGGCGGTCGGTCCACGGGCCGTCGCCGAAGGTCGCGTGGTCGACGTCCTCGCGCATGATCGCCTCGACCACGGCGTCCAGCAGGGCGGCCTTGTTGGGCACGTGGTGGTAGAGCGACATGGCCTCCACGCCCAGCGCGCCGCCCAGCCGCCGCATGGTGAGGGCGTCCAGCCCGTCCCGGTCGACGATCCGCAGCGCCTCCGCCACCACCCGCTCGCGGCTCAGCGGCTGCCGGGTCACCGGGCGTCCGCCACGGGCAGGGCCCGCTCGAACACGATGCGGTCCTGCCCCGGGCCCACGTACCGCTCCCGGAACGTCCCGGTGAAGCCCAGCGCCTCGTGGAACCGGCGCGACCCGGTGTTGCCGGGGCCGGCCAGGGCCCGCACCCGGGTGCAGCCCCGGGCGTGCATGCGCTCGCCGAAGGCCACGTAGAGCGCCCGCCCGACGCCCGTGCCCCGCAGCGCCGGGTCCACCATGTGGAAGTGGATGTAGGCCAGATCCGGCTCGGCCTCGCTGCGCAGTCCCAGCAGCACCCCCGCCATGCGATCCGGCTCGGCGGCGCGGGCGGCGAAGACGCCGGACGGCCCCAGCTGCTCGAAGAACAAGCGGTGCATCGTGAGCCCCACGGGATGGCCGAACCAGTCGTCGGCGACGGCGCGGGCGGCGGCGAAGTCGTCGCCGGTCACCGGGCGGAGCAGAAGGCCCTCCATACCGGGAGCATTGCACCCTTCCCGGCCGCGGAAGACCCGCCTCGGAATCCCCTGCTGTGGGTAGACTGGATCTTCGACGCAACCGCGACCCGGCCGCGGTCGTCGCGCCTCCATCTGCCGAGCCGGACCAACCGACCCGAGAGCAGCCCATGGCCAGCGTGTATCCCGCCGACTACCCACCGCCCTTCGCCGAGTCCGATCACGTCGAACTGCCGGTCGCCGGCGAGGACGAGCGGATCGAGGTCGGCGTGCTGATCGTGGGCGGCGGCCCGGGCGGCCTGGCCACCGCGATCCGCCTCGGCCAGCTCCTCGCGGAGGACGAGGCCCTCACCGAGCAGCTCGGCGAGGTGCCGATCGCGCTCGCCGACAAGGGCAAGGGCCCCGGGTCGCACCTGCTCTCCGGCGCCGTCATGAAGCCGGGACCCGTGAAGGCGCTGTTCCCGGACCACGACCCCAGCTCGATCCCCCACTACTGGGAGGTCGACAAGGAGGCGGTCTACTTCATGACCAAGTCCTCCAGCGTGCGCATCCCGCCGCCGCCGCAGATGCGGAACCACGGCAACTGGGTCGTGTCGGTGAGCCAGATGGCGCGCTGGATGAGCGAGCAGGCCGAGGAGTACGGCGTCTACCTGCTCCCCGAGACCGACTGCCAGAAGGTGCTGGTCGACCAAGGCCGCGTCCTGGGCGTCATCACCGGTGACAAGGGCCGCGGCAAGGAGAGCGAGGAGCTCTCCACGTTCGAGCCGGGCATGGAGCTGCACGCCAACGTCACGGTGTTCGCCGAGGGGACCCCCGGCCACCTGTCGTCGGTCGTGCGCCGGCACTTCGAGCTGGACCGCGACTCGGTGCAGACCTGGGAGCTGGGCGTGAAGGAGGTGTGGGAGGTCCCCACGCCCCTCACCAAGCTGGTGCACACCGCCGGCTGGCCGCTGCGCCTGCGCCCCAAGTACCGCGAGTACGGCGGGTCCTGGCTGTACCCGATGGGCGACGACAAGATCTCCCTCGGCTTCGTGGTGGGCCTCGACTACGCCGACGCCACCCTGTCGGTGCACGACCTGCTGCAGGACTTCAAGACGCACCCCCTCATCAAGGGCATCCTCAAGGACGGCAAGCGGATCGCCTGGGGCGCGAAGACCATCCCGGGCGGCGGGCTCTACGGCCTGCCGAGCCGCCTCCACGTGCCGGGCGCCGTGTTCGTGGGCGACTCCGCCGGCTTCGTGGACATGGCCGCGCTGAAGGGCGTCAACTACGCCATCCAGTCCGGCATGCTCGCCGCCGAGGCCATCTACGAGGCGCTGAAGGCCGGCAAGGCCACGCAGCCCGCGGGCCTGTGGGGCTACGACAAGCGCATCAAGGACAGCTCGCTGTGGAAGGACCTCTGGAAGGTCCGCAACATCCGCCCGGGCTTCCAGCGCGGCATGATCGTGGGCGGGATGATCCACGGGATGGCGACCGCGTCGATGGGCCGCTTCCCCAAGGAGGTCCGGCCGATCAGCGACGCCAAGGAACCGGTGTTCATCGGTGACCGGACGTACACCAAGCCCGACGGCCAGCTGACCTTCGACAAGCTCAGCTCGGTGTTCGCCAGCGGCAACAAGACCCGCGACGACCAGCCGAACCACATCCGCATCCAGAAGGTCGTCCCGCGGGAGCTGGCGGTCGCCTGGGAGTCGATGTGCCCGGCCAAGGTGTACGAGATCCCGGAGGACCAGCCCGCGAACCCGAAGGGCATGGTCACGGTGCACCTGAACCCGTCGAACTGCGTGCAGTGCGGCGCGATCACCGCCAAGGGCGGCCGGCTGACCCCGCCGGAGGGCGGGTCGGGCCCCGAGTACACGCTCACCTGAGCACCGCTCCCCACCCCGTGGCCCGGGGGTTGCTGGTCTGGATGCAGACCGGCAACCCCCGTCTGCGCGCCGTGATGGCGGAGGAGGCCTCGCGGGGCGACGACCTCGCGCCGGCCGGCGACGCGGCGGTGCGGGCGCACCTGCGGTTCCTGGCGGAGGCCCTGGCGGCCAACGCCGGGCCCGGCCGCGCGACGGCGCTCGAGGAGCTCAGCGCGGGGCTGTCCGGCCGGATGGACGGCGCCGGGCCGCGCCTGGAGGAGATCGAGGCGCTGCTGGCGGACGCGCATGCGTTCGAGGCCGACAAGCAGTTCGGCGCCGTCGCGGCCGACGACCCCGGCCTGGCCGGCACGATGGAGCGCCGCATCCGGGTGAACGCCTGGATGCGCTGGTTCCTCGAGCAGCTGGGTGAGGTGCTGCCCGACCGTGCGGTCGTGGACACGGCCAACACCTGGCTGTCCGCCAACCAGGTGCGGCTCGCCGACGCAATCTTCGCCGTGGACCGTGCCGCCAAGCAGGCGGAGATGGCCCGGGGCGGCGCGGATGCCGTCGCGAACCCCGACGTGGTGAACCGCATCGGCCAGGCGGCGATGCTGCAGGGCCACATGCGGATCCTGGTGGAGGCCATCGCCCTGAGCATCTGAGGCGGGCCGGCCGGGGTCGCGCGGGGTCAGGCCGCGGGAACCGGCGCCCCGTAGAGGTCGCCCTGTCCCCAGGTGCAGCCGAGCCCGCGGACGATCCGCGCCTGCTCGTCGGTGCGGACGCCCTCGGCGACCACCCGCATGCCCAGCTCGCCGGCCAGGTCCACCCAGCGTCCGGCCTCCTCCAGGGCGGCCGGGTCCGGCAGGGCGCCCACCAGGGCCTCGTCGAGCTTGAGCACGTCGGCCGGGAGGGCCCGGATGAGCGCCTCGTCGCTGAACCCGCAGCCCGCGTCGTCGATCGCGACCTTCACGCCCATGGCGCGCAGTCCGCCCATCGCGGCGGCCAGGACCTCCACGTCGGCCGCCCGGACGGTCTCGGTGAGCTCCACCAGCAGCTGGTTCGCCGGCAGGCGGTACATCGCGAGCGCGCTCGCCACCGACTCCGTGAACCCGGGGGCCTCCAGCTGCGCCGCGGAGGCGTTGATGCCCACGACCTGCGCGATGCCGCGCGCGCTGCGCCAGCCCACCGCCCGGCCGAGCACCCACCTGCCGATCGCGTGGATCGCCCCGCTGCGCTCGGCGCGTGGCAGGAACTCACCCGGATCGACGTACCCGTGGCCCGGGCGGTCCCACCGCACCAGCGCCTCCCAGCCGGAGATGTGCCGCCCCGCCAGATCCACGATCGGCTGCACGAAGAGCCTCAGCTCGTCCGTGTGCGGTGATGCAGGGAGGGCCTCGCCGCGCGTGGCGCGGGAGCCTGGCTGGTGGCTGATGGGCATGGGTTACGGGGGTCCCGACAGCGCGGGGCCCCCTGAGGTTCCATCAGAACGCCGGAACCTGCAATACCGGGTGGTCCAGTGCCGTCCGGGTCAGACGGGCGGGGCGGTGGCCGTGCTGATGCGGACGGCGCCGCCGCCGTCCCACGCCACCAGCGCGCCGCGCTCCAGGCCGGTGATGTCCCCGGTCCCGCCGGCCGTCGAGCCCAGCACCAACGGCGGCCCGAACGGCGCGCCGGGCGTCGCGAAGACCACCTCGACCCGCCCCTGGCGGCGCCACGCAACCGACGCCGTGCCGTCGGGACCCACCGCGGCGCCGAACGGCGAGGGGCCCGCCGGCGGCGCCCCGAACGGGGTGAGGGCCCGCGCGGCGGCGAAGCGGCGGCCGGGCGCGGCCAGCGCCGCGCGGTGCGCCAGCCGCCGCGGCGTGGCCGACGTGACCGTCCAGGCGGCGGCCAGGGTGCCCTCGGGCCCCGCGGCGACGGCCACGCGCGTGACGGCCCACCGGGCCCGCGGCGCGTCCAATGTGCGCGGCACGCCCAGGCCGCCGGCCCCGCGCCGCAGCACGGCCACCGGGACGTCCCCGCGGCGCGTCGCGCGCGTCCACACCACCACCGCCCGGTCGCCCGCGGCCGCCACGGCGAAGCCGGACACCTCGCCGCCGGATCCCAGCCGGCGGGGCGCGGCCGCACCCCGGGCGACGGTGCCCGTGGCGCCGAACACGCCGTCCCGCCACCAGGCGACGACGAACCGCCCCTCGGCGTCCACGGCCACGCGGGGCCGCAGGCGGTCGTCCCGGACGGGGATCCGCACCAGCGCCGCGGGGACGGTCCACGTCCCGCCCGCGACCCGGCGGGCCACCATGAGCTCCGAGACGCCGGCGCGCCGCGACCGGCGCTCCCACACCACCACCGCGTCGCCGCGGGGGTTCACCGCCACGTCCGTCCCGTCCACGTCGACCGCCGTGCGCCGCCGTTCCAGGTCGCGGCCGGTGACGGCGCCCCCGGGGACCAGGTCCAGCACCCGCACCATCTCGCCGCCGGCGCCCGGGATGGACTCCTGGAGGGCGATCACGACGCGCCCCTGCGCGTCTGCGGCGGCCGCGGACACGACGGCCTCGCGGCCCGGCGTGGAGACCACGCGGCCGGGGGCGTAGGTGCCGTCCGGCAGGCGGTCGGCGGCGACGACCTGCCCCGGCTCCGGCAGCGTGGCGTCGCCCTCCCACAGCACGGTGGTGCCGGCCAGGGTGATCTGCCCGAGCCGGTCGGCGCGCGGCGTGCCGGCGTGCGCCGCCATCACGGGCGCGGCCGCGCACCCGGCGAGGGCGAGGGCCGCCAGCCGCCGCCGCGCGATCACGACCCGGTCCTCGCGACCACGGCGATCGCCACGTCGTCGGGCAGCCGTCCGGCGGTCCACGCATTGACCGCGCCGTGCACCGCGCGGGCCAGGGAGCGGGGCGGCTCGCCCACGTGCTCCAGCACGGCGGCCCGCAGGCGATCCTCGCCGAACTCCTCGCCGTCACGGCGCGCCTCGATGAGGCCGTCGGTGCTGAGGAACAGGGTGTCGCCGGGAGAGAAGATGGCAAATCCTGACACGTACTCGGCGGACCGGGGTCCTCCAGCGCCGTCAGCTCCCCGCCGGCGCGCACCAGCAGCGGCGGCGGGTGGCCGGCGGTGCACCATCGCAGCCGGTCGGCGGCGAGGTCGATCACCACCAGCGCCAGGGCCACGAACGTGCCGTCGGGCAGGCGCGGCAGCAGCAGCTCGTTCAGGGCGGTGGTGAGGCGCCCCGGGTCGCGCTCGTGCACGCTCATGCCCTCGGCCGCGTACCGCACCATCGCGGTGAGGCCCGCCGCCTCCGCGCCCTTGCCGCTCACGTCGCCCACCAGCACCGCGACCTCGCCGCCGGCGAGCTCCCACGCCCCGTAGAAGTCCCCGCCGGCCAGGCTCCCGGCGGCGGCGCGGTAGAGGCCGGCCATCTCGAGCCCCGGGATGTGCGGCAGGTCGTCCGGCAGCAGCGCGACCTGAAGCGTCTCGGCCACGTGGTGCTCCTGCTCGAACAGGGCCGCGTGGTGCAGCGCCATCCCCGCGTGCGCGGACAGCTCGCTCAGCAGGCGCAGCTCGTGCCCGCCGAACGCGCGTGGCCGGTCGGAGGCGATGAGCAGGACCCCGTACAGCCGCTCGCCGGCGGCCAGCGGCACCAGCAGGAACGACACGGCCGAGGCGGGCACCAGGCTCCGCACCGCCGGGGCCTCCAGGCGCGTGTCGCTGCACATGAACGCCCGCCGCGTGGACAGCAGGCGGTGCAGCAGCTCCCGGTCGCCGCCCTGCACCATCCCGTCCAGCTCGGCCTCGGCCACGCCGGAGGACGCGGTGGGGACGATGTCCTCGTGCTCCAGCAGGAACACCACGCCCGAGTCGGCGCCGGTGAGCTCACGGGCCTGGTCGAGCAGGTGCACGTGGACGTCGGCGCTGGTGAGGGCGGAGGCCATGAGGTGGGCGGCACGGGCGAGGGCGGTCTCCTCGCGGTTGCGCCGGTCCTCCATGTGCCGCAGCTGGGCGGCCTCGTCGGCCAGGCGGTGGGCCTCGTCCAGGGCGCGCCGGGCGGGCGTGACGTCGGTGAGGATCTCGACGCGGCCCAGCAGATCGCCGGAGGTGTCCCGCATGGGGGCCGAGTAGCGCTCGCAGATGCGGCCGTCGGCGGTCCGCAGCTCGTCCTCGGCGGCGTCCCCGGGCGCGTCGAGCGCCGCGGCGCTGGCGGCCATGTAGGCGTCCGGATCGGCGAACCGCCATCGCAGGTGCTGCTCCATCAGCAGCCGGTACGGCTCGCCGGCGTGGGCCTCCAGGTCCACCCCCAGCAGCTCCGACGCCGCCCGGTTGCCCAGCAGCAGCCGCTCCCGGAGGTCGGTCACGATGACCGCGCTCGGCGTGCTCTCCAGCACCGCCTGCAGCACCTGGCGGGTCCGGCGGTTCCGGTCGCGCCACTGGTGGTTGCGCACCGTCAGCGACAGCTGGCGGGCCGCCGCCTCCAGCGCGTCGATGGCCGGCGCGCCCAGGGGCCGCTCCGCGTGGAACGACAGCAGGCACACCGCACCCAGCCGCGGATGGTTGGGGGTGGCCAGCGGGACCGCCACGCCGCTGGCGCCCGCCAGCAGCGCCCGCACCTGCGACACGTCGGTCCCACCACGCTCCAGCTCCGCCAGGCGGTCCACCACGGCGGCCTCGCTGCCCACACGGGGCCATACCACCGGCGACCCGCTCCACATGGCCTGTCCCGGCAGGGCGAGCAGGTCGTCGGAGGGCCCCGCCAGCCGCCGCAGGAGCTCCGGGGCGACGTCCTGCGCGACGTCGGCCCCGAGGACGGTCCCGCCCTCCGGGTCGGCCTCGTCGATCACGATGATCGCCGCCAGGTCGGCGCCCATCACCTCGCGCACCCGGCCCGAGAGCTCGTCCAGGGTCGCCGCCAAATGGGTGATCGGCCCCGGATCGGACAGCACACGGGCGAGGGCGTCCCCGCTGCCGGGCTCGGCCGGCCGCCGGTCAGGCACGGTGGACGTCGATCATGCGCACGTAGTGGTCCGCCGACCGGCGCACCGCCTCGCGCTCCTGCTCCGACAGCTCCCGCACCACCCGCGCCGGGACGCCCACGGCCATGCTCCCGGGCGGGATCACCATGCCCTCCGGGACCACGGCCCCGGCGCCGACGATGCTCCCCTCGCCCACGACGGCGTGGTTCATGACGATCGCCCCCATCCCGATGAGCGCCTCGTCGCCGACGGTGCAGCCGTGCACGATCGCCCGGTGCCCCACCGTCACGCGGGCGCCGACGGTGCACGGCACGCCGGCGTCGGCGTGCAGGACGGCGCCGTCCTGCACGTTGCTCTCATCCCCGACGCTGATGGTGTCGGTGTCGCCGCGCAGCACCGCCAGCGGCCACACCGACGCGCGGGCGCCCAGCCGGACGCGGCCGATGACCACCGCGGTGGCATCGACGTGGGCTCCATCGCCAAGGGCCGGGCGGTGCCCCTGCAGCGCGCGAATCACGGGACGACGGTAACCCAACGGGGGGACGTTCGCCATCCACGGCGTCCCCACCGGCGCCCTTCGGGTTAATGCGGTGTGATCCGGGAACCGATCACCCCTAAGATCCCTCGCGGCAGGGGGGAACCATCCGAGGGGAGCATGCATGAAGCGTTGGAAGAGTCTTGCGGCGATCATGGCGTCCGTCGCCGTGCTCGGCGGGGTCGCTGCGGGCTGCAGCGATTCCGACAGCTCCGAGGCATCGACGCCCGCGGCCGCCACGACGGCGCCGAACACGGCCATCCAGACCGACAGCGAGGGCAGCACGGTCGCCGAGACCACGGCCCCGGCTGAGACCGAGGCCACGACCGAGGCGGAGCCCGGTGGTGGCGAGGAGGTCTCCGGCGACGCGACTGCGGGCAAGGCGACCTTCGAGGCCGTCTGCCAGGGCTGCCACGGCAACGGCGGCCAGGAGGCCGGCGTCGGTCCGAAGCTCGCCGGGCTGGGTCGGACTGCGGATGTCATCACCGCGACCATCACGAACGGCAAGGGCGTGATGCCGGCGGGCCTCGTCTCCGGGGATGACCTGGAGAACGTGACGGCCTACGTCGTCAGCATCCAGTAGGCCCTCGGCCCACGCGGATGTGATGAGGGCCACCTCGGGGGGTAATCTCCTGGGGTGGCCCTCGATGTTTCCACCACCAGGCGTGACGACCTCACCGTGGTGCGCCTCGATGGCGAGCTCGACATCTACACCGTCGCGGGCTTCCGGAGCGAGCTGGACGCCCTGGACCCGGGCGCCTCGCGGATCGTCATCGACCTCAGCGAGGTCACGCTCCTGGACTCCAGCGGCCTGGGCGCGCTGGTGAGCCTGCTCAACCAGGCCCGCGCGGGCACCGGCCAGCTGGGGCTGGTGTGCCCGCACCGCAGGCTGCGCCGGGTGTTCGAGATCACCGGCCTGCGCCGGGCCTTCACCTTCGGCGACGACCTCGATCAGGTCCGTGACGCCCTGTCCGCCGAACGCGACGACGACACCGCGGGAGACTGACCCCTGCTCGACCTTCGCCTGATCCGCACGGACCCCGACCGCGTCCGTGCCTCCCTCGCGCGCCGCGGCCCCGTGGACGCGCTCGAGGAGGTCATCGCCCTCGACCGTGACGCCCGCGAGGCGCGCACCCGCGTCGAGACCGCCCGCGCCGAGCGCGGCAAGATCAGCAAGGCCGTGGGCCTCGCCAAACGCGAGGGCCGCGACAGCACCGCCGAGGAGGCCGCCGCGCGCGCCCTCGGCGATGCGCTCGCCCAGGACGAGGAGCGCCTCCGGGACCTCGAGGCCCGACGCGACGAGCTGCTGATCGCGCTGCCCAACCTGGCGCAGGACGAGGCGCCCGAGGGCGGCGAGGACGACGCCGTGCTGCTGCGCACCGTCGGCGAGCCCCCCGCGCTGGCCGAGCCGGTGCGCGACCACGTGGAGATCGGCGAGATCATCGGCGGGCTGGAGATGGAGCAGGCCGCAAAGATCTCCGGCGCGCGCTTCGCCTACCTCATGGGTCCGCTCGCGCGCCTGCAGGTGGCCCTCACCGGGTTCGTCGTGGACCTCCTGGAGCGCCGCGGCTTCACGCCGGTCATCCCGCCGGTGATGGTGCGCGAGGAGGCGATGTACGGCACCGGGTTCTTCCCCACGGACCGGGCGTCGATCTACCGGCTGGCCGACGACGACCTCTACCTGGTGGGCACCTCCGAGGTGCCCCTCGCCGGACTGGGCTACGAGCGGATCCTGTCCGCCGAGGACCTGCCGATGCGGTTCGCCGGCATCTCCAGCTGCTTCCGCCGCGAGGCGGGGGCCGCCGGACGCGACACCCGCGGGATCTTCCGGGTGCACCAGTTCGACAAGATCGAGATGTTCGCGTTCACCGCGCCCGAGGACTCGGCCGCGGAGCACCTGCGCATCCTCTCGGTGCAGGAGGAGATCCTGCAGGCGCTGGGGCTGCACTACCGGGTCATGGACATCGCGCTCGGCGACCTGGGGGCGTCGGCGGCCCGGAAGTTCGACTGCGAGGCGTGGATGCCGGGCCAGCAGCGGTTCCGCGAGGTCACCTCGTGCTCGAACTGCACCGACTACCAGGCCCGCCGGCTCAACTGCCGGGCCAAGGGCGAGCGCGGCACCGAGGTCGTGCACACCCTCAACGGCACCGCGGTGGCGGTGGGGCGGACGATCATCGCCATCATCGAGACCCACCAGCGGCCGGACGGATCGGTGGCGGTGCCCGAGGCGCTGCAGGCGCACGGCGCGCCGGCGGTGCTCGCCGCGCGATGATCCCGCGCGTGGCCATCGTGGGCCACGCGGAATGGGTCACGCATGCCCGCGGCCGGCTCCCGGAGCCGGGCGCGATCACCCACCTGGACGACCCGCTGGACGAGCCCGGCGGGGGCGGGGGCGTGGCCGCGGTGCAGGCCGCGGCGCTGGGCGCGGACTGCCGGTTCCTCACCGCGCTGGGGGATGACGCCCTCGGCCACCGGACCGCCGAGGCCATCGCGGCGACCGGCGTGACGATGGACGTCGCCTGGCGGCCGGTGCCCCAGACGCGGGCGCTGAGCGTGACCGGCGACGACGGCGACCGCGCCATCGCGGTGGTGGGCAGGCGCCTGCACCCCGAGCCCGGCGACCCGCTGGACTGGGACGCGCTGGCCGGCGTGGGCGCCGTCTACTTCACCGGCAGGGACCCCGGCACGCTCGCGGCCTGCCGGCGGGCGCCGGTGCTGGTGGTGATGGCGCGCCGCTGGGCGGTGCTGGCCGAGGCCGGTGTGCAGGCCGACGTGCTGGTGGGCTCCGCCGACGACCCGGGTGAGACGCCGCCGTACGGTGCGGTGAAGCCGCCGCCCCACGTGGTGGTGGCCACCCAGGGCGAGCGCGGGGGGTGGGTGCGCCCCGCGGGTGAGCCGCCCTGGCGCTGGGACGCCGCCCCGTCCCCCGGGCCGCCGCTCGACAGCTACGGGTGCGGGGACGTCTTCGCCGCGGGGCTCACCGTGGGCCTCGCGGCGGGCTGGGACATGCAGCGCGCGATCGCGCTGGCGAACCGCTGCGGCGCCTCCGCGGTGACCGCCCGGGGCGGCATCGCGGGGGTCCTGCGGGCCCCGTCGCCCGGGCAGGCCGGCGCCGGGGGCTGATCCCGGGCGTCAGCCGCCGTCGCCGTTGCGCCCCGAGCGCTCCGGCGCGTCCTCGGACACGTCCGGCGACGCCTCGGGCTCGGGTTCGACGGCCACCAGCACCACGCGCGTGCCCCGGGTGGCCTCGACGGTGAAGCGCCACCCGTCCACGGCGACCGAGTCGCCGGTGCGCGGCAGCCGGCCGAGCCGGGCGAAGACCAAGCCGCCCACGCTGGTGACGGTCTCGTCCTCCACGCCCACCCCGTGGTCCACCAGGTCCTCGAGCGGGACGTGCCCGCGCACCAGGAGCCGGCCGTCGGGCTGCTCGTCCACCGCCGGGGTCCGGTCGCGCTCGTCGTCGATCTCCCCGACGATCTCCTCGATGATGTCCTCGACGGTGACGATCCCGCTCAGCTCGCCGTACTCGTCGAGCACCACGGCCAGTGAGGTGCGGCGGCGCTGCAGCTCGCGCAGCAGGTCGTCCACCGGCTGGGTCTCCGGCACGAAGAAGGCCGGGGCGGTGATCGACTTCACGATGGCCCCGTCGCCGCCGGAGATGACCCCGCCCGCGAGGTCCGACAGGTGGACGACGCCGAGCACCCCCTGGCTCCCGGTGACCGGGAACCTGCTGTGCCGGGTCGAGAGGGCCTCCTCCAGCGCGGCGCGCACCGGGAGCTCCCAGGACAGGTCGCACACCTCGGGGCGCGGGGTCATGACGTCGCGCGCGATGCGGTCGCCGAGGGCGAAGACGCCCTCCAGCATGTCCGCCTCCTCCGGCTCGATCGTGCCGCCCTCCTCGCTCTGCGCGATGAGCCGCTGCAGGTCCTCCGGCGTGGAGGCCAGCTCGGACTCGGTGGCCGGCAGGATGCCGAACACCGCGATGAGGCGGTTGCCCGCCCCGTTGAGCACCGCGATGAGCGGTGAGAGCAGGATGCGGAACCACTCGAGCGGGTGGGCGATGGCCCGGACGGTCCCCTCGGGCCGCTGCAGGGCCAGGTTCTTGGGGGCGAGCTCACCGACCACCACGTGGAGGACGGTGATGATCGTGAAGGCGATGATGGCCCCCACGATCGGGGTGCTGGCGGCGCCCAGGCCGAGCCGTTCGAGCAGCGGCTCGAAGAGGTCGGCGAACGCCGGCTCGCCGAGCCAGCCCAGGCCGAGGCTCGACAGCGTGATGCCGAGCTGGCACGCGGCCAGGTACCGGTCCATCTGGCGGGCCTGCCTGGCCGCGAGCGCCGCCACGCCCACGCCGTCCTGCGCCATCTGGTCCAGGCGCGTGAGCCGTGCGCGGGCGAGCGAGAACTCCGCCGCCACGAAGAAGCCGTTGAGCAGCACGAGGAACAGCGCCGCAAGAATCTGGACCGCGTTCAGCGCGCAGCCCCGGGTTCGTCCACGGGCGGCATTGTAGCCACGCCCTCCGCCGTCACGCCTGGACAGATATGCGATATATCGCATACATGGAGACCATCGAGCGCACTTCCCTCTCCCAGCGCGTCTACGCCGGGCTGCTCGGCGCGATCGTGCGTGGCGAGCTCGCCCCGGGCGAGCGCCTGCGTGACACCGAGCTGGCCCAGCGCCTGGGGGTGAGCCGCACCCCGGTCCGCGAGGCCCTCCTGCGCCTGGGCCACGAGGGGCTCATCGAGAGCGCCCCCGGGTCGTACTCCCGCGTGGCCCGCATCGACGCCGACGCAGCCGCCCAGGCCTACGTGGTGGCCGCCGCGCTCCACGCGCTCGCCGCCCGCACCGCCACGCAGCGGCTCACCGCGGCCGACCTCGCCGCCATGCGCCGCGCCAACGACGAGCGCGCCCACGCCCTGCGATCGGGTCAGATCGGCGAGGCCATCGCCGCCGACGACCGCTTCCACCAGGTCCTGGTGGACCGTGCCGGGAACGCCGAACTGCGGTCCGCGCTGGAGCGGGTCATGCCCAAGGTGCGGCGGCTCGACCACGCCCACTTCCTGCGAATGGACCCCGAGGGATCCACCCGCGAGCACGACGAGATCATCGCCGCCTGCGAGACGGCGGACGCCGCCCGCGCCGCGCGGCTGGTGGAGGACAACTTCCTGGCCATCGGCGAGGTCATCTGTGAGGCCCTGCGGGCGTGACCGCCATCGCCCTCGCGCTCTCCGCCGCCCTCGCATGGGGCGTCGCGGACTTCTTCGGCGGCGTCGAGGCGCGCCGCCGCGCGCTGCTGACCGTGCTCGTCATCAGCCAGGCCGCCGGCCTGGCGATGATGGCCGGCATCGTGATCGTCCGCGGCGACGGGCCGCCGCCGGCCACCGTGGCCCTCGTGGCCGTCGCCGGCGGGGTGCTGGGCGCCGGGTCGATCGCCGCGTTCTACGCCGCGCTGGCGCGCGGCTCGATGGGCGTGGTCGCCCCGGTCACCGCCACCAACGCGGTCATCCCGCTCGCCGTCGGCATGGCGCTGGGCGAGCGCCCGCAGCTGCCGCAGCTGGCCGGCCTGATGGCGGCGAGCATCGGCGTTGTTCTGGCGGCGCGGGAGCCCGGCGGGGGCTCCGAGGACCACCGTCGCAGCATCCTGCTCGCGCTGGTCGCCGCCGTGCTGCTGGGGTTCACGCTGGTGATGTACCACCGGGGCGCCCAGCAGGACCTCATCTGGACCGTGGCGATCGGACGGCTCACCTCGTTCACCGTGCTGTTCGGCGCGGCGCTCGCCGCACGGGCATCGCTGGGCGCCCCCCGGGGCGCCGTCGGCCTGCTCGCGCTGGTTGGCGTGCTCGACGTGGGCGCGAACCTGCTGTTCGCCGCGTCGGCGACCCTGGGATACCTGAGCGTGGCCGGCGTGCTGGCCTCGCTGTACCCCGTGGTGACCGTGGCCCTCGCGCGGGCCCGCCTGCGGGAGCGCGTGTCGGCGCCCCAGCAGGCGGGTGTGGCCCTCGCGCTCTCCGGCGTGGGCCTGATCAGCCTGGGCTGATCAGCGGCCCTGCACGACCCGGAGCGTGCCCTTCATGCCCGCGGCCCGGTGGCCCGGGATGGTGCAGAAGTACGCGTAGGTGCCGGCGCGCAGCGTCGCCGAGACGGCGGTGCCGGTGCCCGCCTGCGCGGTCCGGCTCACCTTCGACACGCCCCGCCCGCTGATGGCGATGTCGTGCTCGGTGGAGCCGGTGTTGCGGTAGCGCAGGGTGACCTTGATCCGCGACTTGCCCGCCGGGATCTTCACCTGCAGCTTGGCGGGGCTGTAGCTGAGCTCGCTCGCGCCGTTGCGCAGCGACTTGGTCGCGCTGGGCACACTCGCGGCGACCGCGCCCAGGGCACCGGCCCCGATGGCGGCGGTGGTGATGAGGGCGAGGGCGCCGCGGCGCATGGTGCGTGGATTCATGTGGTCCTCCGATGGGCCAGGCGGACAGCCGTCCGCTCCTGCGCGCAACGTACCGTGCCCGGCGCGGATCCCGCTCGGCCGGCGGGTGAGGCACCGCTACCGTGGCCGGGTGACCGGCATCCTCATCGTCAACGCCGCCGCCACCTGGTTCATGGCCGGGGTCATCTGGATCGTGCAGCTGGTCCACTACCCGCTGTTCGCGCGGGTCGGCGGGGACGGCTTCCCGGCCTACCACGCCGCCCACAGCGCGCGGATCAGCCTGGTGGTGGGCCCGGCGATGCTCGTCGAGGCCGCGACCGCCGTGCTGGTGGCCCTCGCGCGGCCGGACGGCGTGGCGGCCTGGGCCGCCTGGCTGGGGGTGGGCCTGGTGGCGGTCACCTGGCTGGCCACCGCGCTGCTGGCCGTCCCGCAGCACGGGCGGCTCTCGACGGGCTTCGACGCCGGCGCGCACCGGCGGCTGGTGGTGGGGAACTGGGTGCGCACCGCGGCATGGAGCGCGCGCGGGGTGCTGGTGGCCGTGATGCTCGCGTCGGCCGTTCCGGGATAGGACCCCGGGGACCCGCCGACCCTCGGGTCCCCCGGTCCCTCGCCTCCGCCTACGCCACCGCCCAGGAGAGCGTGCGCGGAAGGCGAAGCCGTCCGCTGCGGACGGCCTCGACGTGGATCGCCTCGCCGACCTCCTCACGGAGGTGGCGGCAGTGCGCCTTGAGGTCCTCCACCGACGACGCGCGGGCCTCGAACACGCCCACCTCGTGGGCTCTGCTCATGAGGTCCGTCACCCGGATCCGCCACGTCGTCGTCATGCCGGGAGGATGCCGCACCTCGGCGGCGGCGCTCATTGGCCCGATGGCGGAAAAACGCCCCCCGCGGTTCGGCCCTGCACGTCCGGGACGACGGTTGGGCCCCCGCGACGCAGACCGACCTGACATCGTCCTCCCGAGCGAGGCGCAGAATCAAGTGGACGCTCGTCCGCTATTGTCGCCGCCGCAAGGGCCCGAACGCCCGAGAACCACGCCGCACCGCCGGCACGACCCGGGAGCAGTCATGAGCGACGTCACCATCCAGGCGATGGACAACGGCCCCCTCAAGGTGAGTGGCCCGATCACCCTCCTCGACGGGGCCGGCACGGCCCACACCGTCGAGCGTGAGGTCATCGCCCTGTGCCGCTGCGGCGCGTCCAAGAACAAGCCGTTCTGCGATGCCAGCCACAAGGCCCTCGACTTCACCGCGCAGGAACGGGTCTAGTCATGCCCGTCCCCCGGGCGGCGATCCGCCCGGGGGACGCGCATGAGGCCCGCGGTCAGGTGGTGCCGGTGGTGTCGTCCGCGGCCGGCGCCGTCGCGCCGCCACGCCACGGGGTGAGCCCCCAGGTGGCGATGGTGAGCACGCCCATGCCGATGCCGATGAGCAGGATGCAGATCCCGACGACGATCGCGAACAGCGACACCTGCTCGGCGAAGAAGGACATGTTGAGGCCCGTCGCCAGCGCGGTCTCCGTGACCCAGAGGTTCCGCATCCCGTTCTCGACCGGCCGTCCGGTCGTCGGGTCCTTCGCGGCCTTGGCCTCGTCGGAGGTCTGGTTGCCGTCGGCGTCGAGGTACCGGCCCATCGTCGCGTAGGTCTGGCCGCCGGTCGCCTCCAGCGCGTGGACGCGCATGTAGCTGGCGAAGCACTTCGCGCTCTGCCCGTCGACCACCGGCTTGCCGGCCACGTCGCACGTGGGCAGCTCCCCGAGCTTGGCGTCCGCCTCGATCCCACCCGGCTTCATGTCGGGCGTCCCCACGATCTGCTCACGCTTGAGCGTGTCACGGACCTCGTCGCGTCCCGAGATGCCGATCGCCACGTACGCGGCGCCGGCGACCAGCAGCACGACACATGCAACGACCCCGCCGATCCACCCCAGCATCGTCCTGCGAGATCCCACGTTCATCACTCCCCCTCGGATGCGTCCGCCCTGCCGCGGACCGTGCAACGCACCCTCGTCCACCGCACCCCGGGGCGAATCCGCAGCACCCCCCTCGGCGGTGCGGCGCACCACCCACGGGAGGTTGCATGCGCATGCAGACGGTGTGCGGCGCGGCCCCCGCTACCCTCCGGGCGGTGACGGATGCGACATCCCCCGACGGGGGCGTGCTGTGGGTGGACGAGTGGACCGGTGAGACCGAGCGCCGGGTGGTGCGCGCGCGGGCGGCCGGGGTGCGGGTGCTCCACCCGGCCCAGCGGCTGCTGGACCGGACGCCCCTGCCGGTCCTGGGCGTGACCGGCACGGCCGGCAAGACCACCGCGACGCACCTCGCCGACGCGATCCTGCGCGCGTCCGGGATCCCGGTGGTCATGAACCGGGACGGGCGGGCCGCCAACGCCTGGCCGGTGCCGGAGCTGCTGGACGAGCCCGCACCGCCCGGGGCGTGGCTGCTGGCCGAGCTCACCAGCACCCACCTCTGCTACCTGGAGCTCCGCGGCGCGCCGCGGGTGGCCCTGGTGACGTGCCTGTGGCCCGACCACGTGGAGCTGCACGGCTCCGTGGCGGCCTACGCCGCCGCCAAGCGGCGGATCCTCACCGGCCAGCCCGGGGACGGGTGGGCGGTGCTGAACGCCGACGACCCGGACGGGCGGGCGCTGCTGGGCCCACCCGTCGCGGCGAACCTGGCCGAGTTCTCGGCCCTGGGGCCGGTGCCCCGCGGCGCATGGATCGCAGGAGGCCGTCTGCACGCCCGCTGGGACGGCCCGGCCGCCGAGCTGTGCGACATGGCGGCGGCGCCGGCGTGGGCCCACCCGCTTGCCGTCGCCGGGGCCACGGCCGCCGCGCTGGCCGCCGGCGCCGACCCCGCGGCGGTGCCGGCGGGACTGGCATCGGCCGCCGCCCTGCCGCACCGCATGCGGGTGGTGGGAACCCTCGACGGCAGCCCGGTGGTGGACGACGCCATGGCGGCGACCCCCACCAAGGCCCGGTCGGCCCTGGCGCGCTACGGCGACGGGGAGGTGGTGCTCCTGGCCGGCGGCGACGACGCCCTGCCGGGCCGCCCCGTGCACACCGATCCCCAGGAGCGACGGCGGCTGGAGCAGGCCTGCGCGGAGGCGGCGCGCGCAGCGCGGGCCGTGGTGTGCTTCGGGCCGGCCGCCGCGCGCCTGCGTCCGCTGCTGGACGGTGTCCCCGTGACCGAGGCGGACGACCTGGCGGGTGCGGTCGCGGCCGCCCGGCCCCACCTGGGGCCGGGCGTCACCCTGCTGCTGTCACCCATGTTCCCGATGGCCCAGGAGGACCGGGCAGGGTTCGCCCGGCTGGTCAGCCCGGGGTGAGGCGGGTGCGGCCGGGCTCGGGGAGCCGGATCATGCGGCCGTCGCGCTCGCGGTACTGCCCCACCCGCATCAGCGGCGGCGAGTACGCGTGGAGGCTGGCGGCCAGCGCACCGTCCTCGTGCTGCACCTGGTGGATGTAGCCGTAGGGCCCCTCCTGGGTGTCGCCGGCCCGCATGACATGACTGGTGGGCGGCTCCCCGCCCATGTGCATGTGCGACTCCCGGATCTCCCCCTGCAGCACGGCGATCCCCACCTGCGAGACGTCGTGGTCGTGGAAGCCGGTCGTCTGGCCCGGCAGCCAGGACAGCACCCAGATGTCGGTGTACTCGTTCTCGAACACGAGCCGGTAGTCCCGGTACTCGTGGCGCTCGACCAGGTAGTCGCGCCATGCGCCCGTGTCACGGATGCGCGACGCGAGCCGCACGAGCTCGGGCGCCTCCATGACGTGGTCGATGTCCTCCAGGAACCGGAGCTCCTGGGGAAGCGTCGGGAACGGCCACGGGGGCGGCGGGAGCGTGTGCGTCGTCACGGTTCTTCAGACTCCGATGCGGATCGGGGGTTCGGTGGGGCCGCCCCCGTTGTGTAGCAGACAACCGGGATCCAACCTGACAGGGTTCGGTCGTCCGGAGCGCGGGACGAATGGCCCTGATCCGGGACGTCCACCTCACCCCTGGAGCCGCCCATGAGCACCGCCGCAACCGTCCGCGCCGCCACCGACGTGGAGCTCTTCGTCGACGTGAGCTGCCCGTGGTGCCACGGCGGCCTGGCGACCATCCGCCGGGTGCTCGACGAGGTCGCGTCCGACCCGGCCCTGCCCGCCGTGCGGCTGCGCTGGCGGTTCATCCGCCTGCACGACCTGCAGCCGCCCGAGGGCATGCCCGCCGCCGACCAGTGGGCGAAGTACGGCATGAACGCCGAGCAGGCCGCCGCGGCGCAGGCCGAGCTGGCCGGGTTCCTGGCGTCGGTGGGGATCGGGATGGACACCGCCCGCAACACCTACCTCTACAACCCCATCCTGGCCCACCGCCTGCTGGCGATGGTGCGCGACGACGAGGGCACCGACACCCCGGACATGTGGAGCCTCTCGCGCGCCGTGTGGAACGCGAACTTCGTGAAGGGCGCGGCGATGGACGACCCCGCCGCCCTGCGCGCCGCGGTCATCGACGGCGGCATGTCCGTGCCGGAGCGCATCTGGGCGCGCCTGGCCGACCCGCAGGACCACCTCGCGGAGACCCTGGCCGACCGCGAGCGGGCGCTGGCGGTGTCGCTGGACGGCGTGCCGCGGTTCTTCCTCAACGGCACGATCGTGCCGGCGTGGAAGCCCATCGACGAGGTGCGCGCCAACCTGCGGGCGGCGCTCACCGCCGGGTGATCACCCCAGGCGCGCGAGCGTGATCTCGGACAGCGCGCGGCGGACCTCGGCGAGCCGCGCGCCGTCCGTCGGGATGGCGATGTCCCCCACGGCCCGCACGGGGCGGCTCTCGAGCACCGTGCTCACGAGCATCGCGCCGGTGGCGCCGGCCAGTCCCTCGACCGGCACCTCGCGCTCCCGGACCGGGACGGCCTCCACCACCAGGCGACGGGTGAGCGAATCGAGGATGCCCGTCGACAGCGGCGGGAACACCACGTCGTCGCCCTCGATCCAGCAGAACGACGACGTGGGTCCCTCGAGGACCACGCGATCGCCGGCCCGGACCATCAGCGCCTCGTCGAACCCCGCGGCGCGGGCGAGCCGGTTGGCCTGCATGTTGGCGGCGTAGGACAGGGTCTTGCTCTCCATCAGCAGCGGGCTGATGCGGTGCTCCACCGCCATGAGCGCCCAGCTGTCGGCGTGCGGCGGGATCGGCTCCTCCCGGAAGATCCGCTGCCCGCCGCGGGTGAGCATGAGCCGGATGGCGCAGTCGTCCCCGCGGGTGAGGCCCGTGAACCGGGCGAGCTCCGCGGCGATGAGGGGGCGGTCGAACGGCAGCGCGATGGCGGCGCAGGAGCGCTCCATGCGGTCCAGGTGCGCCTCGGCGGTGCGGACGCGGCGCCCGTACTGGCGCATGCCCTCGAACACGCCGTCCCCGCGCACCAGCCCGTCGTCCAGCAGCACGCGCGCCGCGTCCCCGTCGGGGACCGGCACGCCGTCGATCATGATCCGGAGTTCACTCATACGCTCACCTTCGGCATCCGCGGGTGAACTCTTGCCCTGAGCGGCGGGAACGTCCGTCCATGACGTTCGGCCGCGGCGATTCGCGGGCGTAGCACCGGAACCTCACCAGAGGGTAGGGTCGCCGACATGAACCTCGCACCCCCGCGTCGGTTCCCGCGCCCCTGGCGCGTCATCTGCGGCCTGGCCACCGTTGCCGGGCTCATGATGGCGGCCGGATCGGCGTCGGCGGCCGAACCACCAAACCAGAACGACCCCTGCTCCAGCGTCGGCCGCAACACGTGCGGCACCACGGGCGTGGGCAGCTATGAGCGCTACCGCTACGGCATCCGGTGGTTCGGCGACTACCGCGGGGCCATCGACGGCATCCCGCCCGCGTTCTGCATCGACCTGCGGTTCTGGTACCCCGCGAAGCGGTACAACTTCACGGAGATCGAGAACGTCGCCGGCCTGCGCAACAAGGACGGCGCCACGGTCTCGAACGCCAAGCTGGCGCGGATGGCCTACGTCCTGTGGAACCACGGGCGCAGCAACAACGCCAACCAGCAGGCCGCCGTGATGCTCTACGTGCACGGGCTCATGGGCGACGGCGCGCCCGGCGAGGCCGCGCCCGACGCCATCGGCCCCACCGTGGCGTCCATCTACCGCCGCATCAGCGCCGAGGCGGACCGCTACCGCGGCCCCTACCGGGTCGAGACCAAGCTGGTGGGCCGCCTGCGCGTGGGCACCGAGGCCCGGGCGACCGTGCGGGTCCTGTCCGCCACCGGAGCGCCCGTCCCGGGCGTCGCGGTGACCCTCACCTCCCAGGGGACCTCAGACATCCCCGGCCGGGTCAACACCGGCAGCACGGGGGTCGCGACCGTCGACTTCACGCCGGACACCGCCGGCGACATCCGCATCACCGCGAAGACCGAGGCGCTCGCCTCGACGCTCCCGCGCATCTTCCGGCCCACCACGCCCGCCGCCGCCCGCAACGGGCAGCGCCTGGCGACCGCCGCCTCCACCACCGTCACGGCCACCGAGACCGGCGAGGTCGCCCGGACCCGGGCGCAGGTGACCACCCAGGCCCGGCCCGCCCGTCTGCTGGTGGGCGCCGCCACGCGCGACCGCATCACCATCACCGGGCTTCCGGGAGGCCGGAGGACCCCCGTGAAGGTGGAGCTGCACGGGCCCTTCCGCACCGAGGCGGACATCGCCTGCACCGCCGCGCCGGCGGCGACGGCCGACATCGTGGTCACCCGGTCGGGGACCTACCAGTCGGGCGTCATCCGGCCCACCAGGCCCGGCATCTACACGTACCGCATCATCATCGAGGGCGACCAGAACTTCGCCGGCGTCACCACGCCGTGCGGCATCCCCGCCGAGACCATCCGCGTGGAGACCCAGCCGGCGGTGCGCACCCAGGCCAGCGCCGCCCAGACCCCGGTCGGGAACCCCATCTCCGACACCGTGATCGTGACGGGCCTCAACGGCGAGACCTCGTCCGTGAACGTGTCCCTGTACGGGCCGTTCGGCACGCGTGAGGCCGTGAACTGCGACGGCGCCCCCATCTGGACCGGATCGGTCACCGCCACCGGCGACGGCGAGTACGTCACCGACCGGTTCACCCCGACCGTCCCCGGCTACTACACCTACCGTGAGCGGCTCGAGGCCAACGGCTTCGTGCGCGGCTTCGAGGGCAAGTGCGGCGAGGTGAGCGAGGGCGTCATCGTGACCGGCGCGCCGCGCATCACCAGCCAGGTGAGCGCGCTGCAGCTCAAGCCCGGCCAGAGCCTCAGCGACCGGGTCATCGTGACCGGCATGGGCGCCCTCAGCACCACGATCAACATGGAGCTGTGGGGTCCGTACCCCACCCGTGAGGCGATCAACTGCACCGGCACCCCGGTGTGGACGGGCACCATCGACGCCGAGATCGGCGACGGCGTCCACAACACCGAACGGGTCCGCCTCACCAAGGTGGGCTACTACACCTACCGCGCGTCGATCGCCGCGAACGAGAACAACAGCGGCGTGGCCACCCCGTGCGCCGAGCCCAGCGAGACCGCCCTGGTGGCCGCCGAGCCCACCGTCACCACCATCGCCTCGGCGGACGTGGTGAAGCCCGGCGAGCAGATCTTCGACCGGGTGCGCGTGCGCGGTCTGGGCGACTCCGAGGCCACCATCGAGCTCGAGCTCTTCGGGCCCTTCGCCTCGCGGGCCGCGATCCGCTGTGACGTGACCCCGTTCTGGAAGGGCAGCTTCACGGTGCGCGGCGACGGGGAGACCCGCTCGCCCGCGGTCACCATCGCGAAGGCGGGCTTCTACACCTACCGCGAGAAGCTGATCGGCACGGGCCTGGTGAAGAGCACCCAGGGCGAGTGCGGCGTGGTGAGCGAGACGGCCCTCGGCCGGCCGCTGGTGCTGACCGGGCGCGGCGACACCGCCCCGACGGCGGCCCGCCCGCTGCAGGCCGGGCGATCGGCCCCGACCCGCGTCAGGGTCGCGGACCTGCGCATCGACGCGCCGGTGCAGGCCGTCGGGATCGACCTGGCCAACGGTGCCCTGGCGGTGCCGGTGAACATCCAGCGCACCGGCTGGTTCCGTGACGGGGCCGCGCCCGGCGACAGCACGGGGTCCGTGCTCATCGCCGGCCACGTGGACTCGGCCCGGGCGGGGGTGGGCGCATTCGGCCCGCTCAAGAACGCGACCGCGCGCACGCGGATCCAGGTGACGAGCGCGGACGGCCGCACGCGCACCTACCGGGTGACCACGGTCAGGGTCGTCGAGAAGTCGGAGCTGCCGGCGAACATCTACTCGACGCGGGGCAGCCCCCGGCTCGTGCTGGTGACCTGCGGCGGGCCGTTCAACGCCTCCACCGGCAGTTACCGCGACAACGTGGTGGTCACCGCGGTCCCGGTTCGCGGCTGACGCCCCGGGGTGCGTGATCCGGGGGCCGCGGCTCCCGGATCACGCACCTCAGCGCAGCTCGGACAGCAGTCGCAGCTCGTCGCGCAGCAGGCGGGTGATGAGGAATCGCTCGCGCACGCGCCGGTGCCCCTCCACGCCCATCTCGCGGGCTCGGGCGGGGTGCTCCAACAGCGAGACGACGCGGGCCGAGAACTCGGCGACGCCGGTGGCCAGGTGCCCGCACCGGCCGTCCTCCAGCTGCACGGGGATGCCCCCGGCACGCCCTGCCACCATGGCCGTGCCCTTCCAGAGGGTCTCGGAGACCACCAGCCCGAAGCCCTCGCGGGTGCTCTTCTGCACCGCCACGTCGGCGACGCGCTGGAGGGCGTTCACCTCGTGGGCGTTGACCCCCATCTGGTTGGTCAGCAGCAGGCAGTCGCGCTCACCGCGCACGCGGTCCTCCAGCTCCCGGTAGATGCCCCACGCCTCGGGGTCGTCGCCGGCCATGGCCCCCACCAGCGCGAGCTGCAGTGACGGCACGTCCTCCCGCACCCGCCGCCACACGTCGACGACCCCCAGCGGGTCCTTCCACGGGTCGAAGCGCGACACCTGGAGCAGCAGGGGGCGGGCCACGTCGATCCCCAGCTCGGCGGCCGTGGCGCGGCTCAGGTACCCGGGCAGCTCCCGGTTCTTGGAGCTCAGGGGGTCGATCGCCGGCTGGATGAGCCGCACGGGAACCCGCAGGTCGGCCGGGACGAACTCGCCGAGCGTGAAGACCGCCCGGTCGTAGGACTCCACGAACGGCCGCAGGAAGTCCCACGCCACGGGGTCCGGCGCGGAGGAGTCGATGTGGCAGCGCCACACCCAGCGCGCCGAGCCGGCGTCGGCCAGCAGGGAGCGGGTGGCGGCCGGCTGGGGGTCGTGCACGATGACGACGTCCCAGTGGTCGGCCAGCGAGCGCGCGTAGTCGGCGTTGTGGCGCAGGTACTCCTCGCGGTCCGCATCGGAGATCGTGATGGGCCGCCCCTGCAGGCCGTTGTGCAGCGCCTTGGTGAACGCGAAGAACCGCTGGTCGCCGGGGATCACGCTCCACTGCGCGTCGATCCCGACGTCCCGCAGCAGCGGCACCTGGGACGCCAGCAGCTCCGCCACGCCCCCGCCCGTGGCGGTGGAGCTGACCTCCAGCACCCGCATGCCGCGCAGGCCGGAGGCCAGGTCGCGGATCTCGGCGACCGCGTCGTCGCCGGCCACGTCCCGGTAGGCCTCGAGCGTCTTGCGCTTGAGCTCGACGCGCTGGGTCGCCCTGCGGGACGGATGCTGGGCCATGGCTCCAGGCTGCCCCATCCGGCGCGCTGGGGCGTCCGCGAGGGGCACTGACCCGGGGTCAGGCCCACCCCTGGTGCGTTCCTGGGGCGCGCGCCGATGCCCGCGGCCGGCCCCGGTGGGAGCCTGAGGGGTACATCGTGATCGGGGGGTGTGCGATGGCCGCGGGACATGGAGGCGTGCTGATCGCGGGGGCGGGGTTCGCCGGCCTGGAGGCCGCGCTGGCCCTGCGGTCGCTCACGCACGGCCGCGTGCACGTGCGGCTGCTGGCCCCGGCCAACGTGTTCACCTACGTGCCGGCATCGGTGATCGAGCCGTTCCAGGACGCCGACTGGGCCCAGATCCCGCTCACGTCCCTCGCCCGGCGCGGGGGGTTCACGCTGGTGAAGGGGATGCTGGGGGTCGTGGAGCCGCAGGAGGCCGCGATCATCACCACCGACGGCCGCCGCCTGGGCTACGACGCGCTCATCGTCGCGGTGGGCGCCCGCCGGCGCACGTGGTTGCGCGGCGCGGACGTCACGTTCCGCGGCACCGAGGACGTGCGGGCGTACCGGCGCCTGGTGGACGATGTGGGGCGGCTGGCCGGCGGCGGCGCCGTGGTGCATCTGGCGATCGTCGTCCCCTCCGGCCCGGCATGGTCGCTGCCCGCCTACGAGCTCGCCCTGCTCACCGCCCGGCACCTGGACGTACGGGGCGCCGGAAGCGGCGTGCGGATCACCGTGGTCACCGCGGAGGAGCAGCCCCTGTCCATCTTCGGCTCGGCGGCCGGCGCGGCCATGACCCACCAGCTCGCCACCGCCGGCGTGCGGCTGCGGGCCGGGACGGTTGTGCGCAGCCGGATCGGCGGTGAGCTGGTGCTCGCCTCCGGGGAGCGCATCGACGCCGATCGGGTCGTGACCATGGCGGCTCTGTCGGGCCCGGAGGTCCCGGGTCTGCCGGCGACGCCGCTGGGGTTCCTGCCGGTGGAGACCGACGGGCGCGTGCCGCACACCGAGGGGGTGCTGGGGGCCGGGGACGCCACCGACTTCCCGGTCAAGCAGGGCGGGGTGGCCTGCCAGCAGGCCGACACGGCCGCGGCGACGGCGGCGATCATGCTGGGCCACCCGGTGGACCCCATCCCCTTCGAGCCGCGCCTGCGCGGCCAGGTCTGGTCGGGCGCCGACACGCGGTTCATCCGCAGCGAGAGCGACGGGGTGGTCTCCGAGCACGAGCCGCTGTGGTGGCCCCCGGGCAAGGTCGCGGGACGCCACCTCACCCCGGCCCTCGAGGGCGCGCGCGGCGATCTGGTGGACCTCGCGCCGGAGGGGCCGGGACGCACCCCGTGACCGGCGGTCCGGACCGGGTCCGGGCCGTCGCCGTCGACTTCGACGGCACCCTCACCCACGGGGGACGGCCGGCGCCGCACGTGCTGGCGGCGCTCGCCGCCACCCGCAGCCGCGGCACGGAGGTGGTGCTGGTGACCGGCCGCATCCTCACCGAGCTGGCCGCCGTGTTCCCCGACGTGGACGACCACGTGGACCTGGTGTGCGCCGAGGACGGTGCCGTGCTGCACGGCCCCGGCTGGACGCGGCACCTCGCCGATCCGGTGGACCGGCGCCTCGACCCGGCCCTGCGGGCCCGGGGCGTGCCGTTCCGGCGCGGTGAGGTGATCCTGGCGACGACGGTTCCGTTCGCGGCCGCGGTGGAGGCGGCGTCCGCCGAGACCGGGATCCGGGCCCCGTGCATCCGCAACCGCGGCGAGCTGATGATCGTGCCCGGCGGGGTGGACAAGGGACGCGGCACGCGTGCGGCGCTGGCCGTGCTGGGGGTGTCCCACCATCACGCCGTCGCGGTCGGCGACGCCGAGAACGACCTGCCCATGCTGCGGGCCGTGGAGATCGGGGCGGCGCCGGCGAACGCGGTGCCCGCCACGCGGGAGGCGGCCGACCTCGCGCTGGCGGGCGCGGCGGGCGATGCCGTGGCGGAGCTGCTGACGCCCCGCACGCTGTCGGCGGTGGCGGGCATGCGCCCGCGCCGGTGGGACCTGGGGGTGGGCACCGGAGACGACGGCGCGCGGGTGACCGTGCCGGGCTCCCGGGCGGTGGTGCTGGTGAGCGGGCCCAGCGGCTCGGGGAAGTCCAGCCTGGCCGGCATGCTGGCCGAGGAGCTGGTGCGCGCCCGGGACACCCTGCTGGTGATCGACCCGGAGGGCGACTACGCGGGCCTGGGGGTGCTGCCCGGGGTGCGCGTGATCGACGGCGGCGGGCCCGCGCCGTCCGCCGCCGAGGTGGCGCGCGCGTTCCGGGACGGGGCGCGGGCGATCGTGCTGGACCTCTCCCTGCTCGACCGCGCCGGGCGGCGGGCCGCGGTGGCCGGCCTGCTGCCGCACCTCGCGGCCGGCCGCCGTCGCGGCGGCGTGCCCCACTGGCTGCTGGTGGACGAGGCGCACGAGTTCTGCGACATCCCCGGCATCGGCGACCCGGGCGACGGGGCGCTGCTGGCGGTGACGTACCTGCCCAGGGCGCTGCCCGCCCCGCTGCGCGACGCGGCGGACGCGGAGATCCTGCTGCCGGGGGCGACGGGGTGCGCGGGACGCGCGGGCGTCCCGGCGACGACGCTGGCGGAGCTGGCGCGCCGCGGACGCGGCCACGCGGTGGTGGTCCGCCACGGCGCGGCGACGCCGGCCCATGTGGCACCCGCCCGATGCCGCCACGTGCGCCACTGGCACAAGTACGTGGCCGCACACCTTCCCGAGCTGCACCGCTTCACGTTCCGACACCCGGGCGGCGCGCCCACCGGCGCGGTGGCGACCAACATGGCGGCGTTCCACGACCTGCTGCGCGACGCGCCGCCCGAGGTGGTGGCCCACCACTGCGCCTGCGGCGACCTGTCGCGCTGGGTGCGGGAGGTGCTGGGCGACGGCTCGCTCGCCCACCGGCTGGCCGCCGCCGAGGCGCTCGCCCGCGACGCCGGCCCGGAGGCCGCCAGGGCCGCGCTGCTGGCGGCCATCGCCGAGCGCTACCCCGCCCGCGCCGAGGCCCTGCACGCCGGGGTCCCGGGCAGGTAGCGTTCCCCGCGTGACGGAACCCCTCGGCGAGCTGAGCCGCAGCCTGGCCCAGCAGGTCGCCGACGACGGCTTCCGCCCGGACGCGATCCTCGGGATCGCCCGCGGCGGGCTGCTGGTGGCCGGCGCGCTGGCCTACGACCTGGACGTGAAGCCGGTCTTCCTGATCAACGTCGAGTTCTACACCGGCGTCGACGAGCGGCTGCAGGCCCCCGTGATCCTCCCGCCGCAGCTGCAGGTGCGCGACCTCACGAACCTGAAGATCCTCATCGCCGACGACGTGGCCGACACCGGGGCGACCCTCGAGGTGGTGCGCGACCTGTGCGCCGGCGCCGTCGCGGAGGTCCGCACCGCGGTCCTCTACGAGAAGCCCATCAGCACGGTCACCTGCGACTACGTGGGCATGCGGACCGACCGCTGGATCGTGTTCCCCTGGTCGGCCGAGGAACCGGTGGCGATCCGGGACTGACCCCCACGCGGGTCAGCCGATGCTCACCAGCAGCGCCGCCGCGAGGATCTTGGTGATCATCGCGGCCGGGAACACCAGGGCGTAGCCCACCGCGACGCGCTGGTCGCCGCCGGTGCGCTCCTGCGCGAAGGCCAGCACCGCGGGCTGGGTCTGGGCGCCCGCCACCAGGCCCGCCAGCCGAGGGCCGCCCAGGTTGAACACGCGCGCGAGGCCGATGAGCGACAGGCCCGCGATGGCCGTCACCAGCAGGCCGGCCGCCGCGATGTGGAGCCCCTCGCCGGCGCGCAACGCATCCGCCAGGTCCCCGCCGGCCCGCGACCCGGCGGCGGCGAGGAAGATGAGGATCCCCAGCTGCTGCAGCAGCTGGGACGCGGTGTAGGGCAGCGACCACACGATGGGGCCGGTGCGGGCCCGCCGGCCCAGCAGGAGCCCGACGATGAGCGGCCCGGCCGCCGCGCCCATCGTGAAGGTCCCGCCGGCCGGGGACGGCAGCGGGATCAGCCCCACCAGCAGGCCGGCGGCGAGCCCCACCGAGAGCCCCACCGGGTTCAGGTCGCCGGGGCCCCGCTCGGAGTCGCCCAGGTGCCGCGAGACCCGGGCCATCTGGTCGCGCATCGCGATCACCCGGATGCGGTCGCCCTGGTGCACGCGCAGATCCGGCGTGGCGATGAGGTCCACGTCGCCGCGGCGCACGCGCGTGGCGCGGGCGCCGAGCTGCTCGAGCCCCAGGTCGGCGATGGTGCGCCCCGAGAGCCGCCGGTTCGAGAGGGCCACGCGGCGCATGTCGAGCGAGCGGCGGTCGAGGGTGAGCTTCTCGTCGGCCAGATGCCCCACGCGCTCGGCCATCGCCTCCACGTCCTCGCGGCGGCCCACGGCCGACACCAGGTCACCGGGCTCGACCACCGTGTCCTGCCGCGCCACCTCCACCCGGCCCTCGTGCTTGACCCGGGAGAACACCACGGGCCCCTCCTCGGCACCGGCCAGGTCGCCCAGCGGCGGCAGGTGCGGATCGGTGACCTCGATCGTGCGCGCCACCAGGGGCTCGGGCGCGCCGTCGTCCTCGGAGTCGGGATCGGGCCGGTTCAGCGCCCAGGCGGCGATGACCAGCATGAGGATGACGCCGGCGAGGTAGGTCACCGAGTAACCGATGGTGGGGCCGGGACCCTGCGCCTGCTCGGTCGCCGCGGCAAGCGCGGGGGTGTTGGTGAGGGCGCCGGCGTAGACGCCCGCGGTGACGTCCGGCGTGAGGCCCAGCGCGTCGCCGGCCACGTAGGCCACCCCCGCGCTGAACACCAGCAGCCCCACCACGGCGGCCACGGCGCCGAGGTTGTGGCGCAGGGTGCCGAAGAACGACGGCCCGCTGGCCACCCCGACGCAGTACGCGAAGATCGCGAGGCCCAGGGTGCCGATGGCGGTGGGCAGCTCCAGCCGGTCGTCCCACGCCGACAGGGCCAGGGCCGTGAACAGCACGGCGGCCGGGCCCAGCATGAACCCCCGCACCCGCACCGCCCCCACCGCGCTCCCCACGGCCAGGCACGCGAAGAGCAGCAGGAGCGGGTTCTCGGCGAGCAGATCGGCCACGCGCGCATGTTCGCACCTTCCCGGCGCCCCGCGATTCGTCCGTGTGGCGCAGCCGGGAGGCCTCCCGGCCGGCCCGACGAACGTGTGGTGAGAGTGCATCGCCACAGCGAAGGAGTGCATGTGACCGGCATCCCGTCCCGCCGGCCCCGAGGCCGGATGGCCCTCGTGGCGGCGACCGCCGCATCGGCCTGGGTCCTCGCGGCCGGCGCCCCGGCCGCCGCGGCCCCGCTGGCCTGGGCCCCCTGCGGGGCGACCGTCGAGTGCGCGACCCTCACGGTCCCGCTCGACCACTCCGCGCCCACCGGTGCGACCCTGGACATCCCGGTCATCCGGAGCCCCGCCGCGAACCGCGCCCGGCGCATCGGGGCGCTGGTGGTGAACCCCGGCGGGCCCGGCGGGTCGGGCGTGGAGTTCGTGCGGGACGGGACCTCGCTGTTCAGCACGCTCAACCGGCGCTTCGACATCGTGGGCTTCGACCCGCGCGGCACCGGCGGCACCCGCCCCGTGGCGTGCCTGGACAGCCCGGCGCAGGCGCTGCTGGCCGCATCCGCGGAGGCGTTCCCGGGCCCCGACGCCCGGGACGGGTACGTCGCCGGCGCCCGGGCGCTCGCGGACGCCTGCCGTGCGAACACGGGCGACTTCCTGGGCGACGTCTCCACCGAGAACGTCGCGCGCGACATGGACCTGCTGCGGGAGGCCCTCGGCGACACCCGGCTCACCTACCTCGGCTTTTCCTACGGGACCTACCTGGGCGCCACGTACGCCGCCCTGTTCCCGCGGCGCGTGCGGGCGCTGGTGCTGGACGGGGCGCTGGACCCCGATGAGTACGCGAACCGGCCGCTGGAGACCGACCTGCAGCAGGCCCGCGGCTTCGAGCGCGCGATGGGCCGCTTCCTGGAGTGGTGCCGGCTGGAGTGCGAGTTCGGCGACGGCGACCCCGAGGCCGCGCTGGCGGCGCTGCTGCGGCGCGCCGACATCGCGCCGCTGCGCGGTGTGGACGCCCGCCCGGTGCGCGGCATCGAGGTCCTGAACGCCGCGGTCATCAGCCTCTACTCCCGTCAGACCTGGCCGCTGCTGGCCGGCGCGCTCCAGCTCGCCGACCTGGGCGACGGATCCGTGATCCAGCTGCTGTCGGACGCGGCCACCGGACGCGACGACCAGGGCGAATACGGCAACGGGGCGGCGGCGTTCAACGCCATCACCATCGCCGACCGCGCGTACCCGTCCGGCGCCGAGCCCTACGACGCGCTGTACGACGCATGGACCGCGGCGTCGCCGCTGTTCGGCCGGGGCATCTTCTGGCCCGCCAGCTACGCGCCGGCGTTCTGGCCGGTGCCGGCCCGCGACCGCTACACCGGCCCGTTCACCGCCCGCGGCGCGCCCCCGATCCTGGTGGTGGGGACCACCTTCGACCCGGCCACCCCCTTCGAGGGCTCCGTGGCGCTCACCGCACGCCTGGACCGCGCCGTCCTGCTCACCATGGCCGGCGACGGTCACACCGCCTACGGCGGCAACAGCAACTGCATCGACCTGCGCGTGGAGCGGTACCTGGTGTCGCTGCGGGTCCCGGCGTCCGGGATCACCTGCCCGCAGCAGGCCACGCCACCGGCCTTCCCGGTGGAACCGGCCCCCGCGGCGGCGGCATCCCGCCTCCGGGCGGCCGTGGCCCGCCTGCGGATGCACGGCCAGGGGGCGCGCCTGCTGCGCTGACCGTTCAGCCCCCGTTCACATCTCCGGGGCCGGGGCGCACTACCCTGGCGGCATGGACGAGCGTCCCACCCCGGAGTCCGGGCTGCGCATCGGCCGCGCGGCGTTCCTGGGCACGGTCGCCGCGGGCCTGGCCGGCATCGCGATCGCCCCCCGGCTGGACCGGTTCTGGACACGTGCCTCGGAGGCGCTGCTGAGCGACGGGGGCTGGCGGATCTACTCGGTCGCCTCGCCGATGCCGCGATTCGACCCGGAGGTCTACCGGCTCAGCATCGGCGGCGCGGTGCGCCGCCCGGCCGACCTGGGGTGGGACGAGGTGGCCGCGCTGCCCGCCGAGCGCCAGGTGTCGGACTTCCACTGCGTCACCGGGTGGTCCGTGCAGGACGTGCGATGGCGAGGGGTCCGCGGCACGGCGCTGAGCGCCCTGGTGGAGCCGCTGCCCGAGGCCCGGTACGTCACCTTCGCCTCAATGGAGGAGCCCTACACCGACCAGCTCACGCTGGAGCAGTTCCACCTGCCCGACGTGCTGCTGGCCACCCACATGGACGACGCCCCGCTCTCGCGCGAACACGGCGCCCCCCTGCGGCTGGTGGTGCCGGCCATGTACGGCTACAAGAGCGTGAAGTGGGTGCGCGCCATCAGCTTCGACACCGAACCCCACACCGGGTACTGGGAGGCGCGCGGCTACTCCACCGACGCCTGGGTGGGCGACTCGAACGGGCTGTGACGGCACCGGAGCGCATCCACCGGTTCACCTGGGGCGAGCGGGCGCTGCACTGGCTGCTGGCCGGCACGTTCGTGGTGATGCTGGCCACCGGACTCCTCCTGTCGGTGCCCGCGCTCACGCCGCTGACGTCCCGCCCCGCCGCGAAGGCGTGGCACCTGGGCGCCGCGTGGGTCCTCGCGGCCGGCACCCTGCTGCTGGTGCTCGCCCATGGGCGCCGGTTGCTGGCGACCCTGCGCGAGATGGAGGTGCTGGACCGCCAGGATCTGCGCTGGCTGCGCGGGATCCCCGCGCGCCTGCGCGGCCTGGGCGCCGCGCCCCCGCAGGGCCGCTTCAACGCCGGCCAGAAGCTCAACACCGCGGTCACCGCGGGGCTCATGGTGGTCGCCTACCTCACGGGCATCCTGATGTGGCTGGGCGAGCGGGACGCCGGCTACCGGTTCCCGGGCACGGTCCTGATCCACGACTGGACCATGCTGGCCCTCGTCGTGCTGGTGGCGGGCCATCTGTACATGGCCCTGGTGAACCCGGCCACCCGTCCCGCGCTGCGCGGCATCGTGCGCGGCGACGTGGACCGGGCCTGGGCACGGCGCCATCACGCGCGCTGGGAGGAGTCGGAGCGAGATCCATTCGACCGGTGAATGGATGAGACGCCCATCACTATTGGCCGGGGCGGTGGCGGAGCCCTAGCCTCGCAGGGCAGTGACTCCCCCGTTTTCAGCAGGTTTCGGCGTCGGGGTCCGCCGGACGTGAGCGGCTCCCCGCCGGACGATCTGGACCCGGGCCCCATCCGCGAGGCGCTCACGATGCTGCGGTTCGCCGGCGACAACCTCGCCGAGATGGCCTACCCCGGCGGTGTGGCCCGCAGCCCGTTGCCGCCGGCGCTGGCGGAGGCGGTCTTCTCGGCGTTCTCGTCCATCGCCGACGGCGAGGCGCACCTGCGCGCCGCGCTGCGGCTGATGGGTGCCGACCCCGGCGCGGAGCGGCTATAAGGACCCCATCCGACCCGGAGGGGCGTCATGTGCCGCAACATCACCATCCTGCGCGGGCTCGAGCCCGCCGCCACGGCCGATGAGATCGAGGCCGCCGCGATGCAGTACGTGCGCAAGGTCAGCGGGGTGACGCGACCCAGCGCGGCCACGGCCGAGGCCTTCGAGCGGGCGGTCCGCGCGATCACCGAGATCACGACCGACCTGCTGGCCGAGCTGCCCCCGCGGCGCAACCCGCCCCGCACCGTGCCGCCGCTGCGGCGCAGTCCACGGGGGACCGCCCCCCGCGGGGCGGGTAGCATCGCCCTGCGCCCACCCCGGAGGTCGGTCCCCCGTGCGTCTCATCGTCGCCCACTGCGAGGTCCACTACCGCGGCCGCGTCTCGTCGGTGCTTCCGCCGGCCGTGCGCCTGCTGATGTGCAAGTCGGACGGGTCGGTGATGGTCCACTCCGACGCCGGCGGCTACAAACCCCAGAACTGGATGACCCCGCCCACGCGGATCGAGGAGTCGGCGGAGCGCATCGTGGTGGAGAAGGGCTCCGGCAAGGCCCTGGAGCGCCTGGAGATCCACATCACCGAGATCCTCTCGGATGTGACCCACGCCATGGACGAGGGGCCGCGGCTGGAGAAGGACGGCGTGGAACGCGATCTGCAGGAGGCCCTCGCCGACAGCCCCCAGGCGCTCGCCGAGGGGCTGCGCCTGGTGCGTCGCGAGTACCCCACGCCCATCGGGCCGGTGGACCTCATGTGCGCGGACGCCGATGGCTATCTGGCCGTCGAGGTGAAACGCGTGGGGACGATCGACGCCGTGGAACAGCTCACCCGATACCTCGAGTACATCCGCGCCGAGCGCGGCCTGGAGACCTGCCGCGGCATGCTGGTGGCCGAGAGCATGAAGCCGCAGGCGCGGACCCTGGCCGTGGCCCGCGGCATCGACACCCGCACGGTCGACCTGGCCGAGCTGCGCGGGCTGCGCGAGCCCGAGCTCACGCTCTTCATGCCCTAGCCGGTCACCGGGGGTTGCTGGGCCAGGAAGGCCCGCAGCGCCTGCGCCTCGGGGCGCTCGCCGCCGGTGGGCCATGACCAGTACATGGGGATCACCACCGGCTCGGTGAACGGCCGGCAGACCAGCCCGCGGGTGTCGGCGACCGCCCAGAACCCGGGGGTGAGCATGGTGAGCCGGTCGGTGCCGGGGATGGCCGCCAGCATCGGGCGCTGGGCGCTGTCCACGCTCGACACGCCGATGGCGCGGAACGACCCCGGGTCGCCGCCCGAGAGCAGGCCGGCGAAGTAGTCCCACCACTCCGGCCCGTCGGAGCGCTCCCACAGCACGAAGGTGTGCTCACGCACCTGCCCGTGGGTCACCGCCGGGTACGCGGCCAGGGGGTGGTCGTCGGCCATCACGATGAGCGCCTCGACGCCACCGATGCGCACGCTGGGCAGGCCGGAGATGTCCGGCGGGAGCCAGTGGATGGCGGCGTCCGCGCGCCCCTCCCGCAGTTCGCCGACCACGTCCGGACCGTGCCCGCGGGTCACGGTGACCCGCGGTGACCCGCGTTCCGCCGCGAAGGCGCGGACGCCGGCCAGCCAGGGCTCCTCGACCTCCCACTCCACCGCCACCCGCAGCGTCGCCGGGCGGTGCGCGACGGCGCGGGCGGAGCTGATCCCCGCCTCGATGCGGTCGAGCCCCTCCTCGGCCCCGGCGAGCAGCACCCGCCCGGCGGGGGTCAGCTCCACCCGCCGCGAGCTGCGGGTGAACAGCTCGAAGCCCAGCTGCCGCTCGAGGCGGCGGATCTGCTGGGTGAGGGTCGGCTGGGCCATGTTCAGCAGGCTCGCCGCCCGCGCGAAGTGCAGCTCCCGGCCAAGGATCCGGAAGCCGGACAGCAACCGCAGATCGATGGAGGGAGTGTGCATATGACGACGGTAACAGCGCCAAAGCGACCCAACTCCGGAGGGCGAGGAACCTCATGGGGTGCCCATATCTTCAAGTTCTCAAATATTTGCGTCTTGCATTCTTCTCAATATTGGCGTTCACTGTCCACCGGTCCTCATGTCCCTGAGGTCCACCGCGCCGCGTCACCCGGAACGCTCCCGGATCGGCGGCGCCCCTGGAGCAGCGACCGGACGGCCCTCCGCCCTGACGGAGGGCCGCTCGGAGAGCCGGAGGCACCTCATCAGCCAGCAGGACGGTGGCGCCGCGCCGCGCCGCAGACGTGGGGACCCGCTGGGTCCGGGCGGGGTGTCCAAGCCGCTCTACGAGGCCAAGGCGGAGCTGTTCCGCGTGCTGGGCCATCCGGCGCGCGTGCGGATCCTGGAGCTGCTGCGCGACGGCGAGCGGTCGGTGGGCAGCCTGCAGGGCGCGCTGGGGCTCGACTCCAGCGGCACCTCCCAGCATCTGGCGGCCCTGCGCAAGCACGGGCTGGTGGTCTCGCGGCGGCAGGGCACCAGCGTCTACTACACGGCCAGCGACCCCTCGCTGTTCGGGCTGCTCGCCGCCGGGCGGGACTTCCTGGCCGCTTCGCTGGGCCGCCAGCAGGCGCTGCTGGAGGAGCTGGCCGGCTCGCTGGTCCGTGACGGGGCCGACACCCCCGGTGGCGCGGACGCCTGACGGGGTGGCCGAGGTCGTCCTCGCAGCCGTCGCCCTGATCGCGGCGGGCGTGCTGCTGCCGCTCCGGCGCCGCCTGCTGACCGCCGGGCTGGCGCTGCAGGCGCTCGGCATGCTGCTGATCGGTGCGGCCGGCGCGTGGATCGCGATCGACGGCGCCGGCGTGGGCGAGGCGTTCTCCTCACGGCTGTCGCCGGTGTTCGGCATCGACCGCCTCTCGGGCGTGATGCTCGGGCTCATCGCGGGGGTCGCCGTCCCCGCGGCCGTCGCGGCCGTCGGATACCTGCGCCACATGCCCCGCTCCGGGGCGGTCGCCGCGCTGTCGGGCCTGTTCGCGCTCGCGCTGGTGGGGGTGGTGACCGCGCGCGACCCCAGCGCCCTGCTGGCGTGCTGGGAGCTCATGACGCTGCTCCCGGCGGTGGCCGCGCTGGTGGCCGACGCCTCCCCGCCCGTCCGCCGGGCGATGTTCGAGTACCTGGCGATCACCCACATCGGCGGCGCGGGCGTGTGGGTGGCCGTGCTGGTGCTGGCCGGCGACGCCGCTGGGACCGGGCGGGGCCACCGCCGGCGTCGTCGCCGCGGCCGCCCTGGTGGGGTTCGGCACCAAGGCGGGCCTGGTGCCGCTGCACGCCTGGCTGCCGCGCGCCCACCCGGTGGCCCCCAGCACGCTCTCGGCGGTGATGTCCGGCGCCATGGTCGCCGTCGCCCTCTACGGGCTGATTCGGGTGATGTTCGAGTGGATGGTCGCCCCCGCGTGGGCCGGCCCCGTGCTCCTGGCGGTGGGGGCCCTCACCGCCGTGGTGGGGATCCTCTACGCGGCGATGCAATCCGAGATGAAGCGCCTGCTGGCCCACTCGACCATCGAGAACATGGGCGTGGCGGCGGCGGCGCTGGGCGCCGCCCTGTGGCTGCGGCATCAAGGCGCCGACGGGCCGGCGGCCCTGGCGTTCGGCGGCGCCCTGCTGCACCTGGTCACCCACGCGGCGGCCAAGGGCGGGCTGTTCCTGGCCGCCGGAGCGGTGCAGGGCGCCACCGGCACGCTGCAGCTGGACCGGCTGGGCGGCCTGGGCGCGCGCATGCCCTGGACCGGCGCCGTGCTCGGCGTCGCCGGCGCGAGCCTGGCGGCGCTGCCGCCCATGGCCGGGTTCGTGTCGGAGTGGGCGGTCCTGCAGGGGGTGTTCGGCGCCGCGCGCGTGGACGACCCGGCGGGGGCGGTGGTGGCCGGCGGCGCCGTGCTGCTGCTTGGGGCGGCCGCGGGGCTGGCGGCCCTGGCGGTGGCCAAGCTGCTGGGCCTGGCGCTGCTGGGTCCCCCACGCGGCGACGCATCCGCCGCCGCCACCGAGGCCCCCGCGTCCATGGTGGCCGCCCACGCGATCGTGCTCACCGGCCTGGCGGGCCTGGTGATGGGCGCCGGCTGGATCCTCCCGGGTCTGGCCGGACTGGCCCCGGGCGGCATCGGCGGCGGCGGGCCCGACCCGCTGGACGTGCCGGCAACCGGTGGCATCGGCACGGCGGGCCTGCTGGCGGCCCTGGCCGTTGCCACGCTCGCGCTCACGCGGCTGCGCGGACGCGCCGCCGCCCGGGCGCCGATCTGGCTGTGCGGCCAGCCGGCCATCGCCCGCGAGCCGTACACGGGCGCGGGCTTCACCAAGAGCTTCCGGATCGCCGTGGACGGCGTCCTGCGGTCCGAGCGCGAGGTCGAGGTGGAGCGCGCCGGGGGCATCGTGCAGCGCGTCCGCTCCTCGGGTCAGGTGCCGGACCTGGTGGACCGCCTCATCTATCGCCCCGCCGAGCGCGTGGCGCTGCGGGCCGCCTCCGGGGCCCGGCGACTGCAGTCCGGGTCGCTGCGCGCCTACCTGGCGTGGCTGGGCGCGCTGCTGCTGGTGAGCCTGGCGCTGCTGCGGGCCGGGTGGCTGGCATGACCGGCACCGCGGCCGCCCTGGGCGCCGTCGCGGTGGCCGGCCTCGGTGCGGGCCCGGGCCTCGCGGGCCTGGTCCAGACCGCCAAGGCCCGCCTGCAGGGCCGCCGCGGCACCGATCCGCTGCAGCCGTACCGCGACCTGCGCCGCCTGTGGCGCCGCACCGTCGTGGACCCCGAGGGGACCGGCGTGGTCTACCGGACCGCACCGGCGCTGATCGCCGCGCTGGTGGCCGCCGCGGTGCTCATGGTCCCCGCCGCCGCCGACGCGCCCCGGTGGCCGTTCCTGGGCGCCGACGCCCTCCTGCTGGTCACCGCGGCAATGTCGGCCTGGGACACCTCGGCGGCCTTCGGGATGATGGGCGCAGCCCGCGACATGGCCTACGCGGTCTCCGGCGAGGCGCTGCTGCTGGGCACGCTGCTGGTGCTCTCCCTGCCCGCCGGCACCACCGACCTGCGCGGCCTGTGGGCGTCCGCCGCCGAGGCGGACGTGTGGAGCAGCCCCGCCCACTGGGCCGCGCTGCCGGCAATGGCGCTGGTGGTGCTGCTGGAGACCGGCCGCCAGCCCATCGACAACCCCGACACCCACCTCGAGCTCACGATGATCCACGAGGGGCCGCTGCTGGAGTACGCGGGCCGCGACCTGGCGATGCTGCAGTGGGCCGCGGGCGCGCGCCACTGGGTGGTGATGCTGCTGGCGGCGGGCGTGGTGCTGCCGCACCCGGCCGGCCCGCTCCCCGGCGCGATCGTCACGCTGGCGTGGCTGCCGGTGCTCGCCGTCGCCGCCGCGGTGACCGAGTCGTGGCAGGCCAAGATGCGGCTGGGCCGGGCGCCGCGCCTGCTGGCCTCCGGCGCGCTGGTGACCCTGCTGGGCGTGGCGGCCTGGGCGTTCGGGGCCGGCCTGTGAGCTCCGGCCTGGTGTGGTTCTGCGTGGTCCTGGGCCTGGGCGCGGGCGTCGTGCGACGCCGGTCCGCCTCGGTGGCGCTGGTGGCCGTGCAGTCCCTGCTCATCGGCCTGGCGGCACTGGGCATCGGCTCCGGCGGCGGCACTCCGGAGCCGGTCGCGGGCCTGGCCCTCCTGGCCAAGGCGGTCGTCGTGGCGGCCCTGCTGGGGTACGCCGTGGCGCGCACGCGCCAGCCCCGCCCCATCGGTGACGACGCCGCACCGGCGCTCAACGGCTTGGTGATGCTCGCCGCCGTCGCGGCCGTGATCGCCCTGGTGCCGGACGGGCCGGATGCCTCGCAGACCGCCCTGCACGGGGGGCTGGCCCTGCTGGCCATCGGCCTGGTGATCGCGGTGATGCGCCGCGCGACGCTCTTCCAGGTGCTGGGCCTGCTGGTGATCGAGAACGGGGTGGCCGTGGTCGCCCTCAGCGGTGAGCGGGGGCTGCCCACGGTGGTGGAGCTGGGGGTGGTGTTCGACCTCGCGATCATCGTGGCGGTCGCGGTGGCCTTCCAGTCGCGCATCCTGGGGGCGTTCGGCACCACGGACGCCGAGGCCATGCGGGGCCTGCGTGACTGACCTGCTGCGCGTGCTGGCGATCGCCGTGCCGGGCATCCCCGCCCTCGCCGCGCTGCTGTGCCTGGTGCCGGGCGCCGCCGCGGGCATCGACCGCATCCTGGTGGCGACCGGCGTGGTGGGCGGCCTGGCCGGGGCGGCGTGCGGGGCCTGGATCCTGGCGCGCGGCGGAGACGCCCTGGGCGGCGGCTGGTACGTCATCGACGCCCCCGCCGGGCTGTTCACCCTGGTGATCGCGGGGGTGGCCGGGGGCAGCGCGGCGCTGTCGCCGGCCTACCTGGCGCGGGCCACGCGATCGGGCACCGGCGCGGCAGCGGCCCGCCGGTACTACGCGACCGCCCTGCTGGCGTTCTGGGCGGTGCTGGCCACGGTCCCCTTCGCCGGGAACCTCGGGCTCGGGTGGCTGCTGCTGGAGGCCACCACCGCGGCCTCCGCGCTGCTGGTGGCGTTCAGCGGGGGGCGCTCCGCGCTGGAGGCCGGCTGGAAGTACCTCATCCTCACCAGCTGCGGGCTCGCCGTCGCGCTGCTGGGCATCGTGCTGCTGGTGGTCTCGGGGGTCACCTCCGGCGCCGGCATCGGATCGCTGGACTTCGCGAGCCTGCGGGACGCCGTCCCCGGGCAGGGCGGCGATCTGGCCGCCGCCGCGGCGGTGCTCATCATCGTGGGCATGGCCGCGAAGGCCGGCTGGGCACCGGTCCACAACTGGCTGCCGGACGCCCACAGCGAGGCCCCGCCCCCGGTGAGCGCCATCCTCTCGGCAGCGCTGCTGCCGACCGTCGCGCTGCAGGTGTGGCGCACCGTGGAGGCGCTGTCGCCCGCCGTCGGCGAGGACCTGTTCCGGCACCTGCTGGGCGGGATCGGGCTCGCGTCGCTGGCCGTGGCCGTGCCGTTCCTGTGGCGGCCCATGGCCTGGAAACGGTTCCTCGCCTACTCCAGCCTGGAGCACATGGGGGTGATCGCCATCGGCATCGCGATGCAGAACCGGTACGCCGCGGCGGGGGTGTTCATCCACGTGGCCGGCCACGCCGCCGCCAAGGCGCTGGGGTTCTGGGCCGCCACGCCGCTGCTGCGGTACCAGCCGTCGGCGGGCCGCCGGCCGCCGCGCGGGCTGCTGCGCCTGGACGGCACGCTGGCCACCTCGGTCATCGTGAGCGCCGGGGCGCTCAGCGGCCTGCCCCCGTCGCCGCTGTTCGCCAGCGAGCTGCTGGTGATCGCCGGGGCGGTGGACGCCGGCGCGGTGGCGTTCGCCGCGGTCACCGCCGTGCTGCTGGCGCTGGGCTTCATCGGGATCATCCACGTGCTCATCGAGTCGGTCCCGGGACGCATCAGCGGGCGGCGGCCCACCGGGCGGCGGGCGATGCGGCCGCTCCAGGCGGCGTGCGCGCTGTCGCTGGTCGCGCTGGGGCTGGTCGGCGCGCTGGCCTTCACGCTCCCGGACGCCGCCCTCACCGCCACGCTGCTGGGCGGCGGCTGAGATGCCCGAACCGCTGCGCATCCCCGCGGACGCCTGGCGCGATCACCTCGCGCACGACCCCGACGCGTTCGCCGGGCTGTTCGCGGCCGCCGGCCCGGACGGCGCGCCCGAGGTGCGCGCCGTGCTGGTGGGCGACGCCGTCCGCATCGTGGCGACGCCGGCCGTGGACGGCGTCGTACCCAGCGTGGTCGACCTGCTGCCGGCCGCGGATTGGGACGAGCGTGAGGCCACGGACCTGTACGGCGTGCGCTTCGCCGGCCACGAGCCGCACCGGGCGCTGGTGCACCATCCCGACGACCGGGCCCTGTGGGCGACGCCGGTGGAGGGCCGGGATGTGCACCGGGTCCCGGTGGGCCCCATCCACGCGGGCATCATCGAGTCGGGGCACTTCCTCTTCCACGTGGTCGGGGAGCGCGTGCTGCACGTGGACGCCCGGCTGTTCCACAAGCACCGCGGGCTGGAGCGTGCCGCGGAGGGCCGGTCCCCGGATGCGGCGCTGCGGGTGCTGTCGCGCGCGTGCGCCGGCTGCGCGGTCACCAACGCCGTGGCGTTCTGCGCGGCCGTCGAGGATGCCGAGGGCCGCGCGCCGGACGAGGCGGTGCGCCGGTACCGCACGCTGCTCATCGAGCTGGAGCGCATCTGGAACCACCTGAACGACGTCGCGCAGATCTGCGCCGGGGTGGGGCTGACCCCCGGGACGATGGCGTTCGCCGAGCTGAAGGAGCGCGCCCAGCGGGTGTGCGCGGCGCTCACCGGCCACCGGTTCATGTTCGACGCGGTCACCCTGGCGGGCGCGCCCGCCGATCCCGGCGAGGCCGCGCGGCGCGACGCCGCCGCCGAGGTCACCGACATCGCCGCGGAGGCGGCGGCGACCGCGCGCCAGCTGCTGTTCGACACCTCCCTGCGCGACCGCACAACAGGACCGGGCGTCGTCGACGCCCCCACCGCCCGGTCGCTGGGCGTGGTGGGCCCGGCCGCGCGCGCGGCCGGCCTGGCCGCCGATTCACGCACCGCCGCGACGCACCTGTGGTACCCGGAGTTCGCCCCGGCGCTGCCGCCGACGCCCCATGGCGACGTGTCGGCCCGGCTGGAGGCCCGGTGGGTGGAGCTGAACCAATCGGCGGCCATCGCCATGGCGCTGCTGGGCGAGCCCATCGGACCCGGCGCGGTGCACGCGGCGGACGAGGGGGACGGTCACGGGGTGGGGATCGCCGAGAGCCCGCGCGGACGCACCGTGTGCACGGTGGAGCTCGCCGCCGGGGCGGTGCGGCGCGTGCACCTGCGCACCGGCTCGTACGCCAACTGGCCGGCGGTGGCGCTGGCCGCGACGCGGGCGATCCTTCCCGACTTCCCCCTGGTGAACAAGAGCTTCGAGCTCTGCTACGCCTGCGTGGACCGGTAGCCGTGTACGTGCTGCTCACCAACCTCGCCCGCATGCGGCGGCGCATCGGCCTCACCCGGCAGCCGCCGGCCTCATGCGCGATCCGCCATGTGGACGCCGGTTCGTGCAACGGCTGCGAGCACGAGCTCATCGCCGCGGGCGGCCCCCGGTACGACCTCGCGCGGTACGGCTTCGCCATCACCGCGTCGCCGCGCCATGCCGACGTGCTGCTGGTGACCGGGCCCATCACCACCCGCATGCTCGAGCCGTTGCGCCGGGCGTACGCGTCGATGCCCGAGCCCCGGCTGGTGGCGGCGCTGGGCGACTGCCCCCTGGGCGGCGGCGTGACCGCGCACCCCCACGAGGTGGCCGGCCCGCTGGACGCGGTCCTGCCGGTGGACATCCGCATCCCGGGCTGCCCGCCGTCGCCGGATCGCATCGCGGAGGCGCTGCGGGAGGGCCTGGCGGGCCTGCCCCGGGAGCGCCGTCCCTGGTGATCCGACCCGCCGTCCCACCATCATTGATGGTTTTCCCTTAACAAACGTAACCGTTCGACCCCTGGACGCGGCCCCTCGCCGACGCCACGCTCGGCTCGGAACATCGAGTGGGCGCGCGCGCACTTCCCGACCTGACGAGGATCGTCACGCAAGGAGGTTGGACGTGAGCTTCGGGATCAGCTGGAGCAGGTGCGGTGAGCGGATGTGCCGGTGCCGGTCCTGCCCCCGGCACGACCGCGATCACCTGCCGTGGGCGCTGTCCACCATCACCGAGCAGGTCGTCGGCGACGTCCTGCTCCAGGGCGGCGGTGGGCTGACGGTGCGGGAGCACGTGAACCTGCACCACGGGTTGTCGTCACGCCTGGAGCAGCAGCTGCGGGGGACGCTCATCGTCGGGTGCCCGTGGCAGACCGGCGGGGAGGTCCTGGCCATCCTCGCGCCCCGAGCGGATGGGCGCCGGAACGGTGGCGGGCGGCTGCTGGCGCCGTACGCGTGAGCCCCGGTGGTGGCCGCCGGACGGCCGGCGGCCACCACCATGATTCTCTCGATGCGCTCAGGACGGGCGGGCGGGGGTCGATGATCTGAGCGAGGGCCGCACGACGCGGCTCCGGCACGGATACGCCCGGCAAGGATGGCCGCCATGGATCCGAACGACCCCGAGCTGGAGCGCATCGGCGCCGAGCTCGACCGCTTCACCGGCATCGTGCAGCGCATGGCCGACGACACGCTGGACCTGCTCAACGTGATCGAGCGGCTCCCGGCACTGCCCGCCGAGGAACGCGAGCGTGAGGACGCGGTGGCGCATCTGCACACGGTCCTCGGCGCCCTCTCCCCGCTGTTCGGTGAACTGCGGGCGGTGCAGGCCCAGCTCGCGGCGGGGGAGTCCCGGCAGGCCTGACGCGCGGTCAGGAGTCGCTGGGTACGACGCCCGCCTCCCAGGCCGACGCGTCCGGGATCGCCAGCTCGATCCAGTTCCTGAGGCTGTTGTCGTCGCGGCCGCCGGTGCGCGCAACCACCTCGTAGAGCTCGAGGTCGGGTGCCGGGATGCCCGCCAGGCGGATCATCGACCAGGCCGCATGGGCCGTCTCCGCACCGTCCCAGGTTTCGACCACCACGAACCCGGCCGGCCCGTGGGCGACGGTGCGCGCCATCAGGCGGCCGTCCGCGGGATGCCCGGCCCAGTGATGCTGCAGCGCGTCGAACACGGCGCGCGGCGCACCATCCATGCGCGCGATACTCAGAACCGACATGCGCACCTCCCGCGGCGCCGGTCAGCCGGCCCGCGCGCCGATGTTCCGGCGCAGCCCCATCGCGTCGAGGTGATGGGGACCGCGCCGCGTTTCGCTGACGGCGTCGACCGCCGGGTCAGCCCACCCAGATCTCGGGGACCGAGGCGCCGGGCGTGAGGTGGTCGCCGGATCCCGCCAGGGCGGCGGCGACCGCGACCCCGAAGCGGTGCGCCTGGGCGGGTCCGTCGGCGGTGACCAGCCGGCCGTCCACCACCACGTGCAGCGGCGAGGTGAGCGCCCCGGCGATCGCCAGACGGCCGCGCTCTCCCGGCCACACGGTGGCCTCGCGCCCCTGCAGCAGCCCGGCGTGGGCGAGGATGACCGGCGCCACGCAGATCGCCCCGATCACCCGCCGTGCGGCGTCGGCCTCACGGGCCAGCCGGATGGCGTCCGGGTCACTCCAGATCGCCCGGGCGCCGGGCCCGCCGATGAACACCACCGCGTCCCACTCGTCGCCGCGCACGTCGGCGAGCCGGTGGTCCACCGCGACGCGGAGCCCATCCGCGCCCACGGCCGTCCCGGCCCGCGTGCTGGCGACGGCGACCACATGGCCCTCGGCCGCGAGCACCTCACGTGTGCCGGAGACCTCCTCATCCCGGAACCGCTCCGGGGCGATCACCATCAGCACGTCCCCCATCACCGCGTCCCCAATCCGTGGATTCAGCTCACGTTCAGGGTGGCGCGCCGCGCGATCACCGGCAATCGGTGCCGACCCGGGACCGGATCCGGTCCCGCCCTCAGAGCGGCGCATGGAGCGGATGGGTGATTCATCCAGACCGGCCGTGGCCGCCGCTGGCGCGGCCGATATCCGGAATGTCGCAGCACGCCCCCCGACCCGGGGGTCCGCGATGAACCACCATCTCGTCGTCTGGAGAGGACGCCAATGCCCGCACGTTCCCGACTCGCCCTCCGCCGCCCCGGCATGGTCGCCGCCGCAGCGCTGGTGGCCTGTGCCGCGGTGCCCGCCATGGCATCCGCCGCATGCGCCACCAGCACCACCAGCACGCCGTTCCGGGCCTGGGGTGACACCGCGTCCTACACCCTGCTCACCAACGGGGGCTTCGAGACGGGCACGAGCGGCTGGACCCTGGGCGGCGCGTCGGTCGTCTCGGGCAACGAGCCGTGGAAGGTGCGCGCGGCCGGCGACTCGCGCTCCCTGCGGATCCCCGCCGGGAAGACCGTGGTGAGCCCCGCGCTGTGCGTGGACATCACCAAGCCGACGTGGCGCTTCTTCAGCAAGCGCGTCTCGGGCACGTGGGGCGGCATCACCTACGCCGTCCGGTACAGGGACGCCGCGGGCGCCACCGTGCAGACCACGCTCGGGCACTTCGAGGGGACCTCGTCCTGGGCACCCACGGCGGTCCTGCCGCTCTCCACCTCGCTGGCGCTGTGGAACAGCAGCCAGTCCATGCAGGTCCAGCTGGTGTTCACGACCTCCGCGGGCGGCGGCGACTTCCAGATCGACGACGTCTACGTGGACCCGTACGTGCGCGGATGACGCACCGGTACCGCGGGCCACACGGCCCGCGGTACCACGTGTCCGGTGACGGCCGCGCGCGCCGCGGCGGAGTGAGGGCCCCGACCGGGAGTCACCCGCCCTCCACCGGGCGGCGTGCCCGTCCCCGAGCGCCCGGCCGACGACGCGATCAGCGCGACGCCCGACATCGCACCCAGGCCGCCGCCCGCGCCCCAGGTGTGGGCGTCGGTGAGCGTCACGTACGTGATCTCCTAGCGGGTCAGGCCGAGGAGGCGAGGGGCTCGCGCGGACGCGCGAGCCTCCAGGCCCCCGCGGCCACGACGGCGGCGGGCAGGATGATCGGCACGACCGGTCCGGCCCACACGAACAGGGCCCCCAGGACCCATCCCGCGAGCCAGCCGGCGGCGCCCCACGCGACGATCCGGGCGGCCGCGAACCACACCGACCGCCGGTCCACGCGGGAGCTCAGCGCCAGCGCCACCAGCGATGCGACGACGGCGACCACCGCGCTGGCGGGGATGACCCAGCGGACGACCTCGAACCATTCGTTGAAGCCATTGAAGCCATCCGGAGGAGCATCCGCCCACCGGGCCCGCGCGTCCGGCGCGGTGAGCGCCCAGGCCACCGCACCCGCGGCGCTTCCGGCCAGTACCGCCACCCCGGCGACCCGCGCATTCAGAGGGATCCGCATACCGGGATCGTAGGTGCCCTGCCGCTGTCACGCCAAGCGCGCGGGGGGTCGGTTCAGTGGCCGCCGGCGCCGGAGCGGCGGGGCAGCGCGTGCATCACCACGATCACCAGCGCCCCCACCGCGACGCCGAGGATCGCCGACGCGCCGGTGTTGACCAGCCAGGCCACCAGGCCCTGCAGCACGCCGATGGCGTCGGCGACGGCCTCCTCCGCATGGTGCACCAGGTCGTAGGGGCCGCTCCAACCGATGTCGTCGAGCCCCACCAGCAGGATGTGGCCGCCCACCCACAACATGGCCGCGATGCCCACCGTGGAGAGCAGGGCCAGCAGCTTGGGCATCCCCTGCACCAGGCCGCGGCCGATGCCCGGCGCGAGCCCGCCGGGGCGCGCGGCCAGGCGCAGGCCCACGTCGTCCATCTTCACGATGAGCCCCACCACCCCGTAGACCAGCGCGGTGATCGCGAAGGCGACCACGATGAGGATCATCAGGCGACTCAGGAACGGCTCGGAGGCCACCTCGTTCAGCGAGATCACCATGATCTCGGCCGACAGGATGAAGTCGGTCCTGATGGCGCCGGACACCATCGCCGACTCCTGCTCGGTCCCGGTGAGCAGGGCCGGGCCGTCACCCTTCTCGTGCTGGTGCCCGGAGACCTTCTCCCAGATCTTCTCGGCGCCCTCGAAGCACAGGTAGATCCCGCCGAGCATCAGCAGCGGGGTGAGCAGCCAGTCCGCGAACTGGCTCAGCAGCATGGCCGCGGGGAGGATGAACAGCAGCTTGTTGCGCAGCGAGCCCTTCGCGATGCGCTTGATGACCGGCAGCTCGCGCTCGGCGGTGAACCCCTGCACGTACCGGGGGGTCACGGCGGTGTCGTCCACCACCACGCCCGCGGCCTTCGCGCCGGCCCGGCCGGCGGCGGCGCCGATGTCGTCCACCGAGGCGGCGGCGAGCTTCGCGAGCGCCGCGACGTCGTCGAGCAGCGCGACCAGTCCGCCGCTCACCGGGATCCTCCGGCGGGCGGGACGACGGCCGTCACGGGCGTCCGGGCGAGATGGCTCGCCGCATCAGGGGTGCGGTGCGCGGGCACGGTGCGGGAGCGTAGTACCTCGGACGCCGTTCTTCATGGGACCCCGATGCGCTGCGGAGGGCCTCAGGTCCCCGTCCGTCCGGCGATGGCGCCGATCACCGCCGCGACCAGATCCCACGGCACCGGCTGGCGGTGCGGGAACTTCAGCGTGTCCTTCCCGGTCCGGTACGGCTGGACCGCCACCTCCAGGTCGCCCTCGAACGCCGGGATGTCGTGCAGGCTGAGGTGCCGCGCCCAGCCCGCGAAGTAGACCGGGTGGCCGTTGGGGAGCCGGTAGGCGGGCATCCCGTACCGGATCGACTCGGTCGCGTCCGGCGCGGCGCCGAGGATGCATCGCCGGATCTCGTGCAGGCGGTCCCGCACGGCGTCCGGCTGGGCGCCGATGTACTCGTCCACCGTCATGTGGGTCCCTTCCGGAGGCCTCGCGCCGGGTCTGCCCTGCTCGCCCGGTCCCGGGTCCATTCTGCATCGCGGTTCCGCCCGGCACCGCCGCAGCGAGCGCGACCTCGGTCGATCACCTCGTGAGCCTGGTCCGGGAGGCGTACGGCGGTCCCGGCCTGGCCGCGACGCGGTCAGTCCCCGGTGCGGGGCGGCAGCAGCACGTTCCCCTCCATGGGCTCGTCCTCGGGCTTGTCCGGGTCGGGCGGCGACAGCTCACCGGCCTCAGGCGCGTCCGGGCGCTCACCGGGGGGCGGTTCGTCGTCCGGCGTCCGGCGGGGATCGTCCTCGTTCATCGTGCCTCCCGTGCTGGTGTGTGCCCGGTGCCTACCCCTCCCGTGGGGCGTGAACCGCGCATGCCGCCGGACCACCGCATCGGCCGCGGACCACCCGGTGATACCGTCGCCGCGTGCCCCGCCCCACCGCAGGCGCCCATGTCTCACGCCGCCGCCGGATGGCCCTGGCGGCCCTGTTGGCGGTGATGATCCTCGCCACCGGCTGCGACGGCTCCTCGGATCCGGGCGGCGGCGGCACGACGACCACCGCCGCCCCTCCCCGTGATGTGGCCGCGATCGTCGCGGACCTCAACGCGTACTGGACGGCCCGCGACGCCGACCTGGGCTTCACGTACTCCCCGGTTCCGGCGAACCGCGTCGGGAGCCCGCGGGATGGGGTCACCTGCGACGGGCGGCCCATCGACCGAGCCGAGGTGGAGGGCAACGCCTTCGTCGATCCCGAGTGCCGGGAGGGGATCCTGGTGGCCTACGACCCCGCCTACATCGGGAGCTCGCTGGTGCGGGCCGAGGCGACCATGGCCCACGAGTGGGGCCACGTCGTGCAGGCGCAGGCGCGCGAGCTGGACCTGAGCGAGGACGCGGACGGGCTGCCCATCGACGCCGAGCTGCAGGCGGACTGCTTCGCGGGCGCCTGGTCCGCCGAGCGGGCCGTCTCGGATCTGGCCGACCTGCGGCGCGACACGGCCCGTGCCGGCGACCCCCACCACGTCGACCTGGAGGATCCGGACGCGCACGGCACCCCGCAGGAGCGGGCCACCGCGTTCGACGTGGGGGTGGAGGGCGGCCCCGCGGCCTGCGTGGACGAGCTCATCGACGCCCTGCCCTGACCCCGGCCGGGGGTCAGGGACTCAGCCGAGCGGTGGTGCGATGCGCTCCCGCACGCGCTGCATCTCCCCGATCTCGGTGCTCTGCGACGCAACGATGCGCGTGGCGAGGTCCGCCACCTCACGCCGCGGCGTCCCGGCGAGCACGGCATCTGCCATCAGCAGGGCTCCGGCGTGGTGGGGGATCATCATCCGCAGGAACACCCGGTCCGGTTCGCCGGTGGACTCCAGCTCCCCCATGTCCATGGACATGCCCATCATCATCATGGCGCCCGACATGGGGATGTCCGGCGGGTCCTCGCCGAACCGGTCCCGGTACCAGCCGCGCATCTGGCCGATCTCGCGCTCCTGGTCGGCGAGCACCTTCCGGGCCATGCGGGTGACCTCGGGCTCCCTGCCTCGCGCGATCTGGATGCGGGCCATGTCCACGGCCATCCGGTGGTGGGGGATCATCATCGCCAGGAAGGCCCGGTCGCTCATCGCCATCACGCGATCGCCGCGCATGCTCATGCCCGGCATCCCGCCCATGTCCATCATGGGCCCCGACCACGACGTCCCCGTGCCGCCGGGCATGTCGTGACCGGACATGCCGTGGCCGCCCGAGTGGTCACCGCCCTGGGAGACGGCGAACGCCACCCCGCCGCCGACCACCAGCACGGCGGCCGCCACCACCCCGACAAGCCTCGTGCGCGTCACGATCATCCCCTCGCCGCCGGCTCGCGGCCGCGCCCGCGGCTCGGGCGACCCGCGGTCACCGCGCTCCAATGTGCCGCGCCCGTTGCGACCCTTCAAGGGCCTTCGGCCGATCGGGTCGCATCACGTCCCGCTGGAGAGGTATCGCTGAGCCGTCGCCGGCACCGCGGCAGCGCGCGCCGCCACGGCAACCCCAGAACGCAGAAAGCCCCGCCGAAGCGGGGCTTTCGTGAGGCGCGCCAGACAGGACTCGAACCTGTGACCTTCGGTTTCGTAGTTCGGGGCCAGGATCTCGTGTCGTCTCGGGTGGTCTGAGCTTTCGGCTCTGCTTCGGGGTTTCTCGCCCGTTCAGCGCCGATTCGTCTCGTGTGATCTCGGATGGTCTCGCTGACACCCCCGGCTCGCCGGGACATGACCTCAACGAGCAACCCGATGTAGCGTCACCCCACCAGCGACGGAGCTACACCACGTCCCGGGGCGCAACTCGAAGTGTTGCTCACTTCCGCGTCGCATCGGCACCTTCGACGAATCGTCGGGGCGCGGGTCATGGTGCGCGGGTCGGCGGCTCGCGGAGTGAGCCGGTGTCACTCCCTTGCGGACACGCTTCGCCCAAGAAAAAACCCGGGGCACGGCGGCCCCGGGTGGATTGACCCCAGTATCGGGAAGCCGGTCGCCGGAGTCAACAACCGCGGCAACCAGCACTCCACGGTCGCGGTCACCACTTCCTCGGGCGCTTGATGCCCGCAATCTCATCGGGGAGCTGGCAGGCGGAGAGCTGAGCCAGGTCGAGCTGGTGGAACCAGTGGCCGCAGCCGGGCGTCATGACCGGGCGCAGTGAGCCGTGCACCGGGCCGTACGGGCTCACGGTTCCCACCGGCATCCGGGCTCGCACCTCGCGCACGGGGAACTCGAGGTCGGAGTCGTTGGAAATCACGACCGCGGCATCCATGGCACCGGTGAGCGCGTCGATGAGCAGATGCGAGGCCAGATTCACATCCGAGCCCTTCTCCTCACGGATCGACACGCCGACCATCTGCAGCCGCCTCCCTGCAAGGACCGGCCCGCCGTCCGGACCGCGCGTTGCGCGTGGCAGCTCCCGGTAGCGCTCCTTGAACAACCCGAACTCGATGCGGTCGACGGTGCACGACACCTCCAGCGCCCGCAAATACGCCGCCTGCCGGGCGTGGTTGTCCGGGTCGCCGACGACCCGTGCGGTGCAGTAGGTCAGGTGGTCGACAACCGCATCGCGGCCCATCCAGCGCTGCTCGATGATCCGCACCGCCAGGGCGCGCAGGTCGAGCCACTTCCACTGCGGCACCTTGCCGCCGGCGTGCCGCGCCGCCAGGCGCTTGCCCCCGTAGTAGAGGTTGAACCCGTCGACGTAGACACGGACACGCATGCCCGGTCGACCCTAGGAGGTGCCGCGGTCGGATCACGACAAGGGGCCGCGTCGCACGGACGAAGGTCGGCACTCCGAAATCCGGCCCGGCGCGACCGGTACAGGTAGGGCCTCAAATGGCAGGCCCATCACGAGGGACGGAGGCACCCTCTGGATCTGCTCTCGATCGAGCGGCTGGTGTTGACCCCACGCTGGCACCCTGACACCCGCGAGGACCGACCAAGCCACCCCAGAACGACGAAAACCCCTCTCTCAAGGGGTTTTCGAAGCGCGCCAGACAGGACTCGAACCTGTGACCTTCGGTTTCGTAGTTCCGACTCCGAATCTCGTGTCGACTCGGGTGATCTGAGTTTTCGGCTCTGCGACGGGGTTCCCCACCCGTTCGGCGCCGATTCGTCTCGTGTGATCTCGGATGGTCTCGCTGACACCCTGCTGACACCCCCGGCGCGTCGGGGCGGGGAGGTGACCGGGAAGGTAGCGCCGGCCATCACGCTCCCGCAGGACCCCGACCTGCGCGCGGTGATTCTGCAGGCGATGGCCGCCGCCAGGTTCAACGAGCAGACCAGCGAGCCGGTACCGGAGGTGTCCCCCTCCCCTGCTCCCGATGCCCCTGCGCGGCTGAGTTCGGATCGAGCCTGCATCGAGAGCAACCTCGCCCGTAAGGGCCTGTGGAACCCCGGTGCCAGCTACGGCACAGGAATCGTCGAGCTGATCGCCAACCACGACCGCCTCGGCCTGGTGCAGCGCATCGACCCGGGGCCGCCCCTTGGCGGGGTGTCGTTCGACGTGCTGGTGTGGGCCTGCTCACGCTGGCGCGAGCTCGGCACCCCGGATGCCAGGCACATCCCGTTCACCCTCGCCGGTCTCGCCGAGGACCTGGGGTGGCGAAAAGGCGGCGGTGCCGCCACCGACCTGGCCCGGGCGGTGGACTCCCTCACCCAGGCGACGTTCCGGGCCCGCGTGTTCAACGCCCGGCTGCGGGAGGTCAGGATCGACACCTTCGGGCTCCTGGACCGCTGGGAACGCGGTGAGCGGGCCCGTCCGGGCCGGTGCTCACACGGCGGGATGCTGGTCCTCGGCGACTGGCTCCACGAACAGCTCCGGCGAGGCCACGTCACCTACGTCAGCTGGCGACAGCTCCGGGCCCTTCGCGGCCACACCGCACGCCGGTTGTTGGTGTTCCTGGAGGCCGAGCGGTTCACCGGGCTCTACCGGCGCACCATCGACCAGGCGCTGCTTGCGACCCTCGGGGTCACCGCCAACCAGCCCCACCACCAGCGCGCCACCCTGCGTCGCGCTGCGGATGAGGTCACCGCCAATCAGAACCGGTACCGGCGGGTCAGGATCGAGGCCGGGGAGCGTCGGGACACCCATCTGCTGGTCGCTGAACGGGTCCGCACTGACCAGGGCAGTCCGTGCGATGCACCAGGGCAGTCGGTGCGATGAACCAGGGCAGTTCATGCGATGTGACCAGGGCAGTCGATGCGATGGTCGGCGGACAAAGCACCTGGAAAAGCGGCATCTACCGAAGCCCCAGTCCGTTGAAGTCCGTTCTTCAGTCCTCGCGCGCGTCGGTGGCTGGCCGGCGCGCGAGACCTACCGCCCACGCGGTGCCCCGGGGCTCGATGGCCTTCCTGCCCGACCGCGATTCGGGCGGGAAGGTCCTGGGCTGCCTCGGGTTGCCGCGAGAAGGGACTGAGGGTGCGGTCAGTCGGCGGCAGCTCGAACGCTCTCCCCGCCTGGCATCTTGCATCCTGCGCCCGCAGGCCACACGCTGCGGCAACACAAGCAAACCCGGTGTCCCAAACGCGACACCGCTATCCGACAACCAGCCCGGTCGCGTACATCAACGCGAGCCCGGTGAGGATCCCCCCGGCGCTCAGCGGGGACAGCGCCCGGGAGCCGGCGGCGCCATCCCGCAAGCCGGGCAGGAGTTGCACGCACACTTGGACGATGGCCCCAACACCGAACCCGAGCAGGAAGGCCGCCAGAGGCGCACTGAAGGCCACCCCGCCGATCCACGTACCCAAGATCGCCGGGACGCCAGCCAGCAGTCCAAGCCCGGCGAGCCGCGTCCAGGAGGCCGGCTCACGGGCAACGGGTGCGATGATCGCCAGACCTTCGGTGGTGTTGTGCAGAGCGAAGCCGATCACCAGGAAGGTCCCGAGCGCCAGCTCACCGATGGCGTAGGCGCTGCCGATCGCGAGACCTTCGCCGAGATTGTGCAGTCCGATGCCCGTCGCGATCAGCAGGGACATACGGTAGCCCTCCGCCGTGCGGCGACGACCGCGCAGCCATGCGTCGACGCCGGTGAGTGCGATGTAGGCGGTGACCGCCCCCACGAGCACCAGGGTCGGGCCGCCGAACGCCTGCGACCCGGTGCCGGCCACCTCCACCCCCTCCACCGCCGCGTCTGCCGCCAGGAAGGCCAGAAGCCCCACGGTGAGGGCGAGCAAGAACCGGATCACACCCGACCGTGCTCGTCGCGCGAACGGAAGCCACAACATGCCGATGCTCACCGGGATGACACCCACGTAGATGCCAACGAGGCCCATGAGGCCCAGAAACGAAGCGCTGGCCGATGGTGTCTCCGCTGCAACCTCGATGGGGGCCGCCACGACCCCGCCGGTCGAAGTGAGCAACCCGACCTCGTAGGCCTCGCCCTCGATCCACGCATACGGGACAGTGATCCGTCCCCCTTCCAGACGTCCCAACCGGAGGGGAAGCGGCTCCGCGCCGGGAAGGTAGGCGTCATTGACAACGACCTGGGCGACGGTGACCTCGTCGGGGCCGTCGTTTCGTACGTGCACCTCGATGACGCCGGGCCGCAACACGGTGCGTTCGACCGCGACGTCTTCCACGGGGATCCCGTTTCGGTCGAGTCCCGGTCCGCCGGACCACAACAGCGCTCCGGCGAGCACGGCGGCCAAGAGCAACGGGATTGCACCGAGGACCCAAGTGGGGATGCCGGCGTGCCAACTCCTCCCCTCCGGGCGGGGCATCATCCGGAGACCTCGAACAGCCCGACCCATCCGAGCTCGGCGAACTCGGATTTGTGGGCGTGGAACATGTACCGGCCGGCGTGCGGGAAGCGCACCTCCAGGATTCCCCGCTGCCCCTGCACCTGGCTGATGGTGTCCGTGTACTCGACCGGCGTCAGCGATGTTCCGGTGGGGAAGTGGTGGAAGAAGTTTCCGTGCAGGTGGAATGAGTTCACCGGGTCGTACTCCAGGACGTTGACCAGGTAGATCCGGACCAGTTCGCCCAGGCGGACGCGGATGGGTTTCTCGAAGTACGCGAATGCGACGGTGTTGACCGCATAGACCTCGTTGGCGCCGTCGAAGTTGGTGTCGAATGCGTTCTGCACCATGACCAGCTCCCGCGCGGGGGGACGCCCTCCCGGCGGGTCGATGATCATCGCGCCGTACAATCCCTTTGCGATGTGCATGGCCAACGGGAACGAGTGGCAGTGGTACAGGTGCAGCCCGAACGGCTCCGCGGTGAAGGTGTAGGTGAACTCCTCGCCCGGGTGCACGAGCCCACCCGGGCCGGTGCCCGGCACACCGTCCATCTCGGCGGGATGGATGCCATGGAAATGCATCGTGTGGACGTGCGTGCCGCCATTCAGGAACCGGATCCGCATGAGGTCACCCGCCGTCGCGCGGAGCGTGGGCCCGGGGACGCGGCCGTTGTAGGTCCACGCCGCATACCGCACCCCGGGGGCCACCTCGATCTCGCGGTCCTGAGCGACGATGGTCCACTCGCGCACCGTCCGGCCACGCGCGTCCCGGCTCACCGTGCCCCGATCGAAGTCCTCGAGGATCGCGTGCGGGTCAAAGCCATTGACGGCTGGGTCGACGGCCCCGGCGGTCGCCGCATGGTCGGTCGTGACGCCGTGTCCGGAGGACCCGGGAGGGGCCGCGGCGGGGGCGGGCTCGACCATCTTGGCGGTGAGCGCGAGGCCCGCGGCCGCCGCCGCAGATCCGAAGAGCGTGGCCCGGGTGATGCCATCCCGCCTCGTCTCATCCCCCATGGGACAGCATTTTAGCCTTGGCTAAATCACGGGGCAAGCGGCCCCGCCGAGCGCCGCAGGCCTGGCGGGTCCGCCCGGCATGCGGCGAGTCATCGACCGGGCCCCAATGCCGTTTGGGCCGGCTCCACGGTCGACGGTCCGGCGGAGCCCTTCGCCAGGCTGCGGCCCGGGGGTTGGGCGACCAGCACGGACGCGACGACGACGATCACCACCGCAAGCGCGAATTCGAGGGCCGCGGCGCGTCGCACCCGGCGCAAGCCGTCGAGGCTGGTCCGGCGCATTCGCAGGAGGGAGTTCAGGATTCGCCGGTTGTGGAGTGCGAGGGCTCCGACCGGGATCAGCAGGGCGAGCTTGATCAGCACGCTCTGGCCGTGAGCGGTCTCCCACAGCTGTGCCGGGTCCGAAAGCTCTCCGGTGGTTCGGACCAGGCCGGAGAGCATTGCGACGACGAGGGTGACCAGGGCAACCGTCGAGAACCTGTGGAGCACCTCGGTGGCGCGGCGGCGACCGTCGCGCCCGAGCCGCGGCAATCTCCAGAGCGCCAGCGCGGTGAGCGCGAGACCGGTGACCCATGTGGAAACCGCGAGGAGGTGGACGGCGTCGGCGGCGATCTGGACGCGGGGCGCGGGGGTCACGCTGGCATGGCCCTGGGCGGAGATCGCGATGATGACCGCCGTGACCAGGCCGCCCAGCAGAACGGCGGGCGTGCGACCGAATCCCGCTCGAGCTGGGGTGGCGTCGCTCCGGCCGCCCTCCCTCATCAACAGGGACGCGGCGAGCACGAACACGGCGAACAAGAGCATCGTGCGAATCGTGACGAGATCGCCGAGGCGGGTGGTGCCGATCGTGGTGCGCAGACCGTCACCGTCGGTGAGTGCCGTTGGGACCGTGGTGCCGAACACCTGGGCCGAGTACACAACGACCATGAACATCTCGGCCAGCATCGCTCCAACCGCCAGGATGCCGGTGCCCGCCCAGAAGACATCCTGACCCCAGCTGAGAATGGTTCGCCCTTCGTCTCCCTCCGGTGGGCGGCGTTTCCAGACCGGGGCCCACACCAGTAACCGAAAGGCAATGAGTCCGAAGAGCCCCCCGAGGAAGCTGAGCTCGGCGAATCGGGATGCCACCGCCCACGCGCCAGTGCGGGATGGGCCCTCGGAGGGCGCGCCGGCCAGATAGGGCTCTTCGAGCGGGCCAGGCCCGATGCCGAAGACATAGTTGCTGCCGATGATGTGCGCATCGGCGCTGATGAACTTGATCCGCACCGTGTACGTCCCATCGGGCAGTCCCGGTTTGAGGGGTATCTCGAGAACCCGTCTATTGGTGGCGCTCACCTGGGCGTTGCCGTTTAGGACGCTCGTGCCGTTCTCGTCCACGACCTGGGCGTCCTCGGGAGTGAGGATGCGGATCTCCTCGCTATACAGGAGTGAGATCTTGTCGGGGGCTTGGTCCACGAGGGTGCTGGGCGGGGGGGAGATCTCCTCGGGTATGGCGTGCCCGGCAGCCATGGCGGGCAGCAAGGCAAGTGTCAGTACGGTCAGGGCCAGCGCGATCCAAGAGCCTGTGGACGCGCGGGGAATGGCGGCGGGTGGGTGGGACATCGCCGTACGGTATCGCGACCAAGGGTTGACGCGGCAGGTGCGAGGGCGGATAGGTTGCCGGGGCGGGTCCTGCTGATTGATCCAGGTCTTGTCATCCAGACCGGAGGTCGCCCCTGCTTCGCCGACGATTTTTCCGAACCGACGTGGCGCTCGCCGCGTTCTTGCTGTGCGGGACCGCGGGCGTCGCAGGCGCAGTTGAGATCCCCGCCTCCAATCCCGGCGCGGCCCAAGCGCCGCCGCCCGCTGCCGCTGGTGGACACCCGGTGCACCCCATCGGAGCCGTCCCGCTCACGCTCGGCGCACGCGGGCACATCGTGCGTGACCTACAGCGTGAGTTGCGCCGCCGGGGCTTTCGCGTTCGTATCGACGGGACGTTCGGGCCAGGGACACGCGTCGCCGTGATCGGGCTGCAGCGCAGACTCGGACTCCGGCGAACCGGCATCGCGGATCGGGTGCTGCTGCGCCGACTCGGCATCCAGACCGTCACCGCCGCTGCCGCCCCTGCAGCGGCCGTCCCCGCGGCGGGCCGGTATCTGCGGATGTTCCCGGTCCTGTCCGGGTATTCCTATACCGACAGCTGGGGCGCACCACGCAGCCAGGGAGGCCATGAGGGCACGGACATCCTGGCGCCCCGCCGGACCCCGCTCCTGGCGGTGACCGACGCGACGGTCGACCATATGTCTCGGGCCGAGACCGGCCTCGGAGGGATTCGCATCTGGTTGCGCGACGCCGAGGGAACCACCTACTACTACGCCCATATGGAGGCGATCGCCGGGGGTCTGGATGCCGGGGACCCGGTCACCGCCGGACAGATTCTCGGAACCGTGGGCAACTCCGGAGACGCCCGGGGCGGACCGACGCACGTGCACTTCGAGATCCATCCCGGTGGCGGGGCGCCCGTCAACCCCTACCCCGAGCTGCGCGCGGTCGATTCCGCTGCGGCGGGCTGAGTCGCCTGATGCGCTGATGTCAACTACCCTCCAGCGCATGGGCCTCCACGCCGACCGGGCGGGCGCGATGCGCCGCGGCATGCTGGTCGCCGCGGCGATCACGGCGACCTTGGGTGCCCATACGGCGATCGGGGGTGGGCCCCCCGGCCCGATGACGCTCATGTTCGCGGTCGCGGTCGTGTCCGTGACGTATTGCGTCCCGGCGCGGGGCGGCGTGTGGCGGCGCAGCGGGTTGCTGCGGCTGGGGGCACTTGGGCTCCTGCTGCAAGCGGTTCTGCATGTCGGCATGGCCGGTGCCCCGTGGGCGTTCGGCATGGCGATCGACGCCCACGATGCAAGCAGCCTGCGGGCGAGTGTGCTCGCGCACCTCATCGCGGGGGCATCGCTGGCAGTCCTGTGCTGGCTGGGTGAGCGCGCCCTTGATGTCATGGTGGTGCTCGCCCGATGCGTGCGCCGCCACCTGGGGGATGGACTCCGCACGACCGCAGGCCGCGCGTGGCTGCAACTCACCGACACCGCCGGCACTCCCGGCCGGTCCGCGCTGGGCCGGGCGATCTCCCGCGGCCCCCCGGTGATTCTCGGCTAGTCCCGGCCGCGGCACTCCGCCGCGGCGTCCGACAAACCGGAGGCATCACCATGAACGCCCGCGCCACCGTCGCGGCAGCGGCGAGCGTGCTTGTACTGGGCACCGTCGCCACCGCCGCCGCTCACACCGCGCTGCGATCCTCGAACCCGGCCCCCGGGGCCACGCTGGCCCGGTCACCCGCCGTGATCGTCTTGAGCTTCAACGAGCCGATCCGTCCCCGGAGGGTGACGGTGCTGGACCGGCGGTCCGTGAATCTGGTGACGGCCGCCGCACGCGACGCGCGGGATGCCCGCCGGGTGCGGGTGCGGGTCCGCCGAGGGGTGCCCGGCGTCCACCGGGTCCGCTGGACGGTCGCCGGTGCCGACGGGCACCTGATCAGCGGCGCCTACACGTTCCGGGTGCGATGAGGGGCCTCGCGACGGGCCTCGTGCTGACCGCATCCCTGGCGTTGGCGACGGTGCCCGCGGGGGGGCACATCGATGTCGTGCCGGACCGGGCGGTCCGGGAAGAGGCCTTGCAGCTCACCTTCCGCGTTCCGAACGAACGGGAGGTCCCCACGGTGCGGGTGCGGATCGACTTCCCCGCTAAGTTCACCGTGTACGCGCTGGGTCCGCCGCCCGCCGGGTGGCGCCAGCGGCAACGCCTGGCGCCCGACGGTCAGGTCATCGGGGTGGTCTACAGCGGCGGGGTGGTGCCGGTGGGGGAGTACCGGGACTTCACGGTTCTCGCCACGCCGTTCGATGCCGGGACGGCGGTGTTCCGCTCGTACCAGACCTACGCTGACGGCAGGACCAAGCCGTGGACCGCACCGCCGGAGAAACCCGGTGAAATCACCGAGGAGACCGGCATCACCGAACCGGGCGCCTCCGCCGCAGTGCTGATCCAGACCCCCGAGGAGGCCACCGCCAGCGCTCGCGGCGGTGCAGGTGCGGTCAGCACCATCCGCACCGAGAGTGGGGCCGCGACCTGGGTCGGCATCATCGGAATCCTGGTCGGTCTGGTCGCCTGCCTTGCCGCCGGGTTCCTGTGGGCCACCCGCCCGGTCGCCCTCCGGCCGGACGAGGATGAGCCCGCCCCAAATGGACCGGAGCGATGACCGCCCGCCGAGCGACGACTCCGTGCTTTCGGCGCTTCCTCGAACGCGCCGGCAACCCCCTCTCGAGGCATCGGTGACCGGCGCAGGGCGTGGCGCCCTGCTGGTGCTGGTGCTGGTGCTGGGTTCGTCGGTGCTTGCAGGCGGTGGTGCGTCGGCCCAGCAACCGGCCGACGATGGGACTCGCGGGATCGAGCGGCGCCTCCAGGACGCCGAGGGGCGGCTCGACGCCGCCCGCACCCGCGAGCGGGTGCTCACCGCGCAGGTGCGGGCCTATTCGGGCCGGATCCGGCAGGTCACCACACAGCTGGAGCCGCTCACGGCACGCCTGGTGGCCCTGCAGGCGGACGCTGCGGCGCTGGAGCGTCAGCTGTGGGCACTGAACACCTCCCTGCGGGGCGCGCGCGAGGAGTTCAACCGCGCCGAGACCCGGTTGGTGCAGCGCCAGGGAGACCTGGCGGTTCGCCTTCGAGAGATCTATGTCCGCGGTGCACCGGACCCGTTGCTCACCGTGCTTGGGTCCGGCAGCCTCACCGACGCCCTCGATGCAACGGACCTGCTCAAGCGGATTGGGGACCGCGACGCCGAGCTGGTGACCAGTACCCGAGTCCTCACTGACCGGGCACGCGCCCGGCGGGACGGCGTGCGGGTGCTGCGTGATCGGGTGCAGCGCCAGGAACGCCGCGCGCAGGCTGCCGCTGACCAGTTGCAGGCGATCACCACCGAGCTCGCGGCGCGCCGGGCGCAACTCGAGCGGGAACGACGCGGACGCGATGCCCTGCTGGCCCGGGCAACGGGGAGGCGGGCGGACGTCGAGGCCGAGACCGAGGACCTGCGCCGTCGTTCGGAGCGGCTGGCCGCCCGTATCCGGCGGGCGCAGTCCGCCGGGGCGGTACCTCTGGATCCGACGATCTCCGCGCAGGGGATGATCTACCCGGTCAACGGTGCACTGACCTCCGGGTTCGGCCCGAGGTGGGGCCGGATGCATGAAGGCCTGGACATCGCGGTTCCTACCGGGACCCCGGTTGCGGCCGCCGCATCGGGGGTCGTGCTGTCGGCCGGGTGGGGTGGCGGATACGGCAACCTGGTGGTCGTCGACCACGGCGGAGGCGTTGCAACCGCGTACGCCCACAACAGCAGTATCAACGTCACCTCGGGGCAACGGGTCGAGCGGGGGACCATCCTCGCGCTGGCCGGCAGCACCGGCCGCTCAACCGGCCCTCACGTGCACTTCGAGGTCCGCGTCAACGGGACTGCCACCGACCCGATTCCATACCTATGACCCAGGCCACATCGCCAAGTGCGAGTCGCGGGCGCCTGGGTCGGGTTCTGTTGGTCGCCATGACGGTTGTGAGCATCGGACTGCTGACGGTGGTTCTGATGGTGGGGATGACCGCGCAGGGTGTCGATACCCGCATCGATCGCGCGATCGCTGCTGGGGATCGGGCGCCTGCACCGGACTTCACGCTGCCGGTGCTCACCGGGGCCCCAAATCTACCTGCGGTGGGGGCGCCGCTGCGGCTCACCGACCTCCGAGGCCGGGTCGTGGTTCTCAACATCTGGGCGTCGTGGTGCGACTCCTGCCGGGACGAGGCCCCGATCCTGGAGTCATTGTGGCGGCGATTCGGCGACCGAGGAGTCATCGTGCTGGGCGTCAACGTCCGGGACATCGAGGACCGCGCACGGGCCTTCGAGCGAACCTACGGCATCAGCTTCCCGTCGGTCCGGGACGGCAAGGGCGACATCATGGCTCGCTACGGCGCCACCGGCGTGCCGGAGACATTCATTGTCGACCGCGCCGGACGGGTCGCCGCGGCTGTCCGCGGCCAGCTGACCACCGGCGGCGCGGACAACGCCGGGGGGTTGAACAGGGTGGTGCTGCAGGTCCTCGCGGAGCCGCCACCGAGGAGAACCAAGTGATCCTGGCCGGGCCCGGCGTGCTCCGGGACCGACGCTAGGGGGCGGTGCAGTACAGGCAGTCCTCGCCGTGGTTGCGTCGGCGCCTGACGTCCCGGGAAGGAGACAACAACCAGGCGTGGCCCGCCTGGCGGGCGACGGGACGTCCGCGAACCAACCGAAGCCCGTTACCAACGACGATCAGACTCGCCCCGACATCCGCGACGACCGCGCCCCACAGCGGGAGTCCGCCGCCGGCCAGCAGGAGCGCCGCCGCAGCTTTGCTGATCAGAGAGAACCAGACGTTCTGGCGCACCACCGCCTGTGCCCACCGCGCGAGGCCGATCAGGCCCGGGATCTTGCGCAGGTCATCGCCCATCACCGCAACGTCGGCAACCTCCAGCGCGGTGTCGCTTCCAGCAGTCCCCATTGCAACGCCCAGCGACGCAACGGCAAGGGCAGGAGCGTCGTTGACGCCGTCGCCAACCATCGCCGAGGCCGCCAGGGACTCGACGTAGGCGGCCTTCTGGGCGGGAAGCAGACCGGCATGGACTGTGCTCACGCCCACCTGGGAGGCGACGCCGGCAGCGGTCAACCGGTTGTCCCCGGTGAGCATGACCGTCCGGACGCCCATGGCGTGGAGGGCGGCGATCGCCTCGGGCGCCTCAGGCCGGATGGTGTCGGCGATGGCGATCACGCCGACGACCTGATCGTCGACCCCGACCGCGACAACCGTCTGTCCCTCTCCCCGGAGCCGGGCCGTGATCTCCGCGAGATCCCCCGGCACCGAACCGACGAGCCGTGGGTCGCCGACGACGACACGATGGCCGTCCACGGTACCCGCCGCCCCGAGACCGGTGCGCGCCGCGAAGTCGACCACGGGCCCCACCAGGAGGCCTCGCGCCAGGGCTGCGGCTGTGATCGCCGCGGCAAGGGGGTGTTCCGAACCACCCTCGACCGCTGCCGCGAGTCCGAGCATGGCGTCCTCCAGCTCGGAGGAGGTCGAGTGCACCGACGTCACCACCGGGCGGCCGTGTGTGAGCGTCCCTGTCTTGTCCAGGGCGACGGTCTGCACCGCCGCCGCGGCCTCCAGATGCGCCCCACCTTTGATCAGCACCCCCGCCCTCGATGCCCGTGCGAGCGCGGAGGCGATGGTCACTGGGGTGGAGAGGACCAACGCGCACGGACAGGCAAGGATGAGCAGTGCCAGGGCGTCATAGAAGGCGGTGCTCCACGCGGTACCCAGCGCCGGCGGGGCGAGCACCGCCACCGCGACCGCCGAGCCGATCACCGCCGGGGTGTAACGGCGGGCGAAGGCATCCACCCACCGCTCGGACGGGGACCTACGCGCCTGGGCCTCGGCGACCATCGTCGCGATGCGGTCCAGGGTGGTGTCGCCGGGCGCGCGGCGCGCCTGGATGACCAGCATTCCCTGCTGGTTGAGGGTGCCGGCGAAGACCGATGACCCCGCGCCGACATCCACGGGAACTGACTCGCCCGTGATTGCGGCCTGATCGACAGCCCCGGCCCCTTCACGAACGACGCCGTCCACGGGGATGCGCTCTCCAGGCCGCACGACCACCACGTCACCGACGACCAGGTCGGCCACCGCCAGGTCAGTTTCAGTGAACACCGCGAACGGCCCATCACCGCTACGCCGCCGCACGCGTGCAGTGTTGGGCGTGAGACCCACCAGGCTCGCCAGCTCGCGGCGGGCCCGCTCCCCTGCCCGCCCCTCCAAGATCTCTCCGACTGAGAACAGGACGACCACCAGCGCGGCCTCCGGCCACGCCCCGATCGCGGCAGCGCCGATTGCCGCGACGGTCATCAACAGCTTGATCTCCGGCCTATGGGTCGCCAGCAACGCGTGCACACCGGCCCGTGCGATCGGCACTCCCGCGAGAAGCACCGCCGCGGCATACAGGGGCGTCGCCGCGACGCCGCTCGCCAGTCCCACGATCATCGCGAGCACCGTAAGCGCCGAGGCGATGACCGTCCTGCACAGCCGTGATGGCCAGCGCACCCGTTGGCGGTGGCTGACCGAACCGGAGATCCCGTAGCCCAACCTCGTGACCTGCGCGCGAATCCGCTCCGGGCGAACCTCTGCTCGTTCGTACTCGACACGCATCGCACCCGACGGGAATCCCACCGTCACATCACTCACGCCCTGCAGCCGGGAGACCGCCCGCTCCACCGTGCGCGCGCAGTCCGCACAGTCCATCCCCTCCAAGCCGAGCACTTCATGGGCGTATGCGGCCTCCAGGCGGTGCCGCAGTTGCATCACCGCCTGCTCCAGGCACACCCGTGAGCACGACTCGGCGTCGATGCGAACCGCCACGCGCTCCGTATGGGCGGTGGTCTCGACGGCTAGCACGCCCCGGTGCCCAGCGATGCCGTCGCGCAGCCGGTCCGCGCACTTATCGCATCCATCGGGCCCCGCGAGTGCCAGCTCAATGGTCGTTTCGGTACCCATCAGACCGGGTTGCTCTCATCCGTGCAGAACCCGGTGGCCTCAACCTGCAGGGTCACGTGTTCGATTCCGATTTCCTGTCGCAGCAGTCCCGTGGCCCGCCGGAGCACAGCCTCAGACCCCGCAGCCTCCGCGACTTCGAGATGGCCGGTCGCGACCCTCAGCCCGGACGTCAGGGTCCAGACATGCAGGTCGTGCACGCCGCGGACACCCTCGAGTCCGTCCAGGGCCCGGCGCACGGCATCGACGTCCACCTCGGCGGGCGCGACCTGCAGCAACACCCGCAGCGCCTCGCGGCCCAACCGGTACGCACGGGGAAGGATGAACAGCCCGATCCCGACGCCCACAATCGGGTCGGCATACTGCCATCCGGTCGTGAGCAGGATCACACCGGCCACGATCACCCCGACCGAGCCGAGCATGTCCGACACTACCTCGAGGAATGCGCCACGCACGTTCAGGCTCTGTTTGGCGCCCGCGCGCAGCAGCATGAACGACACAACGTTCACCGCCAGGCCCATTGCGGCGACCACCAGCAGCCACGCGCCCGGCACATCGGAAGGGTTCCTGAATCGCGACCACGCCTCCACCAGCACGTACGCGGCGATGCCGAACAACAGCGTCGTGTTGGCCAGCGCCGCAAGGACCTCGAGCCGGTACATCCCGTAGGTCGCCGACGGGGACCGATGGGTTCGTGCAACCTGGATCGCTGCGAGTGCCATCCCCAGTCCCGCGACGTCGGTAAGCATGTGGCCTGCGTCGGAGACAAGCGCCAGCGACCCGACTGCGAAGCCCACCAGCACCTCCGCGACAGTGAACACGCCCGTCAGCAGCAGCGCGACCACCAAGGGCCGCACGTGCCGTCCCGCGGCCGACAGCGACGCGACGTGCTCGTGGTCGCCGCTCATCGTTCCTCGGCGTGTTCCCGGGCCACCGCCAGCAGCACCCGAATGTGATCGTCATCGAGGGTGTAGAAGATATTCCGTCCCTGGCGGCGGTACCGCACAAGCCGTTGCCCTCGCAGCAGCCGAAGGTTGTGAGAGCACGCGGTCGCCGAAAGCCCGGTGACCTCTGAGAGGTCGCACACGCACAGCTCATCCGCCTCCAGCAGGGCGGCGATCAACCGCAGCCGCCCCGGATCGGAAAGCAGCCGGAACGTCTCGGCGAGATCGACGGCCACCGCCTCATCAAGTGCACCACGCGCCCGTGCCAGAGCTGTCGCGTTGGCCTGGGGTGTGCACTCCCCATCCACATCATCCTGAACCGGTACTGGGGGACGTCGCAATATCTTCACAGGTATGAAGGTATCAGGCCGGACACCGTCGAAGGGGCCGCCGGAGGTCTCGCCGGGAGGCGCGGCTTGCGTCCGGGTCGCCAACCTCGCAGTGTGCATCGTTCTTGAGGACTAACCTGCTCCCCGAGCCCAACCGGAGGGCTACGTGCCGATGGCCCGATCGGCGCGCCACCCAACTGCGGCGCCTCCGCGAGACCGCAGTTGATGGTGCTATCGCTTGAGCAAGCGCCCGACGGCGGTCATCACCTCGGCGTGCTTGGCGCTCCGGTCGTCCTCGGCCGCATCCATCACGCAGTGTGCAACGTGGTCGTCCAACAGTCCGAGGGCGACCTTGTCGAGTGCCGCCTGGATCGCGCTGATCTGCGTGATGATGTCGATGCAGTACCGGTCGCCCTCGATCATCCCGGTGATCCCGCGGACCTGGCCCTCGATGCGCGCCATGCGCTTGAGGAAGTCGTCCTTGGACCCGGCGTAGCCGTGCTGTTTGGTTCCCATACTCGGACGTTACCATACCCCGGCAGGGTAGACATACCCATGGGGGGTAGGGTACTTTGAGGGCGAGGACAACGATCGAGGAATGAACATGCCCGCCACCGAGCTTCGCCACGACGTGCCCGGCATCAGCTGTGCCCATTGCCGGACGGCGATCACCGAGGAGGTCTCCGGGGTCCCCGGGGTGACCGCCGTCGAGGTCGACCTGGACGCGCGCACCGTGACGGTTCGCGGTGACGGCCTGGACGACGCCGCGGTTCGCGCGGCGATCGAGGAGGCCGGGTACGAGGTGGCGTCATGACGGGCGCGACCCGCATCGCAGGTTTCGCCGCGGGGGTGGTCGCCGTCGCCGGCGCCGCCGCCGCGGTGGGCCTGGCGGTCGGGCCGATCGACCGTGGTCATGACACTAGCGCCGGCCACGGCGGCGCAGGCCACACCGCGGCGGCCATGGATGACCATGGGTCACCGCCGGGCCTGGCGGTGACCCAGGACGGCCTGAGCCTGGTACCGGCCGTGAGAACCGCGGTCGCCGGCACCGCGACCCAGTACGCGTTCCGGATCGTCGGGGAGGACGGCGAGACGGTCCGGGACTTCGACGTCGAGCACGACCGAGCGATGCACTTGATCGTGGTCCGCCGGGACCTCACCGGCTTCCAGCACCTGCACCCGCGCATGGACGCGGACGGCACGTGGCGCACGCCGTTCACCCCCGATGCCCCCGGCACGTACCGCGTCTTCGCGGATTTCAGCCACGAGGGGCGCTCCACGACCCTCGGGGTCGACCTCGGCGTGCCGGGTGCGGCCGGTCACGCCGAGCTGCCGGCGCCCGCGGAGGTCGCCTCCGCGGGCCCGTACACCGTCCGGCTGCAGGGGTCCGCCGTGCAGCGCGGGGCCGAGAGCGACCTGGCGTTCCAGGTGAGCCGCGACGGCGAGCGCGTGGAGGACCTGCAGCCGTACCTTGGCGCGCGTGGCCATCTGGTCGCCCTGAGAGAGGGGGACCTGGCATTCCTGCACGTCCATCCCCTGGATGACGCCACCCCGGGCCCGTCGGTGCGGTTCCGGGTGGAGTGGCCCGGCGCCGGCCGGTACCGGCTGTTCCTGCAGGTCCGGCACGACGGCCGGATCGTGACCACCTCCTTCACCGTGGAGGTCCGGGCATGAGCACCACCAGCCCACCGGCCGCGACGACGCGCCTGGAACTGCCGGTCAGCGGCATGACCTGCGCGTCGTGCGCCGCGCGGATCGAGAAGCGCCTCAACCGCCTCGACGGGGTCGAGGCGTCGGTCAACTACGCCACCGAGACCGCATCGGTGGTCTTCGACCCCGCCACCACCTCGCCGCAGGACCTGCTGGACGCCGTCGCGTCCGCCGGGTACTCGGCGACCCTGCCCGCCAGTGGCCCTGCCGCCGAGGACGCGGAGGATCCCGCGGACCGCGAGCTGGTGAGCCTGCGGCGGCGCCTGGTGGTGTCCGCTGTGCTGTCCGCGCCGGTGTTGGCGCTGTCGATGGTCCCCGCACTTCAGTTCGACTTCTGGCAGTGGCTGGCCCTGCAGCTGGCCGCCCCCGTGGTGCTGTGGGGCGGCTGGCCGTTCCACCGCGCCGCATGGGTGAACCTCCGACACGGCGCGGCGACCATGGACACCCTGGTGTCGGTCGGCACCCTCGCAGCCCTGGGCTGGTCGGCGATCGCACTGTTCTTCCTGGGTGCCGGTGACCCCGGCATGCGCATGAGCTTCGAGCTCATCCCCTCGGGGGAGGGCGGGGCGACCCACATCTACCTCGAGGTCGCCGCCGTCGTGGTGACCCTCATCCTCGCGGGCCGGTACTTCGAGACCCGCGCCAAGCGCCGTGCCGGCGCCGCACTGCGGGCCCTGCTGGAGCTCGGGGCGAAGGACGTCGCGATGCTTGCCGCCGACGGCACCGAGGAACGGGTTCCTGTCGACCGCCTGCGCGTGGGCGACCGGTTCGTCGTGCGCCCCGGCGAGCGTGTCGCCGCCGACGGGGAGGTCGAATCCGGAACCTCCGCGGTCGACCAGTCCCTGCTCACCGGGGAGAGCATCCCGGTCGAGGTCGGGCCCGGAGACGCGGTGGTCGGTGCGTCGGTGAACGCCGGCGGCCGGCTGGTGGTCCGCGCGACCCGCGTGGGCTCCGACACGGCCCTGGCCCAGATCGCCCGCCTGGTGACCGAGGCCCAGTCCGGCAAGGCCCCGGTGCAGCGCCTGGCGGACCGCATCTCGGCCATCTTCGTCCCGGTGGTCATCACCCTGGCCGCCGCGACCCTCGCGTTCTGGCTGGGGGCCGGCGCCGACGTGCAGTTCGCGTTCACCGCCGCCGTGGCGGTGCTGATCATCGCCTGCCCGTGCGCCCTCGGGTTGGCGACCCCCACCGCTCTGCTGGTGGGCACCGGCCGGGGCGCCCAGTTGGGGATCCTCATCAAGGGCCCGGAGATCCTCGAGTCCACTCGCGTGGTCGACACCATCCTGCTCGACAAGACCGGCACCGTCACCCGCGGTCAGATGGACCTCGTGGACGTCGCCGTCGCCGGCGGCGAGGACCCCGCCGAGGTGCTCCGCATCGCCGGAGCCGTCGAGGACGCCTCCGAGCACCCCATCGCCCGGGCGATCGCCAACGCGGCACGCGCCGCCGGTGACCGGCTGCCCGAGGTGGAGGCGTTCACCAACCGCGAGGGCCTGGGGGTGGAGGGCGTCGTGGAGGGCCGTGGGGTGGTCATCGGGCGCCCCGCGCTGGTGGCCGACTGGGGCCTGCACCTCGACCCCTCCCTCGATGAGGCCCGCACGGCGGCCGGGAACGCCGGGCGCACCGCCGTGGCGGTCGCCTGGGACGGGCGGGTGCGCGGCGTGCTGGTGGCGGCCGACACCGTCAAGCCCACCAGCGCCGCGGCGATCCGCCGACTCCGGGAGCTCGGCCTGCGGCCGGTGCTCCTCACCGGTGACAACGCGGCCACCGCCCGTGCCGTCGCCGATGAGGTCGGCATCCAGGAGGTCATCGCCGAGGTCCTGCCCAGCGGCAAGTCCGACGTCGTCCGGCGCCTGCAGGACGAGGGTCGCACCGTCGCGATGGTCGGCGACGGGGTCAACGACGCACCCGCCCTCGCTCAGGCCGATCTGGGAATCTCCATCGGCACAGGCACCGACGTCGCCATCGAGGCCAGCGACCTCACCCTGGTCTCCGGGGACCTCGGCGGGGCCGCCGACGCCATCCGCCTGTCGCGCCGCACGCTGCGGACGATCAAGGGGAACCTGTTCTGGGCGTTCGCCTACAACGTCGCGGCGATCCCCCTGGCGGCGACCGGCTACCTGGACCCGCTCATCGCGGGTGCCGCCATGGCGTTCAGCAGCGTCTTCGTGGTCTCCAACTCCCTGCGCCTGCGCCGGTTCACCCCTGTGCGGGGAGAAATGGGGCACCAAACGTGAATCCTCGGTGGTGAGAACCGATGCCGACTGGGCCGATGGAATACCGGGTGCCCGGCTCAGTCTGACGCCGAGCGTGTTTCGTCCGGTGGCCGTGACCGTCAGGCAACTTATGGGGCCCGACTATGCCAGGCACTTGCGGTATGCGTCTCTCCCGGGCGCCCGGCCTCTATGTGTGGTCCGAGCACCGAGGGAGCGTGACGGTGAAGCGTGAGCCGTGCCCGGGGCCCGCGGAAGCCGCGGTAATATCGCCTCCGTGCTCGGTCACGAGCGCCCGGGCGACGGTAAGGCCGATGCCGCTCCCTCGGCTGACCGCCGTCCGCGCGGGGTCGACCCGGTGGAATCGCGTAAAGATCCGCTCCAACTCGGCGGTTGGGATGCCCTCACCGGAGTCGATGACCTCCACTCGAACCGAATCCGGCGTCTGGGAAGCCATGACCTCGATGCGCCCACCAGCAGGGGTGTGCTGGATCGCGTTGTCGAGCAGGTTACCGAGCACTTGCTGGAGGCGTTCGGGGTCCGCGGTGACGGTTATCCGCTCGGGGCGCGACGTGGCCGAGAGCGAGATCCCCTTGGACGTTGCGGCCGGGCGAGCTGCCTGCAGCGCGGCGTGAATCAACCGGACGGCATCGGTGGCGACGGGACGCACCTGCAGCCGCCCCTCCTCCGCCCTGGAAACCAGCGCGAGGTCCTCGGCGAGACGCGACAGGCGACGCGTCTGATCCCGCAAGGTGGTCCAGGTTCCTGGGTTGGGGGCGATGACGCCGTCCGCAAGACCTTCAAGGTAGCCATCGAGCGTCGAGAGCGGTGTTCGCAGTTCGTGCGCGACATCGGCGATGAGCCGGGTGCGCGTCTGCTCGGTGGCCGCCAGCGCGGTGGCCATGCCGTTGAAGGCCCGCGCAAGGCTCGCGAGTTCGTCTTCGCCGACCACCGGGATTTGGATCCCGTACCGTCCCGAGGCGATCTGGGTGGCGCCATCGGCGAGCCGGCGGACCGGAGCGACGATGCGCCGGGTCAGGATGACGCTGATGACGACGGCGGTTGCAGAGGCCGCGGCGATGGCGCCGATGAGGGCGGTGCCGAGGGCGTCTTCGAAGGCAGCGTGGATGTGGGCATCGACGTTGGCCGGGACGCCTCCCAAACGGCCCTCGAGGTGCTGGTCAAAGAGCCACGGGCCAACGGTGGCGGCGACCAGCAGCAGCGTGAGGCTACCGACGACCACCACCAGCAATTGTGCGATCAGGAGTCTGGCACCCAAACTTCGTCGCAGGCGGCTCATCCCGTTCCCATGCGGTAGCCGACTCCGCGCACGGTCTGCACGAACCGGGGCGACGCGGAATCGTCGCCGAGCTTGCGCCGAAGGCGGACGATATGCGCGTCGACCAGGTGCTCATCGCCGACCCAGTCGGCGCCCCAGACCTGGTCGATGAGCTGGCGGCGGGTGAACGCGACACGCGGTCGGGCGGCCAGGGCACCGAGCAGCCGGAACTCCAACGGCGTGAGGTTGATGACGACCCCTTTGATGCGCGCCTCGTGCGCGGCGGCATCCACTTCCAAAGCACCGATCCTGTGGACCGGTTCCGCAGCTTGATCGCCGGCCCGGGGGCGGCGCAGCATCGCCCTAACGCGCGCGGTCAGCTCCCGTGGCGAGAACGGCTTGGTGATGTAGTCGTCTGCCCCGACCGCCAGGCCGACAAGCGTGTCGATCTCCTCCGCTCGGGCGGTCAGCATCACGACGTAGCAGTCCGAGAACGTCCGCAGTCTGCGGCACACCTCGATGCCGTCGATCCCCGGCAGCATGAGATCAAGCACCACCAAGTCCGGGGTGAGGTCCCGCACGCATTCCACGGCGGTCTCCCCATCGCCGGCCTCCGCCACACGGAAGCCCTCCCGCTCCAGGTAGCTGCGCACAAGGTGGACGAGCGGCCGCTCATCGTCGACCACCAGGACCAGGGGCGCCCGAGCTCCTGGCGGGGACCCCGTCATCGGGGTCCCCGCCGTCTCTTGCTCAGCGTGACCATCCGGGCATCATTCCGCCGCGCATTCCGTTCCCCGTCGCCCAGCCGCCGCCGGTGGTGTCCATCATCCCGCCATAGGCCGCTCTGCCCATCATGCCGGGGTTCTGCATTCGGTTGTATGTGACCCCGTTCATCATCCCGGGGTTCTGCATCCGTTGGTACATCGTTCCCTGCCACGCGGCAGCCGACTGACTACCATCGTTGAAAGCGGGCACTGCGACTGCGCTCAGCGCCCCGGCGCCAAGCACGGCCACCACCGCGACCCCGGCAAGCATCGCGCGTGTCATGACCGCACCCCCTGTCCCTGTCGGCCAGCCTCAAGCCGCTGCCGGATCTGATCGTAGGTCTCCGGGTCGACCTCGCCGTTGGCCAGCCGCCGATCGAGGAGCGCCTGCGGGTCGTCCTCAGCAGCCCGCAGCCTCGTGGGGTCAGCGGCTCCGGAGACTTGCGACGCCCCCGGAAAGATCCGGGTGACCGCCCAGGCCACCACCGCGATCACCGACACCCACAGCGCCACCATCAACAGCCACCCGAAGGGTGACATCGCACCCCATCCACCGTTCATCATCGTCGTCTCCTCTCACTCGCTGTGCCCCGAGTATCTCCACGCGGCATTGAGCACAGATGCGTGGACTCATGACATTTCGATGACAGGGACCAGAACGAGCCGGTAGCCGTGCCGTCGGGCGGCCCTCAGCACCCGCCGGTCGGCGACCTCAAGCGCGTCCCCGACGCCGCCGATGGGTTGCCACCGAGTCCTCACTCCGCAGGGATGACGAAGATGAAAAAGCTCGTGTTGATTGCCGTGCCGCTCCTGTTGGTCCTCGGTGGGGCCGCATTTCTGATGCTCAAGCCCGGACCGCCGCCGCCGGACGAGAAGGCGCTTGCGAAGGAACCCGCGGCGGTCTACACCATTCCCTCCCCATTCGTCGTGAACCTCGCTGATCGAGACGCGAGACGCTTCGCGAAGGTTGGACTGGCGCTGGAGGTCTCCGCCCTGTCTGCGAGCCTTCTTGAGGAAGGCCCGAAGGAAGAGCCAGTGCATGTCGATATCGAATCGGAATTGCGGGACATCGTGATTGGGGTCCTGCAGACCCAGACGGCCGCCCAGCTTCCCACCGCCGCGGGGAGAGAGCGGGTTCGCAAGGCCATTCTCATGCGAGTGAACGCCGAAACTGAGCTGAAGATCACGAACGTGTTCTTCACCGAGTTGGCGGTGCAGTAGCGTCGTTTCAGGCTGCGACCCGGCGATGCGCCCTCGCACGTTCGCGGCCCTCCGTGGCTTCTCAGCTCCCGGAGCCGCTGACGCACTTCGACCTTGCGGGCTCCGATCCGAAGCTCCGTCACCGCGAGGCTGGTCACCGGGGAGCGGCGTTGGATGAAGGGCTCCTGTTGGCTGCAATCCTGGCTCTTCGGGCATTCAGGTGGGTAGCGCCACGGGGATCCGGCCGCACACCAGGGTGATCATCGCCAGCAGCGATGAGAGCCGTCGGTAGCCGC
>LNFM01002055.1_pt1 | contig 73319 bp, 69 predicted proteins | sample 596031 | NCBI WGS metagenome assembly LNFM01 (sample SAMN04254537, study PRJNA301005) | activated carbon metagenome | isolation source: dual media filters at the Ann Arbor, Michigan drinking water treatment plant | place: USA: Ann Arbor
TTCTCTCCGCATCAACGGTCTGTGTGTGCGGAGAGAACCCCTCATCCGGCGCTTCGCGCCACCTTCTCCCACAAGGGGAGAAGGAAGCACGCAACGAGTGGCTCTTAAGCTTAAAGCTGCCCCAGCAGCGTATCGCCGCCGGAGACTTCGACCTTGCCGGGCGCGGGCTCGAGGTTGAGCTTCGTGACCACGCCATCGTCCACCAGCATCGAATAGCGCTTGGAGCGGATGCCGAGACCGTTGCCGGAGGCGTCGAGCTCCATGCCGATGGCCTTGGTGAAGTCGGCATTGCCGTCGGCGAGGAACACTGCCTCGTCGCGCTGGTCGGTGTCGCGCTTCCAGGCGTTCATGACGAAGGCGTCGTTGACGGAGACGATGGCGATGGTGGTCACGCCCTTGTCCTTGATGGCATAGGCGTTGAGGAAAATGCTCGGCAGGTGCATCTTGTGGCAGGTGCCGGTATAGGCGCCGGGCACCGCGAACAGCGCGACCTTCTTGCCCTTGAAAATATCGTCGGTGGTCTTGACCTGCGGGCCTTCCGCCGTCATCACGCGAAACTTGGCTTCCGGCAGCTTGTCGCCGACTTGGATCGTCATTTTCAAATTCTCCCTGAATGAGGCATGTTTCTTAGACCGGGCAGGCGGCCGGCACAATATTCGCGCGGCTCGAAACGGCAACCGTAGCGTCCGTTCACGCTTGCGTCATCAAGGCGAAAAGCCCCCTTCATCCAGGAAGGCCTGCTCCTCCGGCGTGGTCGCGCGGCCCAGGATGCGGTTGCGATGAGGAAAGCGGCCGAAGCGCCGGATGATCCCGGCATGGTGCTCGGCCCATTTGGCGGCTTCGGCAAGGCCCGCCGTTCGCGAGAGCTCGATACAGCGCAACTGGTCGGTGAGATGCTCCGAATGCATCAACGGCAGATACAGGAATTCGCGCAACACCGGATCGACCCGCGCGTCCAGGCCGTGTTCGATGGCACGGGCTGCCACCTCGCGCGCCAGCGCGTCGGAGGCGTAGGTCCTGATCTCGCCGCGGAACATGTTGCGGGGAAACTGGTCGAGCACGATGACGAGCGCCAAAGCGCCGTCATCGCTCGCTTCCCACGACGATAATTCGCCCGCCGCCGCCCGCCGCCACAGGTCGAGGAAGCGCTGGCGCACATCACCGTCAAAGCCGTCGTCGGGCGTGTACCAGCGGTCGGGGCCGGCGTCACGCCAGAAGGCCAGGATGTCCGCCGGCGTAACCTGAGCTTCAGGCATGGACTGGCGTCCGTATGCCCCTTACGCCGCGGCCTTCTTCTCGTCGCGCAGTTCGCGGCGCAGGATCTTGCCGACATTGGTCTTGGGCAGGTCGGTCCTGAACTCGATCTGCTTGGGCACCTTGTAGGCGGTGAGCTGCGTGCCGCAGAACTTGATGACGTCCTCAGCCGTGAGGCTGGGGTCCTTCCTGACGATGAAGGCCTTGACCGCTTCGCCCGATTTGGCGTCCTGCACGCCGATCACGGCGCATTCCAGCACGCCCGGATGGCTCGCAATCACTTCCTCAACTTCGTTGGGATAGACGTTGAAGCCGGAGACCAGGATCATGTCCTTCTTGCGGTCGACGATCTTGGTGTAGCCCTTTTCGTCCATCACCCCGATGTCGCCGGTTCGGAAGAAGCCGTCCGCCGTCATCACGTTCGCGGTCTCGTCCGGCCGGTTCCAGTAGCCGGACATTACCTGCGGACCCTTGGCGCAGATTTCGCCGGGCTGGCCGAGCGGCACTTCCTTGCCGTCGTCGTCGCGGATCGAGATATAGGTCGAGGGCACGGGAATGCCGATCGAGCCGGAGAACTTGTCGGTGTCGGCCGGGTTGCAGGTCAGCGTCGGCGAGGTCTCGGACAGGCCATAGCCTTCCGACAGCGCGCAGCCGGTGACCGCAAGCCATTTCTCCGCGACCGCCCTTTGCGTCGCCATGCCGCCGCCGAACGAGGTTTTCAGCTTGGAGAAGTCGACCTTGTCGAAGCCGGGCGAATTCAACAGGCCGTTGTAGAGCGTGTTGACGGCGGGGAAGCTGTTGACCTGGTATTTCAGCAGCTCCTTGATGAAGCCCGGCATGTCGCGCGGGTTCGGGATCAGGAGGTTGACGCCGCCGGCGCGCATGGCGAGCAGGAAGCACGCCGTCAGCGCGAAGATGTGATAGAGCGGCAGCGCACATACGATGAAGAGCTGGTCGACATGCGGCGGCTTCTTCAGCGCCGGCTGCAGCCAGGCGTCGTTCTGCAGCACGTTGGCCAGGATGTTGCGGTGGAGCAGCGGCAGGAAGGCGACGTCATTCAGTGTCAGCTTTGGTTTGTCGAGCTTCATGCCGCGGCCGGCGGCGAGCGCATCGTTGAACGCGACCGCGCGCGGGATCGACCAGGCCGGCACCATCTTCTTCACCTTGCGGACCACCAGGTTGACGATCACGCCCTTGAATCCGAGCAGGTCGCCCATGCTGCCGACGATGACATGCTTGAGCGCGGTCTTGCCCATCACCTGCTGCACGGTGGTGGCGAAGTTCTCCAGCACGATGATGGCCTCGGCGCCGGAATCCTTGAGCTGGTGCTCGAGCTCGCGCGGGGTGTAGAGCGGGTTGACGTTAACGACCGCATATCCGGCGCGCAGCACGGCCGCGGTCGCGACCGGATATTGCAGGACGTTCGGCATCATCAGCGCAACGCGCGCGCCCTTCTGCATGCCTTTGCTCTGCAGATAGGCGCCGAGCGCGGTCGACATGTCGTCGAGGTCGCGGTAGCTGATCGACTTGTCCATGCAGATGAACGCCTTGCGGTCGGCGAACTTCTTGAAGCTCTCTTCCAGCAGTTCGACCAGCGATGAATACTGATTGACGTCGATGTCGGCGGGCACGCCGGCCGGATATTGCTTGAGCCAGATCCGCTCCATGGTATTTCCCCTCTGGTTGTTCCCTGTTTGTCGGCCGGGCACGCCCTGTTTTCGGCAGTATTGTGAATGCCGCTGTCGATGGCAAGCGGCTGCGCGCTATCGACGCATTCATCGACCTGAAATAGCAGATCCAACGACAGCAAAAACTGCCTAATTGCGCGGCTTTGCCGTTCGTTAACCAGCCGGCTTGGTTTCGGCCTTGGGCTTGGCGGGGGCGTTGGGCTTCGCGGGCTTCGGCGCCGGCTTCTCGCTCGCGGCGACGGGCTTGGGCTTGGCTGCGGCAGCCGGCTTTTTCTCAGCCGAGGCGGCGGCCGGCTTGGCGGTGGCCTCCGGCTTGGCGTTCGCGTGCCTGGCGGCGGCCGGCTTGTCGGCTGTTTTGGCGCCTGGTTTGGCCGCGGGCTTCGCACTGGCTTCGGCCTTGGGCGCGGCCGCGGCATCGGGCTTCTTCGCCGCGACTTGTGATTTCTTGCCGCGCTTCGCCGGCTTTTGGCTGTCGGTATCCGCTGCAACCGCTGCGATCAACGCGGGTCCCGACTTGGTCGGGCCGGTATAGACGAGGATCGGCTCGGACGCTGCCGCAGGACCGGCAATCAGTTCCGAAGGCTTCGCCGCCGGCGCCTGCAAGGCGGCGGTGAAGAACGCCACGGCGGTTTCGCCACCGCTCGCCGCGCCATTGGACGCAACGATATCCGGGTCCTCGTCGCTCGCGGGCCGCTTGCGTTTGCCGCTGCACATCTCCTCGCGCAGATTCGGCGGGGATGCGTCGATCGGCGCCAGATTGTCGACGGTGCCGAGCGCAGGTTTCAGCCACCCCAGCCCGTTGCCGCCGCCGAAGCCGCGCTCCAGCAACTGCGCCGCACGCACCGCGCGCGCCTGTCCGGAGGAGGACCCGAGCACGACGGCGATCAGCCGCTTGCCGTTGCGCGTCGCCGACGCCACCAGGTTGTAGCCCGAAGCGCAAATGAAGCCGGTCTTGAAGCCATCGGCACCGGGATAGCGTCCGATCAGCTTGTTGAAATTCTGCGTCACCCTGCGGCCATAGCGGATCGAGGGAATCTGCATGAAGTATTCGTATTCCGGCAGGTCGCGAATGAAGGCGCGCGCCAGCATCGCGAGATCGCGCGCCGAGGTCACCTGCCCGTCGGCCGGCAGGCCGTTCGGGTTGACGTAGCTCGTCTGCGTCATTCCGAGCTTTGATGCGGTCGCGTTCATCGTCGCGGAGAAGCCGTCGACCGAGCCGCCGACGCCCTCGGCGAGCACCACGGCCATGTCGTTGGCCGACTTCACCATCATCATCTTCAGCGCATTGTCGACCGTGACCTGGATGCCCGGACGAAAACCCATCTTGGATGGCGACTGCGAGGCCGCGGTCGGCGACACCGTCAGCACCGTATCCAGCGACAGGCGGCCTTCCTTCACCGCCTTCAGCGTGATGTAGGCGGTCATGATCTTGGTCACCGACGCCGGGTACCATGGCATGGTCGCGTTGTCGGCCTGCAGGACCTTTCCGGTATCGGCCTCGACGAGCAGCAACGCTTCGGCGTGCGCGACGCGCGGCGCCACGACGGCGAGCGCTACCGCAAGCAGGATCCAGTTGAGCGAGTTGCGAGACAGCAGGCGAGCGAGATGCACTTTTGCTTTCCGGTCCTTTGAGACCCGCCTTCGAAAAGGAGGTCCCGTCGATTCAACGTTCGGGTTTCAAGCGTGTCCGGTGCCGTCGCAATGCGGCAGCGCAAACCTATACCGGCTTGCTGATTCAGAACAGAGGGCACGGGACCAAATCGTGGACGAAATGGACGCAATTTCGGTGATATCCGAAGGTTTTAGGCCGGTTCCGTCAGCCTATTTGGCTTCGATGGCGGCCCGCGCATTCTCGTGCACCATGAACTGGGCCTTCGCGAGTTCGGCGAACCGGCCGCCCTTCGCCACCAGTTCGTCGAAGGTTCCGTTTTCGATCACGCGTCCGTTGTCGAACACCAGGATACGCGTGGCATTGCGGATGGTCGAAAGGCGGTGCGCGATGACGAAGGTGGTGCGGCCCTTCATGACCTCGTCGAGTGCGGCGTTGACCTTGGCTTCGGTAACGGCGTCGAGCGCGCTGGTCGCCTCGTCGAGGATCAGGATCGGCGGGTCTTTCAACAACGCGCGCGCGATCGACAGCCGTTGCCGCTCGCCGCCGGAAAGCATGCGGCCGCGCTCGCCGGCATGGGTTTCGAATTTCTTGTCGCTGCGCTCGATGAACTCCAGCGCCTGGGCGCGGCCCGCCGCGATCCGCATTTCCTCCTCCGTCGCGTCCGGCTTGCCGACGCGCAGATTGTCGGCGAGCGAGCGGTTGAACAGCAGCGCCTCCTGGAACACCACGCCGATGTTCCGCCGCAGCGAGGTCAGCGTCAGGCCGCGGATGTCCATGCCGTCGATCTTGATGATGCCGGACTGCGGGTCGAAGGCGCGGTGCAGCAGCGCGATCGCGGTCGACTTGCCGGCGCCGGTCGGGCCGACCAGCGCGATGGTCTGGCCGGGCAGGGCGGTGAACGAAAGATCTTCGATCGCGGGCCGCTTGCCGTCGTAGGAAAACGAGACGTTGTTGAACTCGACGAGGCCGGAGAGCCGCCCGGTATCCATGGCGCCCGGCCGGTCGCGCACCGCGGGCACGGCATCGAGCACGTCGAAGAATTCCTGCAGCCGCGGCGCCTCCATGAACACGCTGTTGATGAAGCTCACCACCTGTTCGAGCTTCTGGATCAGCATGGTCGCGAAGCTCACGAACATCACGATCTCGCCGACGGTGGTCAGTCCCTGGCCGTGAAGGTAGATGCCGACGCTGAAGATCGCGAGCACGGTGATGGTCGTCGAGGCGCGGGTGATGATGGTCACGAGCGCCCACCACCCCAGCACCGGCATCTGCACCGCGAGCAGTTTGTCGGCGACAAAGCGCAGGCCCTGAACCTCGGCATCGATCCGCACAAAGCTCTGCACCAGCGCGACATTGCCGAGCGCGTCCGACGCGCGCGCGGAGAGATCGCTGTAATGCGCCTCGACCTCGCTCTGCATGCCGTAGGTCTTGCGCACCACCATGGTGGTCAGCACGGTGAATATCAGGCAGAGCGCGAACAGCAGGATCGCCAGCCGCCAGTTGATGTAGAACGCCAGCGGCAGCAGCACGACCAGCGACAGGATCGCGGCAAAATGCTCGCGGAAAAATCCGAGCCAAAGCCGCCACAGCGAGTCGGTGCCGTTCAGCATCACCTTCATCAGCCGGCCGGAATGGGTGCCGGTGTGGAAGGTCAGCGGCAACTGCATGATATGTTCGAAATAATCCGTCAGCACCGCCTGGCGCTGGCGGTGCGCCAGTTTGTCGGCATTGAGCGCGACCGCGGCGCTGCACAGGATCGTGAACAGGCCGAACGCCACCCAGGCGCCGAGCAGCGGCCAGGCCGAGTTCGACGCCAGCGGCCCGGTCTGCGGCTTGCCGGAGAGCACGTCGATGATCTTGCCGAACAGCACGGGCTCGGCGAATTGCGCGGCGGCCAGCAGGAGATTGGCGAACGCGAGAATCCAGCCCAGTCGCGCCTCCTTGCCGAGCAGTTCGAGGACGCGGGTGTAGAGGCGAAGCATGGACATTCGGGCAGAAACTCGACGAGAAACGGGAAACTGATCAGCGAGGGTGGCAATCTAGTCAGGATCGCGGCCAAGAACCAGCGTCCGCGTGAGTTTTACTCAATTGACCAGGCGGCCCGTGAGGGGAGGCAGGAATTGGTCGTCGAAAATATCAGATGCCTGCGGTCGCTTCTGAAACTTGAAGTCTTCCGCGACCTGATCGATCGAGCGCTCGAGTCGCTCCGGGTCGATGCCGCCGATGCCGTTGCGCCTTACCTCGCGGGTCAGAATATTGTCGCGCAGGATCGCGTTCAGGCGTTCGAGTTCGAGCTCGCGTGACGCGCCGCCATCCATCCGGTTCACGACTTCGGTTATGGCGCGGTCGGGGTCCTTGGCCACCAGATGCAAGCCGCCGATCGTTGCGCGCACGAACGCCTTCACCGCATCGGGTTTGGTAGCAGCCAGCGCCGGATTGACGATGACGGCGAAACCATAGGCTTCGCAGCCATAGTCGGCGAATTTCAGCACCGCCAGGTCGTCCGCAGGCACGCCGCGGTCCCTCAGATTGATCGGAGCGAGATAGGAAAATCCGGTGACGGCGTCGATCTGGCCGGCCGACAGCATCGGCTCGCGTACGGCGGCGCTGATGCTGCTCTGTTTCACTTGCTTGGTCTTGATGCCGTTCTGCCTCGCCACCGCGGGCCACAGCCGGATCGAAAGATCGCCTTCGGCAACGCCCAGGGTCTTGCCTTCGACATCCGACAGCGCCTGTATGCCCCGGCTCTTGCGCGCGATGATGGCGTAGGGCGCCTTGTTGAACAGAATGAAGACCGCCTTGATTTTGGGCCCGCCCTGCTTGTCCTTGTCGCGAAAGCGCATCAGCGCGTTGATGTCGACCAGCGCGAAATCGCTGGTTCCGGCGGCGACGCGCGCGATCGCATCGGGTGATCCGCTCGCGATGTTGGTGGTGACCGCCAGCGCTTCCGCGCTGAACAGCCCGCCCGCTGCCGCCATCACGAACGGCGCGGCGGTGGCATCGATCGGCCGGTCGAGCGAAAACTGAATCGCGAGTGGCGGGCGCGGTTCGTCGGCCGCAAACGCGTGACCTGCCCCGATGCACACAATTGCGCACAGGCCTACAAGCAAAGCCAGAAGCGGGCGGAAGGCGTTGGTCCGGGTTGTACGCATCGGGCTTACGTCAGCATGAGATGGACAAGAGCGTGAGATGGGACAAGTTGCCGCGTCGGTGATGTCGGCTTCGTGACATCGCCTTCGGGCAGCTTGCGAGCAGACATCCTCCAGCATCTAACCTGAACGGCGGATGACTGCCACGATTTTGCCAGAGATCGTTCAGCTGCGGTTCGGATTAGGGAACCTATTGTCCGGTCAGTGGTTGGCTATCCAGGGCCTGTCAGGCCAGGCTACCACGGAGGATATCGAGAATGTTCGCGCGAAAAGGTGTGTTTTCATCGATTGGCCGCGCCGGTGCGGTCGCAGCGGTTGTGGCGATGACGCTGACCGCCGTGCCACCGACGATGGCGTTCGCAGGCTCCAAGCCGGCCAGCAAGGGCGTGACCGCCTCGACCGGTACGAGCGACGCGACCGATATCAGCGCCCGGCGCCGGCACTATCGCGGTGGCGGTGGTGCCGCTGCTGCAGCGGCGTTCGCCGGTATCGTCGGCACGGGCATCGCAATCGCAGCTGCGCAAAACCGCCGCTCCTATTATGACAGCTATGGCTACTATGGCGCCCCGGCGTACGGATATTACGGCGGTCCGGCTTACTACGGGAGCCCAGGCTACTATGGCGGCGGCTACCGCAGCGGCGTGCCCCACTACCGTGGGCACCCCTTGGCGGGCTGGTAATTTCGCGGCCGGTGCTTAATTCGCCGTTTAAGATGAATCCACCGGCCGTGCGGCCGGTGGATTTTTTATGGTTGCGGCCCAAGACGTTAACATACCGGGCGTTGCTTTCCGTTAGGATAAGAGGATGAGTGATTCGCTCGAACGGCTTTATCAGGCGGTGATCGCGGCCAGGGATCTTGATCCGGCCACGTCGCGCACGGCCCGCTTGTTTCAGCGCGGCCCTTCCAGGATGGCCAAGAAGCTGGCCGAGGAAGCCATCGAAGTCGTGATCGATGCCGTCAACGGCAACACCGAAGCGGTGGTGCGCGAGAGTGCGGATCTGCTTTATAACCTGACCGTTCTTTGGGCATCGGCCGGCGTCAAGCCGGAGGATGTCTGGCGCGAGATGGCCCAGCGCGAGGAATTGCTTGGCATCGCCGAGAAGATGCCCAAATCGGCAGTCAAGCCGATGGAGAAGTCGGCGGCAAAAATGCCGAAATCCATTCCGAACAAGGCGCTGCCGGCCAAGTTACTTAACAAGTCGCTCAACAAGTCACTGAGCAAGCCGCTGGCCAAGCCCGTGACGCCCTCCGCGGCCCGGCGGCGAATTGTCGCGTTGGAAGCCCGTTCTTCACAAAAGCGGCATTAATTCCCGAAAAATCTCTTATCCGCCGGCATGGACAAATTCGCTCCATGATGGTTGATGCGCGCATGCTGAAACGGTCCTACGATTGGTGCATCAACGCCGCCGACAAGCCCTACGCGCTCTGGATTCTGGCCGCCGTATCCTTCGCGGAAAGCTCGTTCTTCCCGATCCCGCCCGACATCATGCTGCTGCCGATGTCGCTGGCGCGGCCGAAGAAGGCGTGGTGGTTCGCGACCGTGTGCACCATCGCATCCGTCGCCGGTGGCGTGCTCGGATACGCGATCGGCGCGCTGCTGTATGACTCGGTCGGGCACTGGCTCATCACCGTCTACGGCCTCAGCGACAAGGTCGAGACCTTCCGCGCCTCCTACGCCGAATGGGGCGCGGTCATCATCCTGCTGAAGGGGCTGACCCCGATCCCCTACAAGCTCGTCACGATCACCTCCGGCTTCGCCGGCTACAACATCTGGCTGTTCATCCTGTGCTCGATCGTGGCGCGCGGCGGGCGGTTCTTCGTGGTCGCCATCCTGCTCAACCGCTACGGCGACTTGATCCGGAGCGAACTGGAGAAACGGCTGGGCCTGTGGGTGGCGATCGGCGCCGTCGTTCTGGTGCTCGGCTTCGTCATCGCGTTCAAGCTGATCTAGCAACGGTCATCGCGTAACGTTTTGCGACATGCCCGATCGAAACGGTTCTTCCTTCAATCTGCTCGGGACGCTGCTTGCGACGAGCGGGCTCGCGACTGCAGGACCGAAAATTTCCTGAGCAGGGCGGTTTGCCAATAGCGCCCAGACGCAATACTTGACACTGGAAAGATTGGCTTGTTGGTATGATGTCTGGCATCTCTCTGGCGATGCCCGGTTCCCGCGAAGAAAAACTGAAGGATCGCTCCGAATGTCCATGCCCGCGCTGTTCAAGGGCCGCCTTTCGATACCCGTGATCGGGTCGCCGCTGTTCATCATCTCCGTGCCCGACCTCGTCATTGCCCAGTGCAAGGCCGGTGTGGTCGGGTCGTTTCCTGCGCTGAACGCGCGGCCGGCTGCGCTGCTCGACGAGTGGCTCGCACGGATCACGGAAGAACTGGCGGCTTACGACAGGGCGCATCCGGAGCGCCCGTCGGCGCCGTATGCGGTGAACCAGATCGTCCACAAGTCCAACAACCGGCTCGATCATGACCTTGCGATGTGCGAGAAATACAAGGTGCCGATGATGATCACGTCGCTCGGCGCGCGCGAGGAGCTGAATCAGGCCGCGCACGGCTGGGGCGGCATCGTCTTTCACGACGTGATCAACCAGAAATTTGCGCACAAGGCGATCGAGAAGGGCGCCGACGGCCTGGTCCTGGTTGCGGCCGGCGCCGGGGGCCATGCCGGCACGATCTCGCCGCTGGCCTTCGTCGAGGAGACGCGTTCCTGGTTCGACGGGCCGATTGCGCTGTCGGGCGCGATCGCCAACGGCCGCGCGATCCGTGCGGCGCGCATTCTCGGCGCCGACTTCGCCTATATCGGCTCCGCGTTCATCGCCACCACGGAAGCCAACGCCGTCGAGGCCTACAAGCAGATGATCACATCCTCGTCGGCGGAGGACATCGTCTACTCGAACCTGTTTACCGGCGTGCACGGCAATTACCTCAAGCCGTCGATCGTCAAGGCCGGCCTCAATCCGGACGAACTGCCGACCTCCGATCCTTCCAAGATGAGCTTCGGCACCGACGCCTCCGGTGAGCGCGCCAAGCCGAAGGCGTGGAAGGAAATCTGGGGCAGCGGTCAGGGCATCGGCGGCATCGGCAAGGTCGTGCCCGCCGCTGAAATGATCGCGCGCTTCAAGAAGGAATATGACGAGGCGGTCGACCCCCCGCTCTGATGCGGGTGTGCATGCGGCTTCGTCGACGCGGCGGAGGATGCGGGAGATGGCGGGTCGGGATCTCGGCAAGCATGTCGCGCTGGTGACGGGCGCGTCACGCGGCATCGGCGCGGCGATCGCGCTCAGCCTGGCGGAAGCCGGAGCCGCGGTCGCGGTAAACTATCGCGAGCGTGCCGACGATGCCGAAGCCGTCGTCGCCAGGATCGCGGCCGGCGGCGGCCATGCCGTTGCGGTCGCAGCCGATGTCTCGCAGGCTGCAGCCGTCAAGGCGATGGTCGAGCAGGTCGCGGCCTCGCTCGGTCCGATCGACATTCTCGTCAACAACGCGGGCGTCGCGATGGTGCGCGGCGTCGACGATCTCACCGAAGACGATTTCGACCGCACCATCGCGGTCAACCTGAAATCGGCGTTCCTGTGCACGCAGGCCGTGCTGCCGGCGATGCGGGCGCGCAAATGGGGCCGCATCGTCAATATCTCCTCAGGCGCGGCGCGCGGCGCCGGCGCCATCGGCGTGCACTACAACGCCTCCAAGGCCGGCATGGAAGGTCTGACGCGCGGCTATGCGGCGCGTCTGGTCAAGGAGGGCATCACCGTCAACGCCGTGGCGCCGTCGCTGATCGAGACCGACATGATGCATGGGCGCACCGATCTCGCCCGCAACATTCCGCTCGGCCGCATGGGGCAGGCCGATGAAGTCGCGCAAGCCGTCGCAATGGTGCTCGGCAACAGCTACATGACCGGACAGACCATCGTCCTCAACGGCGGCATGGCGTTCATTTGAGCAGCCGCTCATTTGAGGAGGTCCTGCCGCCCCGACACCGGTGCGAACGGCGCACGCGGATCTGCCTCGCCGCGGCCTCGACTCCCACGGTCGAAGCAGGCAAGAAGCACCTCCCGCCCTCCGACAGGATCCCTCGTTGATGGAAGCCATCTTTCGCGTTGACGGCAACGACGTCGAGACCAGTCCCTATGCTGCCGGCCCCTGGCACCCCAGCATGCAGCACGGTTCGCCGCCGGCGGCGCTGGTGGTGTGGGCCGCGGAGAAGATTCCGACGCAGGGCCCGATGCGGGTCGCTCGCGTTACCGTCGACCTGATGCGCCCGGTCCCGGTGGCGCCGCTGACGATCGAGAGCGAGGTCGTGCGCGACGGCCGCAAGATCCAGCTCTGCGCCGTCAGGCTGCTCTCCGACGGCATCGTGGTGGTCGGCGCGACCGTGCTCAAGATCAAGGTGCAGGGCAACGCGCTGCCGCCGGAGGCTGCGATCGAGAAGGTCGAACTGCCGGGGCCGGACCAGTCGCGCGTCGAGCCCGCGGATTATTCCTCCAGCCCGTTCGTGACCGGGATGTCGCTGCGCGCCGCCCGTGGCCGGTTCGGCGCGCCGGGTTCGGGCGCGATCTGGTACCGCGTCGACCGGCCGATCGTTCAGGGCTCACCGATGTCGCAGGCGATGCGGGCGATGGCGGCCGCGGATTTCTGCAACGGCACGGCGTCGGTGCTGGATTTCCGCCAATGGACGTTCCTCAACGCCGACCTGACCGTGAATTTCTCGCGGCAGCCGGAGGGAGACTGGATCCTGCTCGATGCGGAGTCCTGGATCGGTCCCGACGGCGCGGGCCTTGCGATGGCAAGGCTCGCCGACGAGCGCGGCTATTTCGGCCGCGCCATCCAGACGCTCGTGATCGAGAAACGCTGAGGGCGGCCGGCGCAGGCGTGGCCGGCCGCGTCACCGTCATTCCAGTTCGACCGGCTGGAAGCGCCCGGCCTCGTCGAGCGCCGTGCCCCAGATCTTGTGCGAGGCCTGATGGTCGGAGCGGCCGAAGTTGAGCGGCACGCCGAGTCCGAGATCGAGGTTCCGCGTGCTCTCCAGCGCGTCGACAAGGCGTTCGGTGTCGAGCTGCGGCCCGGTGCGTTTCAGCGCGTCGATCAGGATGTTGGCCGCCACGAACCCTTCCATCGACGCGTAATCGGGCGCCTCGCCGGGGAAGTACTTGGCCAGCGCATTCTTGTAGTCGAGCACGGCGCTGGAAAAGCCGGAAACCGCCGGCACCACTTGCGTCACGATCACGCCGCTGGTGTAGCGCGGTCCGAGCAGCTTCAATTCGTCGGCGAGCGCGGTCGCGCCGACGCCGGAGATGCTGCTGAAGATCATCTCCGGATAGAGGGCGCGCGTCTTCTCGATGAACTTGGCGGCAGCCCGATACGACGCCGCCATAATGATCGCCCGCACCGGCACCTTCTGCACTTTCAGGAGATTGACGGCATCGTCGACATCAATGGTGTTGCGCGCGTAGCTGAGGCGCACAATGGCGCTGTCGTTGATGCCCAGCGCGCGATAGGCCTTGGCGACGCCCGCGTAGCCGGCATCCCCCAGATCGTCGGTCTGGGCAAACACGGCGATCTGCCTGACCGGGATGCGGCGTATCTTGACCAGATAGCGCACCGCGGCGTCGGCTTCCTCGGCGTAGCTTGGACGGTAGTTGAATACATAGCGGTCGGGCGGATCGCGGCGCACGACATTGCCGCCGGTGTAGGCGCCGAAGAACAGCATCCGCCGTTCAAGCAAATAGGGGACCGCGGCGGCCGCGGTTGCCGTACCGATGCTGCCGATGATGCCGAAGACCTGGTCCTTCTCGTAGAGCTGCCTGACGGCTTCGCGGGTCCGCGCCGGCTCGTTTCCGTCGTCCGCGGCGATGATCCGGAGCATTCGCCCTGAAACGCCGCCGGCATCGTTGACCCGGTTGAAAGCCGTCTCGATGCCGAGCTTCATCTGGCGGCCACGTTCCCTGACCGGGCCGGTAAACGCCGCCGTGATCCCGAACCGGACTTCGCGGTCGGTGACACCGCGAACCGCATTAGCCGAAGCAGCAGTCAGGGCTGCAGCGGCTGGCGCCGTTGCGGCGTACGCCGGCGTGGTCAGGGCCGTTGCGGCGGCCTGGGCTGGAGCCGACCCGGGCTGGCCGAGCGACTGCTCGAGATCGGCGAGCCGGCGGTCCGCCTGCTGGCAGTCCATCCTGCCCGACATGACGGTGGCGCGGCCCTCCGCCACACTGCGATCGAACGATTGCGCGAGGTCGGATCGCTGGGCCTCGTTGGCCGAGGCTTCCCTGATCACGGCCGCGAACTTCTCCACGATCGTTTGAACGCGAGGCCGCGCGATGTCGGGGCAGGCCAGCGCCGAGCCAATGACCGGGCCTACCCTCCCCGCGAGGTCGCGTACGAGGTCGGCTTTGTCGCCCGGGGCTGCTTCGGCAGCGATTGAAAGAAAGAAGCTAAATAGGAACGCAGTCCAACGCAGATACACAAAAGACTTCACTACACAACTCTTGATACAGTTTTTGGGGTTGAGGGGTCATGGTCATAAAATGTAGTGGCCTAACGGCCGTAAAATCCTGAAATGCAGCATCACGGGCGCAAGGCCGCTCCTGTCGGGCGGCCTTGCGCTGTTTCTTATTCAGCCATTCAATTGTTTGATCATTCGAGCTCGAGCGGTTGATAGCGTCCGCTCTCGTCGAGAGCCGTGCCCCATACCTTGTTCGAGGCCTGGTGCTCGGAGCGGCCGAACCCGAGCTGGGTTCCCAGACCGAGGTCGAGGTTGCGCGTGTTCTCGAGCACGTCGATGAGTTTCTCCGTATCGAGCTGCGGCCCGGTCTTCCTGAGCGCCTGGATCAGCACGTTGGCGGCGACGTAGCCCTCGAGCGAGACGTAGTCGGGCGCTTCGCCGGGGAAATACTTGGCCAGTGCGTTCTTGTATTCCAGAACGGCCGACGAATAGCCCGACACCGCCGGCACCACCTGGGTCACGATGACCCCGTTGGTGTAGCGCGCGCCCAAAAGCTTCAGTTCCTCGGCCAACGCCGTCGAGCCGACGAAGGAGACGTTGGTGTAGATCATGCCGGGATAGAGATCGCGCGTCTTCTCGATGAACTTTGCCGCGGCCCGGTAGGTCGCGACCATCACGATCGCCTTGACCGGCGTCTTTTGCAGCTTCAACTCGTTGACGGCTGCGTCCACGTCGACGGTGTTTCGCGCGTAGTTGAGCCGGAGGATGGCGCCGTCGTTTGCGCCCATGGCGCGAAACGCCTTCGACACGCCGGCAAACCCGGCGTCGCCATAGGAATCCTGCTGCGCGAAGACAGCGATCTGCCGCGGCTGCAGCCGGCGAATCTTGACCAGGTAACGAACGACCGCGTCGGTTTCCTGAACATAGCTTGCCCGATAGTTGAATACGTAACGGTCGGGCGGATCGTTGCGCAGGATGTTGGCGCCGGTAAAGGCGCCGAAGAACAGCATTTTGCGCTCGAGCGCATAGGGGATTGCCACCGCCGCGGTCGGCGTGCCGACATTGCCGACGATGCCGAACACCTGGTCCTTGTCGTAAAGCTGCCTCATTGCATCGATGGTGCGCGACGGCTCGTAGCCGTCGTCGGCGGCATACAGCTTGAGCATCCGGCCATCCACGCCGCCGGTCTCGTTGGCGCGGTTGAAGGCGGTTTCGATTCCGAGCTTCATCTGCCGTCCCAACTCCCTGGCGGAGCCGGAGAACGGAGCTGCGATGCCAAAGCGGATTTCCTTGTCCGTGATGCCGCGCGGAAAGGGGCCGGTCAGGGTTGGCGGAACGGCGGCCGTCGGCGCGGTCGCCGCTTGCGCTGCGGTTGCGGCGTTGGCGCTGGAAGGACCGATGACGCTGGAGAGGCTGGGCCCGGCGATCGACCGTTCGAGATCCGCAAGCTGGCGGTCGGCACGGCCGCAATCCATCCTGCCCGACGACACCGCGAGACGACCGTCGGTTACGCTGCGATCGAACATCTGCGTGAGGTCTGAACGTTCCGCCTCGTTGGTCGAGGCTTCCCGGATTACCAGCGAGAATTTGTCGACGATGGCTTGGATGCGCGGACGCGCGATGTCACGGCAGGCCTGCGCCGATCCGACCACGGGTCCCACGCGACCCGCCAGGTCACGCACGATGTTGATTTCACCCGCGGCGCGGGCACCGCCCGCCATGCCGAAAAGCAGGGCGCCGGCGAGTAAAGCGATCCGATACGAGGTCATGGCAAGCTCCTGGGAAACTGGATCGCGGGAGGGCGTCTTTCACGCCCCCCGGATTTGTCATGGATTGGCACGCTGCGGCGCTGCCGGATCGGGCTTCTCGCGCCACTGGATGAACTGCTGGAGCAGTTGCCCCTGCGGATCCGAAGCCGACGGAGCGTCGGGCGGCGTCGAGGCGAGAAGCGCCTGGAAGTCGTTGATCGCAGGTTTCGGCGAACTCTCGGACTGGAACAGCGCAGCCCTGATCGATTGCGCGAGCCCGAGAGCGGTCGATGCTTCGCCATCGCTGCCCTGGCGAACGCCCGGCACCACGATCACGAAGAACAGCGCCACCACGGCCGCAACGCCGATCGCCGCAGCAAAGCGCGCCGCGACCCTCCACAACGGCTTCTCCTGCTCGGGTTCGCGCATGACTTCGGGATCGAGCGGATGCCGCAACGCGTCAGAAACGGCGAGTTCGAGCCGGGAACTGTAATTCGGCGCAGTCGGAGCAAGCGCCGTCGCGGCGTCGGTTTCGCGGAAGGTGGCTGACCGCTCACGCAACCAGCGCGGCGCGTAGTAGAGCGGGTCGCGAGGGTTGAGATGATCCTGCTCAGTCACGCTACTCATACCTTAACTCCTCATGACACGTGGCCGCATGCCTGACTTCTGCACGGCCGAGACCGTACCGTAAAATGCTCAACGCGATGGAGTAGGCACGCGGAAAAAGCCGCGCCAGCACTGCACCGGTTGTTAAGTTTGGCCGGGATGTTTGAATCAAACTGTCCGGTCCCGCCCATGACGGCGAGACCTGACTGCGAGATCACATCGCGAGACCGCACGATCCCCATCGCTTCCATTGCCTGCCCTTTGGCAACTGCCGCCCGCAAAACGGAAGTGAGCTGTCAGGTCGCCCACCTGACAAATTATCACCTGGTTTTGTTGGAACTGCGCGAAGACGGTTTTAGGTCGGAAACGTGACGAAAGTAAGTTGACGACTTGTTAACCATACTGGAACTCCACCCATGGTGGCAAAGGCTTAGCCTGGAATGACACCTCGCACACATGGATTGGCCACAAAGGCGTCGAATTCGACGCTGTTCGGGCCGTTTTTTGGCCGAAGGAAGGGGCTTGCGCCGTTAATAACTCGTTAACCAAGTTCTGTGTTCGTAACAATTCAATAAGAAAGGCGAGTCGAGCATCATGGACGTCCGAGCTGATCCACCGCGTCAAATGGTCCGGCTACGCGGCCGGTCCTATGTCGCGTTCGTATTCAGCCCTGTCGTGCCGATCGTGGAATGGCTTGCCGAGATCGACGCCACGCTGGCGCGTTCGCCCGGCTTTTTCGTCGGCAAACCGATCGTGCTCGACCTCGCCGCCGTCGACCTGAGCGGCCCCGCGATCGCCCATCTCCTCGACAGCCTCAACGCGCGCAGCATTCGCGTGCTGGGCATCGAGGGCGTCGACGAAGATCGCCTCGGCGCGAACATGCCGCCATTGCTGACCGGCGGCCGCGCCTGCGTGATCACGCGAAACGAACCGGCGCAGAAGCCAGAGCCCGAACCGAAGCCAAAGCCGACGTCGCTCCTGCTCGCTGAACCCGTCAGGTCGGGCCAGTCGATCGTGTTCGCCGATGGCGACGTCACGGTGCTGGGCTCGGTCGGGTCCGGGGCGGAGATCGTCGCCGGCGGATCGATCCACATCTACGGCACGCTGCGCGGCCGTGCGATGGCCGGCGTCAACGGCAATTCCTCCGCGCGAATTTATTGCCAGAAGATCGAAGCCGAACTGCTCGCCATCGACGGCTACTACCAGACTGCAGAAGAAATCGACGAAGCGGTTCGCAACCGTCCGGCGCAAGCCTGGCTTCAGGGCGACACCATGAAAATTACCCCGCTGAATTAATCGGCTAAGGAGATTAAGTATGGCCAAGGTTCTGGTCGTCACATCCGGCAAGGGTGGCGTAGGCAAGACCACCACCACTGCGGCGCTTGGCGCAGCGCTTGCGCAAGGCGGACAATCCGTCGTGGTGGTCGACTTCGACGTCGGTCTGCGCAACCTCGATCTCGTGATGGGAGCCGAACGCCGCGTGGTGTTCGACCTCATCAACGTGGTGCAGGGCGTTGCCAAGCTGCCGCAGGCCCTGATCCGCGACAAGCGCCTGGAGAACCTCTGGCTGCTGCCGGCCTCACAGACCCGCGACAAGGACGCGCTCACCGACGAGGGCGTCGGCCGCGTGATCGCGGAACTCAAGAGCCGGTACGACTGGATCCTGTGCGACAGCCCGGCCGGCATCGAGCGCGGCGCGACGCTCGCCATGCGCTATGCGGACGAAGCCATCATCGTCACCAATCCCGAAGTCTCATCGGTGCGGGACTCCGATCGCATCATCGGCATGCTGGATTCGAAAACCGTGCGGGCGGAACGGGGCGAGCGCGTGGAAAAGCACGTGCTGATCACCCGGTACGATCCGGCGCGCGCGGCGCGCGGCGAGATGCTCACGATCGAAGATATCCTCGAAATCCTGGCAACGCCGCTGCTCGGCATCATCCCCGAAAGCCAGGACGTGCTCAAGGCATCGAACGTCGGCACGCCCGTGACGCTCAACAACGCCGAGAGCGCACCGGCGCGCGCCTATGTCGACGCCTCGCGCCGCCTGATGGGCGAGGAGGTCGCAATGGTGGTGCCGACGGAGCGCAAGGGCTTCATGAACCGGCTGCTGGGACGGAGAGCTGCATGAGCATGAATTTGCTGCGGCTGTTTCGCAGCCGCAATGCATCCGCCCCCGTCGCCCGGGAACGGCTGCAGATTCTGCTGTCGCACGAGCGCGGACTGCTCGGCCAGTCCGACCTGCTGGCCACGCTGCGGGAGGAGATTCTCGCCGTGGTGGCAAGGCATGTAGTGCTCGATCCCGACAAGGTCATCGTCAAGCTGGAGCGCGGCAAGACCGTCTCGACGCTGGAGGTCGACATCGAAGTCCCGAACAATTTCGACAAGTCGACGAAGGCGGCCGCCGAGCAGCGAATGGCTGGCTAAGGCAGCCAGCGGCGCGCGCTGAGCGGCTGCGCCTGCGGCGCGATCCGGTACGAGGTCGCGTCGTCTCGGACTTTCCTGAAAATAGTTCCAGGTTTGGGGAACCTCCTGAAGGCATGGCGAGTTGGCCATGGTTTGGGAGATGAATTTGATCGAGTCGGTTGAGGAAAAGGCGAAAAGCGGCATTTGGGGTCTCGACGACATCCTGAGCGGGGGCTTCACGCGGGAACATATGTTCCTGGTCGAGGGTGATCCCGGGACGGGGAAGACGACGATCGCGCTTCAGTTCCTGATGGAGGGCGCAAAGGCCGGCGAGAAGTGCCTCTACATCACGCTGTCGGAAACCGAACGGGAGTTGCGGCTTGGCGCTGCCTCTCACGGCTGGTCGCTGGACGAGCGCATCGTCATTTTTGAGTTGCTGCCGCCCGAGAGCCTGCTCGATTCCGAGCAGCAGCAGAGCCTGCTCTATTCGTCAGATCTCGAGCTCGGCGAAACCACCAAGCAGATTTTTGCGGCGGTCGATCGCGTGCAGCCGAGCCGGGTTGTGCTGGACAGTCTTTCCGAGATCAGGTTGCTCGCGCAAAGCTCGCTGCGGTATCGGCGGCAGATTCTGGCGATCAAGCACTATTTCGCAAATTTGGGCGCCACGGTGCTTCTGCTCGACGACATGACATCCGACGTCGGCGACAAGACCATCCACAGCGTGGCGCACGGCGTGGTGCGGCTCGAGGAATTGGCGCCGGCGTATGGCGCAGAGCGGCGGCGTGCGCGCGTCATCAAATATCGGGGCGTAAAATTTCGCGGCGGCTTCCATGACATCACGATCACCACCGGTGGGTTGAACGTGTTCCCGCGGCTGGTGGCGTCGGAGCATCGTTCGCGCTACGCCAGACAGGTGCTGTCGAGCGGCATCGCCGAACTGGATAAGCTTTTGGGCGGCGGCATTGAGAGCGGATCGAGCACGCTGATCCTTGGGCCGGCGGGCAACGGCAAATCCCACCTCGCCATCGTGTTTCTCGTTGCCGCGGTTGCGCGGGGCGAAAAGGCAGCCTTTTTCGTGTTCGATGAAGAGTTGGGTCTCCTGTTTGATCGCATGAAAGGTCTCGGCATCGATCTCCAGGCCATGCAGCGCAGCGGCAGCCTGTTCATCGAGCAGGTCGATGCCGCCGAGCTTTCTCCCGGCGAGTTCGCGCACCGGGTTCGCAAGCGGGTTGATGAGAATCAGGTCAAGAGCGTGCTGATCGACAGCCTCAACGGCTATCAGGCTTCGATGCCGGAGGAAAACTCGCTGATCCTGCACGTGCACGAATTGCTGCAGTATCTCAACCGTCAGGGCGCGGCGACGTTCATGACAGTCGCCCAGCACGGACTGGTCGGCGACATGAAGGCGCCGGTCGATGTAACCTATCTTGCGGATACCGTGATCCTCCTGCGCTATTTCGAGGCGCTCGGCACGGTGCGCCGCGCCATGTCGATCATCAAGAAACGAACCGGCGCGCATGAATCGACGATCCGCGAATATCGCATCGACAACCGCGGTATCACGGTCGGCGGGCCGCTCGTTGACTTCCAGGGCGTGCTGCGCGGCGTTCCGGTTTATGTTGGCGCGAATAATCCGCTGCTGGACGAGCCACTCTCGTGAGGGCCGGTCCCTCATCCGAGCGGGCGGTCATCCTTGCGCCCAGAGGCCGTGACGCATCTGTCGCCGCCGCCCTGATCCGGGAGGCGGGTTTCCACGCGCAGATTTGTAGCGATCTCGCCGCGCTCACACGAGAGATCGACGGCGGTGCCGGCCTTGCCGTGATCGCGGACGAGGCGATCAAGACGGCCGATTTGCGCGACCTTGTGCACTGGCTCAACGGTCAACCGCCCTGGTCGGATTTTCCGATCGTGCTGCTGACGCATCAGGGCGGCGGTCCGGAGCGCAATCCGGACGCCGCGCGCGTCGGGCAGGCGCTCGGCAACGTCACCTTCCTCGAGCGACCATTTCATCCGACCACGCTCGTGAGCATCGTTGGCTTCGCGGTGCGCGGCAGGCGCAGGCAATACGAGGCGCGTGCGATCCTTCGCGATCTGACCGAAAGCGGGCAACTGCTGCAAACCGCGCTCAAGGCCGGGGAACTCGGCACGTGGGAGCTGCATCTGCCTGACCTCCGTTTTGAAGCCTCGGCATCCTGCAAATCTGCGTTTGGTCGCGATGCGGAGGGGTCGTTCACGTATCAGGACCTGGAGCGCGCGGTCCATCCCGACGATCGCGCGCGCCGCAATGAAAGCGTCACGCGCACAGTCGAGCAGGGGCACGACTATAATATCGAGTTCCGCAATATCTGGCCCGACGGTTCGCTGCACTGGGCCGACGTGCGTGGCCGCCCGGTGTATCGCCCCGACGGCAGCATCAAGTCGCTGGTCGGCGTTTGCTCCGACATCACCGCCCGCAAGATGGCCGAAATCGAGCGGGAAAATTTGGTCGCCCAACTGGCGGCCGAACGCACCGCGCTGGCGGAATTGACCGCAACGCTGGAGCAGCGCGTCGAACAGCGTTCGGCCGAATTGATGAAAGCCGTCGCCGCCCGCGAGCAGGCGCAGGAGCAGTTGCGGCAGGCCCAGAAGATGGAGACCATCGGCCAGCTCACCGGCGGCGTCGCACACGACTTCAACAATCTATTGATGGCTGTCATGGGCAACCTCGATCTGCTTCGCAGGCGCATTCCGGACGATCCGCGCCTGAAGCGGCTGGTCGACGGCGCGATACAGGGCGCGGAACGCGGCGCGTCGCTGACCCAGCGCCTGCTGGCCTTCGCGCGCCAGCAGGATCTGCGCGCGGTATCGGTCGATATGCGGATCCTGGTCGAAGGCATGGTCGACCTGCTCAAGCGTTCGCTCGGGCCCCGTGTGGCGTTGCGGCTCGATATTGCCGAAGGCCTGCCGCCGGCACGGATCGACGCCAACCAGCTCGAGCTTGCGATCCTCAACCTCGCGATCAACGCGCGCGACGCGATGCCGGACGGCGGCCGGATCGATATCAGGGTGGCCGAGTACGAGGCGAAGCGCGATCCGGCGTTGTCGCCGGGCCGGTATCTCAAGCTGTCGGTGGCCGATACCGGGACCGGCATGTCACCCGACGTACTGAAGCGGGCGATCGAACCGTTCTTCTCGTCGAAGCCGGTCGGGAAGGGCACCGGCCTCGGCCTGTCGATGGTGCACGGCTTGGCGGTTCAGCTCGGTGGCACGCTGCAGCTGACCAGCACCGTTGGAAAGGGAACCTGCGCGACCTTGGTACTGCCCGTCGCAAGCTCCGCGCCAGAAACGGAAAGTGCTGCGCCTGCCGTTCAAAAGGTCAAGCGCTCGGCGATCATCCTCTTTGTCGACGACGATCCGTTGATTGCGATGTCGACTACCGAAATGCTCGAGGATCTCGGCCACCGGGTGATCGGCGCCAACTCCGGCCGGCACGCGCTCGACATCCTCCGGAGCGAACAGCCGATCGACCTGATGGTGACGGACCACATGATGCCCGGGATGACCGGGCTCGAACTGGTCGCGGCCTCGCGCGAAGTGCGCCCGTCGCTGCCGGTCCTGCTGGCCACGGGCTATGCGGAACTGCCCGAAGGCACGCAACTCGACCTGCCGCGGCTGGCGAAGCCGTATCACCAGGACCAGTTGCGCGACCAGGTCAATCAATTGCTGGCGTGAGGTCGCGCTGGCCGCTACCCCACCATCCGGTCGCGGCCGGTCCAGAAGCCTGCCTTCAATACCTTCTTGTCGATCTTGCCGACGCCGGTCATCGGCAGCTCGCTGACGAACTTGATGTGTTTGGGCGCATGCGCCGAGCCCTTCTTCGCCTTGACGAGATTGATCAGCTCGTCCGCATTCGGCTGCGCGCCTTCGCGGGCCACGATCACGGCGGTAACAGCCTCGCCCCATTTGTCGTCGGGCACGCCGACCACGGCGACCATGGCGACGTCGGCATGCTGCGACAGCACATCCTCGACTTCGCGCGGAAAGATGTTGAAGCCGCCGGAGACAATCATGTCCTTCTTGCGGTCGAGGATGAACATGTAGCCGCGCTCGTCCTTGCGCGCGATGTCGCCGGTGTGCAGCCAGCCGCTCCTGAGCGTCTCCGCCGTGATATCCGGCCGCTTCCAGTATTCCGCCATCACGTGGCTGGCGCGCACGCAGATCTCGCCGGCCTCGCCGGTAGCGACTTCCTGGTCGTCATTGTCGAGGATCTTGACCTGGCAGGACGCGATCGGGAAGCCGCAGGACAAAAACAGTTCCGGCGTTTTGGGATCATGGTCCGCCTTGCGCAGCACCGACACCGGATAGCATTCGGTCTGACCGTAGAGCTGCGAGAATACCGGCCCGATCCGTTCGATGCCCTCGACCAGCCGGCTCGGCGACATCGCCGAGGCGCCATAGAGCAAGAGTTCAAGCGAGGAGAGATCGGTCTTGTCGAGCGCGGGATGATCGAGCATGACGTAGATCATCGTCGGCACCAGCAGCGTGAAGTTGATGCGCTCGCGCTCAATCGTCCTGAACACGGCTTCGGGATCGAAACCTTTCAGCATGTGCACGGTGCCGCCGCGCATCAGCGTCGGCAGCACTTTGGTCCCGGCGACGTGGCTGATCGGCGCCACCGTCAGATAGCTTGGGGTTTCCGGAATTTCGAAATCGGCCAGGATCGCGCTGGTGGAACTGCCGAGCTCGCGCTGGTGGCGTAGCGCGCCCTTGGATTTGCCGGTCGTGCCGCCGGTGTAGTTCAGCGTCGCGATATCGTCCAGGCGTGCGAAGCTGCGCGCGGTGGCGCTGCCTGCGGCCTCGATCGCCCGCAGCAGATCGGCGCCGTAATCGGCCGGGCCGAGCGTGAAGACGGTTTTCAGGCTCGATGCCCTGGCGGCGAGTTCGCCGCCGCGATCGCGGTACGTCACGCCGTCGACCACGAGCATCTGGGCTTCGGAATCGTCCAGCTGGAACAGCTGGTCGTCCAGCGAACCCAGCGGGTGCAGCCAGGTGATCGCCAGCCGCGACAATTGTGCGGCGACGCCGGCGCACCAGGTATCGGCGCGGTTGGCGGTGAGAAACGCGACGCGGGTGCCGGGCACAAAGCCCAGTTGCATGAATACCGCCTGGATGCCACCGATCATGTCGGTCGCGCCCTGGTAGGTCATCGATCCGCCCGGCCAGCTGAACGCGGTGCGTGCAGGGTAGCGCGCCAGCGCGCGCAACGTCTGCTCGCACGTCGCCGGATACGCGTAGAGCGGATTGCTCATCTGTCTTCCTCCCGCAAGTTTTGTAATTGGCCTTCGCCCGTGCCAATGTGCAGCGAACGCTAGCACAACGAGGAAGCTGCTCAAGCCGGCATGACGCAATCAACCGATCTTCTTTCGCGCTTCAATGAACGTCTCAGCCTGCCACTGATTGCAGCGCCGATGTTTCTCGTCTCCGGCATCGAGCTCGTGGTAGCCGCATGCCGCAACGGAGTGATTGGTTCATTCCCGACGGTGAACTGCCGCAGCCCCGAACAACTCGATGAATGGCTCGGCGAGATCGAGCGCCGCTTGCAGCTTCATTCGGACGCAAGCGGCATGCGCGCCGCGCCGATCTGCGCGAACCTGATCGTGCATCGCTCCAACGCACGGCTGGAGCAGGACCTGCAGGTATTGCTGCGGCACAAGCCTGAAATGGTCATAACCTCGGTGGGGTCGCCGGCGCCAGTGCTCGGTCCGTTGCACGACGCCGGCGCGCTTGTTTTCGCCGACGTTGCCTCGATCCGCCATGCCGAACGGGCGGTCGCGGCCGGCGCCGACGGGCTGGTGCTGCTGACGGCAGGCGCAGGCGGCCAGACCGGCTGGCTCAATCCCTTCGTGTTCGTGCGCGCGGTGCGGGCGTTCTTCGATGGACCGCTGGTGCTCGCCGGCGGCATTGCCGATGGCCACGCCTTGCGCGCAGCGCAGGCGCTCGGCTGCGACCTCGCCTATATGGGCACCAAGTTCATTGCGACCCGCGAGAGCATGGCCGATGAGCGCTACCGGCAGATGCTCGTCGCTGCCAGCGCCGACGACATCCTGCTGACGAAGGCGTTCACGGGATTGCAGACCAATATGCTGCGGCCCTCGATCGAGGCGGCCGGTCTCGATCCCGACGACCTGCCCGCGCGTGGCGCCATCGACATCGGCAAGGACATTGACATCGGCGCGCGCGAAACCCGCCCCAAGCGCTGGAAGGATATCTGGAGCGCCGGGCATTCCACGTCGGGCGTGAGCGAGATTCTTTCCGTCGACGAGATGATCGGGCGCACCATCGCGGAGTATCGTGAAGCCGATCTGCGCCTGCGGCCTTAGCGCACGATGCGGCCGAGCACGCGCGCGGCGCGGTCGATCTCCTTCTCGTTCCACGCGGCGAAGCCGAGAAACAAGCCCTGCTCGTCGCTCCTGTGATACGTCATGATCGATAGCGCGCGGCTGACGACATCAGCCTCGAGCAGCCGCGCCGCCAATTTCTGGTCGTTGCTGGCGCCGTGGCACCGCGCCAGCAATTGCATCCCCCCGGCCGGGGCCTCGACGGTAAGCCGATTGCCGGCCTCGCTGGCAAGCGCCTGCAGCATGCGGTCGCGGCGTCCCTTGTAGAGCCGCGTCATCCGTCTGATGTGACCGAGATAGGCGCCGGCGCCGATGAATTCGGCCAGCGCATCCTGCGTCGCGATCGATGTCAGCATTCCCATGTGGCGCTGCGCCAGTTCGAAGATGTCGACCTGCGCTTCGGGCACCACGACATAGCCGAGGCGGATGTCCGCATAGGTCGCTTTCGAAAAGGTGCCGAGATAGAAGATGCGTGGCGACGGCGCCAGCCCTTGCAGCGCGGCCACCGGACGCGCCTCGTAGTGAAACTCGCCGTCGTAATCGTCCTCGATGATGCAGGCGCCGACGGCTTCGGCATAGCGAAGCAGCTCAAGGCGGCGGCCGATCGGCATCAGCCGCCCCGTCGGGTACTGATGCGACGGGGTGACGAAGATGACCCGCGGCGCATCCTTTCGGGAGCCTATCGTCATGCCCTGTTCGTCGAGCGGCATCGCGGAGACGATGGCGCCGGCGGCCTTGAAGGCGACGTAGGCGCCGCCATAGCCCGGGCTTTCGGCCCAGGCGTGATCGCCGGGTTCGAGCAACGCGGCCGCGACCAGCGCGATGCCGGCCTGCGCCGTCGGCACGATCAGGATCTGGTTTGGTTTGGCCTTGATACCGCGATGAACCGAAAGATGCGCCAGCAGCGCGTGCTGCAGCGGCGGATGGTTGATGGACCGGTCCCGGCGCGACAGGGCATTGCGCGCCGCGCGCCGCAGACAGCGGCTCCACAGATCGTGTGGAAACTCGCGTTCATCCGCCAGTCCCGGCTGAAACGGGCGGGGCCGACCTTTGTGTATCGGCGGCCAGATCGACCGTTGCAGATCGCGTGCCCAGGGCGACAGGTTGACCCGGTCGCTCGCGCTGGTCCGCGACGACACCTTGCGGCGATCGAGCGCGAGGCCCTCGGCCACTGCCGGACGCCGCCCGGCGGACAGGGTGAGATAACCTTCCGCGGCCAGTTGCTCGATCGCAAACGAGACCGTGTTACGCGACAGGTCGAGCGATTGCGCAAGGTGCCGGCTTGACGGCAGACGCTGTCCGGGTGCGAGCCGGCCGCCGGTGATCAGGGCGCGCAACTGGTCCGTGAGCTGGCGCGTCAGCGTCTCGCCGCCGTCGCGTGCGAGATCGAGCATTCCGGGCAACAGGTCGTCCATAACTGGCACCATCGATCTTCCAAGACTGGTTCTTTCATTAGAGCCAGTTTGAAGGCTAGGCAATGCGCTCCGCAGCAGGGCAGGGACGTGTTGGAGATGGCCGCTGGACTTTCGACCCGCAACGCGGCGCTGCTGCTCGCCGGCGTCGTGCTGGCATGGGGTACCAACTGGCCGGTGACGAAGCTGATCGTCCACGACGTGACGCCGCTGTGGGCGACGGCGCTGCGCTGCATGATCGCGTCTGCGGCGCTGGCGCCGCTGTTATGGGCGCAGGGCGATTTCATCATCCCCCGGCGCGGCGACCTGCCGGTGGTCTTCTGCACCTCGATCCTGCATCTGGTGGCATTCTCCGCGCTGATTGCGATCGGGCTGCAATACGTGCCGGCGGGCAGGGCCATCGTGCTCGGCTACACGACGCCGCTGTGGGTCGCGATCGGGGCGGCGATGTTCCTGTCGGAGGAAATCACACGCCGCCGCGCGATCGGAATCGGCTTCGGTCTGGCGGGCCTTGCGGTAATCTTCAATCCGCAGACACTGAACTGGGGTGACCGCAACGCGCTTTTCGGCAGCGGACTTATTCTGGTTGCGGCGTTCTGCTGGGCCGGCAACATCGTCTACGTCAGGGCGCACCGGTGGATCTCGACGCCGTTTCAAGTGGTGTTCTGGCAGGTGCTGCTGGCCGCCGCGCTGCTCTCTGTGATCGCGTTGTTCGTGGACGGCCCGCCGCATATCGCCTGGACCGGGCGCCTGATCGGCCTGCTGCTGTTCAGCGGAATTATCTGCACGGCGTTTGCCAACTGGGCGATGACGATGGTGAACCGCAGCCTGCCCGCCGTCACCACGTCGCTATGGCTGCTCGCCACGCCGCTGCTCGGTATCGTGAGCGCGACCGCGATTCTGGGCGAGCCGCTCGAGCCCTCGCTGTTCCTGGCCATGACGCTGATCATCGGCGGCATCGTGCTCGGCACCGTATCCGGCGTCTCGCTGCGCGCGAAACCGACCTAATTCGCCACGAAGTCCAAGAAATTTGGTCGGGCGAGAATTCTCTTGCCGAAACGTACCAAAAACGGTACGTGATGTGCGTCCGATGAAGCAATTGCCCGCTTTCTTCTACGCACTTCCGTCTGGCCGCGAGCCGGTTCGGGAATGGCTGAAGAATTTGTCTCCCGATGATCGCAAGCTCGTCGGCGAGGACATCAAGGACGTCGAATTCGCATGGCCGATTGGCATGCCGCTGTGCCGGTCGCTGGGGCGAGGGCTGTGGGAAGTTCGCAGCACATTGACGCAAGGGCGAATTGCTCGCGTGCTGTTCTGCGAACATGAAGGCAGCATGGTGTTGCTGCACGCCTTTATCAAGAAGACACAGAAGACGCCTGCCGGCGATCTGGAACTGGCGATCAAGCGAAAGAAGGAGATCACATGAAGAAAGCACGTGCCGGGAAGGGCAGGGTTGGATCGTCTTTCGATGACTTCCTGAAAGAGGACGGAATCTACGAAGGCGTAACCGCCCGCGCGATCAAGCGCGTGCTGGTGCGGCAGCTTGACGAACTGATGCAGCGTGAGGAGATTTCCAAGACTCAACTCGCCGCGCGCATGAAGACAAGCCGAGCCCAGCTCGACCGCCTGCTTGATCCCGAGAACGAGTCCGTCACGCTCGGTACGCTGGCGCGCGCTGCGCAGGCAGTCGGACGGCATCTGCGCATGGAATTGGTTTGAGCCGACCTAATTCGCCACGAAGTACCAATCCTTGTCGTAGCGGACGAGCTGGCTCGGCGGCTTGTCTTCGAATTCGAGGAATTTCCTGGGATCGCCGCCGGACGGCACGTGCAGGAAGCCGGTGAAAGAGTGCTTGAGGCCGCGCGAGGCCAGGAACAGCACATAGGAGCCTTCGTCGGTCTCGTCGACGACGATATCGTTGCCCCCGGCGGAAACTTTGGGCTCGCCGTCTCCCAGCGCAATCAGGTTCCTGTTGTGGCTCACGTTGGGTCTGAGTTCGCCGGCCTCCACCCGCGCCACGATCCGCTCGCGGTTCTGCCGGTGCCAGTAGAAATTCTGCTGCAAGGCGATCTGCTGCAGCGGCGCATAAACCAGAACGGCAAGCGTCAGCGCATAGATCAGGAGCGGAAGGGCGAACTTCGCGCCGCCGTCCTTGATCCGAAGCAGCAGTGTCACGGACCATAGGGCGCAGCCGCAGAACGCAAGCGCCGCCAGGGGAAGGACGCCGAGCAGGACGAAGCCGGACGGCCAGTCCGCCATCAACAATTCCCAGGTTGCCATCGCCAGCGTGACGGCCGAAATCGCGATGGCCGTGATCAGCGCACGGCGGACCGACGCCCGGACCGGGGCCGCCGTCGTCAGGGGGATCGATCCTGCCCCGCCCCGCTGCTTTGCCTGGCTGTCCGCTTCGCCCAACCGTGCTTAACCCGGCCGCCACGGCCGGGCGGTCGCAAACAGGGGGCACAACATGGATTTCGATCGATATTCCGCCAAAACCCTGGCGACGCTCGAGGAGATCAAGTGGCGGGTCGGTAGGGCGCTCGACCGGCACCCGCTTTGCCGCAACGTCGAATTCGACATCGTCAGCATGCCCCGATCCCGCAAAGGCAACTGGACGATCAGCCTGAGGTCGGTTGCGCCCACCGCCCTCTGGGAGGCATCCGAAATCGTCGCCGACATCCAGGACGCATACGAGCTGGCCGCGGCGGCCTGATTTCGGGCGGCTTAATTGCGCTTTTCTCGCTTTTTCAAGGTGGGCGAGGGTCCCTTCGGCATGGTAAAGCCTTATTTAACATCCAGTTTTGGGCAAAGGCACCAGACGTCGGCGGGAATGGAGACCTTTTTGACCAAAGCGATGACCATCGTTGCGCTGATCTGTTTTCTGCTGGTCGGCGTTGCCGCGACCGCGATTGTCGGGCGCGACAGCATTCCCACCCCAAGGCTTGAACTGGCGTCCGCTTCCGTCTCCCCCGTCCAGGGCCCGGTGTCGAACCGGGAGGGCAAGCAGGACAAGCTCGCCGTCGCCGGCTATTCGCTGCAGCAATCCGAACCGCAACAGCTCGATCCCGTGCTGAACGAGTCGCTGCGCCGCGCCTATGCGTCCACCTCGCCTGCCGATCTCGGCATGCCGAAGGAGATCGCGGCACCGAGCGATCCGGCTGCGACGCAGGCCATTGCTCCCGCGGCTCCCACCAAGCCAAAGGTCGTCGCCAAGCCCGCGCCGCAGAAGTCCTACGCGCTGCTGAGCGACATTCAGATCGCCGGCATCAAGGAGCGGCTGAAACTGTCCGCCGCGCAGGAATCCTACTGGCCGCCGGTGGAGACCGCGTTGCGCGCCGTCGCCCGCAAGATCCATGCGGGCCGCCAGGCCAATCCGAACGCGCCCGGCGTGCCGATCGATCCGGACGCGGCGGAAGTCCAGCAGCTGAAGTCGGCCGCGATGCCGCTGCTGTTCCAGTTGCGTGAAGACCAGAAGAGCGAAGTGCGCTCGCTCGCCCGCATCATCGGGTTGGAAAAAGTTGCCTCGATGATCTGATCGGCCACGACGGCGGCTGCATTGTCGCCGGTTCCAGATCTTCGCGTATCATTCCCGTCGGAACATCACCTCCCGCCACGCGTTTGCCCGCGTGGATGAGGGAGAATGACGATGCGCACATCAACCGCCTATTTTGCAGGGGTGGGAACCGTGGTCGCGGCGGTCGCTGTTGGACTTGGCGGCGGCTATCTGGCGGCGAATGTCGTCAGCCCGCACGAACCGGGAGTGTCCAAGCTGGAGCGCAGGATGTCGGCGGCGCAGACCGCTGCGACGACGGCGCCCTCGGAACCGGTAGCGCGTATCGTGGCGACCACTACGGCTGCAGCGTCACCACAATATGAGGCGCAGCAGACGCCGCAGGCGTCGGCGCAGCCTGAGCCCCGGATCGCCGCGTCCGATGTCGCTGCACCCGCCGAAGAGAAGACAGCCAGCGCGCCGCGCCCCGCTCAGCCTGCGTCCACGAAGCCGTCCGATCAGGTTAGGGAAAAAGAAGTCGTGACAAAGCCCGCGGCTCCGCTGGACGCGTTCGCGCGGGCGCGTGATATCGACATCAAGCGGGCCGCAGCCGAAAAGCGCCGGGCCGAACGCCGCGCTCGCTGGGAAGAGAAACGCCGCGTGCGGCAGCCGAGCGTGCAGGAACTGGAGGCGGTCGAACAGAGGGTCAGGGAAGTCACCGAGCCGCGGCAAGCCTTCGCCGCGGAACAGGTGCGGAGCGGGTCGACGCAGATCAGGCTGTTCGATCTGGATTAGGCCAGCTCCTCCCCGGCGTGCGCGGTGCTCAGCCGCCGCGCGATTCCACCACCTTGCGGCAGGCATCCGACAGGTTCGCCTTGTTCGCCTTCAGGCAGGCATTCATCTGCGGCGGCTTACCGACATGTTCGGCGCAGAATTTTCCTGCGTCCGAACGACAGGCCATCTGATCCTGCACGCTGGGTCCGGATTGCGCCGCGGCCAGCGAGGCTGCGGCGAGCGGCAGCGCGAGCGCGACGAGTGCGGATGCTGCGTTGACTGATTTTTTCATGGATCACCTTTCGAAGGGATTTTGAGGAGAGCTTGCGGTCAAGCGCGCGGAAACTCGTCGAGGTCGCGTGCGTGGTCCATGCCATGTTCATGGCGTCGGATCATCGTTTGAAATTCCCTGTTGCGTCGCTCCACCATCTTCATGGGATATTGCGGGCCGCCACTCTGCATCATGTACGTCTCACGTCGGCTGCGGTGACCGATCGGTGCATCGCGAGGCCCACGCCAATCGGAGAGATGACATGTTGAAGAAATCAGGATGGCTGAACGCGGGTCTGGCCCTGGCGGCGTTTTCCACTGTGGCGTCGTTCGCACTGGGCGGCGCGAACTCAGCCCAGGCCGCGGTGATTTACTGCAAGACTGTCGGCGTTCCCAAGGGCTGCGTGGCGCGGCCTGCGCCGGTGGCTGCAGCCGCCGTTGTGACGCCAGCCGTCGGTGTGGCCCGTGTCGGCGCCGGCGCCCCCGGCGTCGGTGTTCGCGCCGGCACGCCGATGAACCGCGGTGGCCCGGTCAATCGCGTCGGCCGACGGTAAGGCAATTCAGCCGGCGGCAGCGTCGCTGTCGGGAAACCGATGCGGCAATGTCAGCCTCACGCGAGTCCCCTGGTCGCAGGAGTCGAGTACCAGTTCCGCGCCACAACGCGCCGCGCGGTTTCGCATGTTGCGAAGGCCGCGCGCGGCCTTTATCGCCCCGGCGGATCCGTCCGCCGGGGGAACGTCAAATCCCCTGCCGTCGTCTTCAACGGTGATGCAGCCCCGATCGTGGCCGTCGTGATCCACGAGGGTTTCGATTCTCACAGTGACGCGGCGCGCATTGGCGTGCTTCACCGCGTTGGTCAGTGCTTCATCCAGCAGCCGAACGATCTGGATCACGTGCCACGGCCGCAACTCGGGATGAACCGGCAGGCCCTGCGGGGTCACCGCACGCCACTCCAGCGCGATGTCATGCGGACGCAGCTGCGCCATCGCGCGTTCGCGCCACGAGCCGAGCGCCAGCATCAAGTCGCCGCCGATATCATCCATGGAGTCGATGACGAGCCGCAGGTCCTTCAGCGCCGCGCGCGCCGCGTCGCCGATCCCAGCGCCGGCATTGCCGCGCTCGCTCAGCGCCACGATGCTGACGAGCTGGCCGCCGAGCCCGTCATGCAGGTCGCGCATCAGCCGGGTTCGTTCCCGCGCCAGCGCCGCGGCGCGGGCCCGCTCCTCCTCGCGGATGAAGCTCGCCTTGAGCTTCTCCTCGGCTTCGCGTACCTGGGTGACCAGGCGTCCGGCAAAACCGTCGACCTCGTTCAGTGCCCGCGCAAACCGCCATGTCAGCCCGGCGCCGATCGCGACCAGCATCGCCGAATAGGACAGCCGCGCGGTGAAGATGCGGTTCTGCATCATCTGGAACACCGAGAGCAGGTCCACGACCCAGCAGGTGAGCATGATCGTGACCGCGCAGCCGAGCAGCAGGCTGGCGACGTTCCGGCGTTTCAGGGTCGAGCGCGCCGTCACGACCGCCATGATGACGAGCGACAGGCCGACCATCGGGACGGCGAGAAACAGGAACAGCGTGCGCGACAGTGCTTGGTTTCCGAACAGGCCGGCCAGCGCCAGCAGCAGGCCGGGCACGAAGATGATCCAGCCGTAAGGCCGCCACTTCCACCCGGAGAACAGCAGCGCAAAGGTCAGGACCAGCGCGCTTTCGATCGGCGCGGAAGAGATCAGGACCACGTTGAGCCGGGAAAAAGCCGTCTCGCCCATCGGTGTTTGCAGGAAGGCCTGCGCGACACCCACCGCCATCGCGGCGGCGAGCAGGCCATAGGCCGGCTCGTGGCGCCGCATCACCCACATGATTCCCAGGATGACCGCGAGGATCGCCTGCCACGACGAGAACACCACCGGCAGGGTGACGAAGATCAGCGACCGCAGATTATAGCTCGGCCGCAAATTTTCATCCGGCCCGACCCAGACGCGCTCCAGGAAGCCGGTGATCGGGCCCCAGATGAACAGCCGGATCGAAACGGTGTTGGCGCCGTCGCGCAGCAGCGACGACGGGATCACCGCGATAACAGGCGTGTTGCGATCGGGCCGGTTGGCGGTGGGGTCGCGCCGGCTGTCGAGGATCACGACGTCGTTGACGGCGATTTCGACGCCGTTGGTGAAGCGCGGCAGAAACACCGACCAGGCGCGCTTGGCCTCATCGGCTGGCCGGTCGAATTGCCCGGTGAAGCGCGGCGGGTCGTCCATTGCGTGGCGCCGCGGAGAAAAATATGGCGGCGTCACGGGGCGCTCGACGCCGCGCTCGGACAGGCTGAGCGTTGCGACGAGATACTCGGCAGGAGGTCCTGGCAGCGATTGCTGGAGGGCGAAGATGCATGCTGCGGCGATCAGTGTCTGCAACAGCAGGTACTGGACGAGGCGGGATTTCTGCAGCCGGCGTCGCGCACGGCCCAGCGATTCCGGTTGCGCGTCGTTCACAGCCGGATCAGGCCTTGCTGAACCGCCTCGAACACCGCCTCGCCCCGGGTATGGACCTCGAGCTTGCGATAGATGTTCTTGATGTGGCCGGGCACGGTCTGGCGCGACAGGCTGAGGTGGCTCGCGATCTCGGCGTAGCTGAAACCTTTGGCGATGCCCCAGAGGATGTCGATCTCGCGCGGCGTCAGTTTGGCGGTGTTGAGCGCGGGGCCGGGCGGGGGCTCGGCGGTGCTCTGGGTCCGGCGCACGATGAAGCGCGCGATCGAGGCCGAGATCGGCGAATGTCCGGCCACGAGGTCGCGCACGGTTGCGGCGATATCGGTCGGGAACGCGTCCTTGAGCAGGTAGCCCGTGGCGCCGACGGTGATCGCCGAGATCACGCTTTCCTCGTCGCCGAGAATGGAGATCACCATGATCTCGGTCTCGGGAAAGCGTCGTCGTGTTTCGCGGATCAGGTCGACGCCATGCCCGTCCGGCAATTGCAGATCGGTGAGCAGCACCCGCGGCGCGCCCTGTGCCAGGCAGGCGCGGGCGTCCGTGAGCGTGCCCGCCGCACGTACCTGATAGCCGGCCTTGGCCAGCGCATCCTGCAGCCGCCAAAGCGTCGGCGCGTCGTCTTCCACCAGCAGGACCGTAATGGCCGCGTCGCTCAACGAATTCATCGGGAAAACTCCGGCCGCTGTCCCTGCGACCCACGCGAGTGTACTCCCGCAACGGCGGGTTGCGACACCCATATTCATGGGGCGGAGGCTTTACCAGCCGCGAGGGCGCAAGGCGCAAATTCAAAGCGGGCGCAACGAACGAAATAGGCCTATAGGATGGCCTCGCAACGAGGCCACCCGATGTCGAACACTTCCCAGAACGCAGCGCCGGATCAGCAAGCCCCGCTTGCCGTTACGCTCGACGATATCAGGGCCGCAGCGGGGGTGATCCGCGGCTCGGTTCTCGTCACCGAATGCGACCGGAGCCGGACGCTCGGCGAGATCTGCGGCTGCAATCTCTGGCTCAAATTCGAGAACCTGCAGTTTACCTCGACCTTCAAGGAGCGCGGCGCGCTCAACCGCCTGACCGCGCTGTCGCCGGACGAGCGGCGGCGCGGCGTGATCGCGATGTCGGCCGGCAATCACGCCCAGGGCGTGGCCTATCACGCCAGCCTGCTCGGCATTCCCGCCACCATCGTGATGCCGGTCGGGACGCCGATGGTGAAGGTCGAGAACACCCGGCGTCACGGCGCCGCGATCGTGATTTCTGGAGCCACGCTGGAGGAGGCGGCCGAATTCGCCCGCGCGCACGGCAAGGCGCATGACCTGACCATGATCCATCCCTATGACGATCCCTTGATCATCGCAGGCCAGGGCACCATCGCGCTCGAAATGCTTCAGGCCGTGCCGGAACTCGACACGCTGGTGGTGCCGATCGGCGGCGGCGGGCTGATCTCCGGCATCGCGGTTGCGGCCAAAGCGATCAAGCCGGACCTGCGCGTCGTCGGCGTGCAGGCCGAGCTCTATCCTTCGATGTACAACGTCATCAAGGGCGAGCATTTGCCGATGCGCGGCGATACGCTCGCCGAAGGCATTGCGGTCAAATCGCCCGGCCGGATCACCACCGAGATCATCCGCCATCTCGTCGATGACATTGTCCTCGTCACGGAGGACCAGATCGAGCGGGCGGTGGCGATGCTGATCGCGATCGAAAAGACCGTGGTGGAAGGCGCGGGCGCGGCCGGCCTTGCCGCGGTGCTGGCGGCGCCGGAGCGTTTCGCGGGACGCAACGTCGGTCTCGTATTGACCGGCGGCAACATCGACACGCGGCTGATCGCCTCGGTGCTGACCCGCGAACTCGCGCGCGAGGGACGGCTCACTCAAATTGCCATCGACATCGTCGACCGTCCCGGTCAGTTGGCCGCGGTCTCGGCGCTACTGGCCGAAGCCGGCGCCAATATCATCGAGGTGTCGCACCAGCGCACGTTTTCAGACCTGCCGGCGAAGGGCACGTTGCTCGAAGTCGTGATCGAGACGCGTGACCGCGCGCATCTCGACGAGGTGATGAAACGCCTCGGCGAAGCCGGCTTTACCGCGTGGCTGCCGGGGCGAAGATAAAGGCTCTCTTCGCCTCTACTCCGCAACGGTCTGCCGTGGCACGGCCTGGTACGCGTCGGCATGTGCCACCGTGGTTCCCTGTGGCTTGGTTCCCGGCAGGATCTCGAAGCGCGGGTCGAAGTCCACCATGGTGGCCGCGAGCTTCTGCAACAGGCCTGCATCGCCCTGGACGCGCGCGGCACCGGCCGCAATCTGTGCCTCCAACGTCTTCTGGCCGGCCATGACCTGCTCCAGATCGGACCGGTTGATGGTCAGCGTCAGGTCCGGGTTGGGAGCTTGGAAGCCCTGGATATTGGTCAGCGTGGCGTTCGCCATCTCGACGACGAATTTTTCCCCGTTGTCGGGCGTGACGAGGTTGATGGTAAAGCGCAGCCCCTCCGCCTTTCGGCTGTCCATCCGGATGCCGAGGAAATTCAGGAACAGCTCCGTGGTCATCGCCCGGATCACGTCGGGGCTGCTCGAATTGGTCGCTTCGCCCTGCGGGATGCCGGTTCGCAGTTCGTAGGCGCCTGCGAGGAAACTGTTGCGCAGGCCGGGGTTCTCCTGCTGATAGCCAAGCTGTTCGAAGACATCGGCAAGCAGTTCTTTCGCCTGCTGGTTCTGCGGCTCGGCCTGCACCAGCTTGTTGAGGATTTCAGTCGCCAGCTTGTACTGTCCTTCATCGTGCAGTTGCTGTGCACGCGCCATGATGCGCGCAGCGCCACCCATCATCTCGACATAGAGCGGCGCGGATTCGGATGGCGAAAGCGGAATGAGCGTCGTCGGATTGCAGTCCCAGAAGCCGAGGAAGCGTTGCACCACGCCGCGGCTGTTGTGTTCGGGGGAGCCGTGATAGCCGCGGCAGTACCATTTCTCCTGCAGTCCCTTCGGCACGGTATAGACGTTGTGAACCTCGTTGATGGTCACGCCCTGGTTTGCGAGGTGCAGCACCTGGTTGTTCATGTTGGCATAGATGTCGCGTTGTCCGCGCAGAACCTCCTGGATGCGCTGGTTGCCCCAGCGCGGCCAGTGGTGAGAGGCGAACATGACGTCTGCCTGCAGGCCGAAGCGATACAGCGCCTCACCGATGTATTTCGACCAGCGCAGCGGATCGCGTACCGGAGCGCCGCGGAGCGTGTAGATGTTGTGCAGCGTGGCGTTGACGTTCTCCGCCATCCACAGCGCCTTCATGCCGGGAATCCAGGTGTTCATCTCGGATGGCGCTTCGGTGTTGGGCGTGTTCTGAAACACCATCGGCACGCCATCGACCTCGAACTCCTCGATGTCCCGCTCCACGATGCGCGTCGGCGGGATCAGCCCCATGGCTCCGGCAGAAACGCCCTGTCCGAGACCCTGTCCGACATAGCCATGCGGAGCGGCAGGAAGCAGCAGGCCATACTGGAAGAACAGCCGCCGGTTCATCGCGTTGCCGGCGTAGACATTCTCCTCGACCGTGTGCCGCAGGAAATCGCGCGGCGCGATGATCGGAATCTTGCCCGAGCGCACGTCCGCCTCGTTCACGATGCCGCGGATGCCGCCCCAGTGGTCGCCATGATTGTGAGAGTAGATCACGGCCGTGATCGGCAGCCCCTCGCCCCGATGTTTCTGGAACAGTTGCCAGGCGGCGCGGGCCACTTCGCCCGTGACCGCCACGTCGAAAACGATCCATCCCGTTCGTCCCCGGACGAAGCTGATCTGTGACAGGTCGAAGCCGCGTATCTGGTAGATGCCCGGGATGACCTCGTAGAGCCCGTAATTGTTGTTCAGCCGCGAAATCCGGTGCAGCGAGGGATGAATGCTGTCGAATTCGTCCTGTTGGTCGATGAATTTGAATCGCTCCATATCCCACGCGACATGGCCGGCATCCGCCATGATCTTCATGTCGGGCATCGGAGCGATGAGGCCGCGCTTGTTCTCGTCGAAGTCGCGCGTGTCCGAAAATGGCAAAGTCGCACGCGCCTTCCGCAACGCCTCCACCGTGAATTTCGAAGGCGCCTTGCCCTTGGGATGAAAATGACCCTTGAGCGGCGCGGCTCCCTGCGCGCGCGCCGGGCTTTCATCCAGGATCAGATTGCCGGCGACCGCAAAGGCCGCGCCTGCAGCAGGTATCGCCTTGATGACTTCGCGCCTTGTGGACATTTCGTTTTCCTTCCCTGTTGTTGAAAATCTAGGGCCGGGAAGGTTCGCGGCTTTTGACGTGGATCAACGATGGGAGATTGCCCGATCGCTTCTTCGGGTCGTCCGAATTCGACTGCGTGCCGGCGAGGCCGCCCTAGTTCACCAGCCGCACTGAGCCGGCGTCGCTAACATCATACCCGCCGAGTTCGGCGGCGCGGTCGCGCAGCACTGGCTGACGCATGAAGCCGAACAGCGCCTGCGGCCCCGGCATGAAATAGTCGCGCTGGCGCATCACGAGGTCGAAGCGTTCCCAGGCGATTGGCAGGAAATCGAGTCCGGCCGACAGCGCTACCGATCGCGTGGCGATGCCGCAATCGATGCGGCCGGCGCGCACGGCTTGCGCGATGTCAGGTCCGGTCGGGAAGGCGGGCTTCGCCAGCTTCAGATCATCGAGCGCGATGCCGGCGCGCGCCAGCAGCGCGAGCAGCAGTAACTGTGCGCCGGCGCCCGCGGGCCGTTGCGCCATCCGCGCGCGCGAAGCTGCGATCGAGGCCATGTCGCTCAGGCCGAGCGGGTTGCCTTTTGCAACGAGGATGCCTTGTTCGCGCCGTGCAAACGCGATGACGACGGCATCGTGCAATCCCGGCGCCTCCGCAACGCCGTCGACATTGGCCGTGTCGTCGTCGCCGTCGAGACGATGCAGGTGGATGGCTGCCATCATCACCTCGGCGTGGGTCAGCCGCCGCAGCCCTTCCTCGGATCCTTCCGGCAGGCTCGCCAGTCCCGAATTGCTTTCGCGCAGCGCCCATTCCAGCAGCGGATCGTGACTGCCGCCGACGATCGGCGGCGCAGCCACCTGCGCCAGGCCGGCGCGCGCGATCAGGCCGGCGGAAACCCAGCGATCGAGTGCGGCGCGCGGAAACAGCCAGCGTCCGGTCACCTTGCTGCAGGGAACCGCACGCTCCGCCACCAGCTCATAGAGCTTGCGCTCGGAGAGCCGGAGGTAGTCGGCCGCCTCGTCGGTGGTGAGGAGCTCTGGCATGCGCACCAATATGCATACGAATGCATTTGTTGCGGAAATTGACCATAATCGTAGCATCTGCGCAAGATGTTTGCGAAACGGAATACCCGATGCCGGCCGAATTATCTGCCTTCCAACTCGTGCTCAGCGGCGATCCCGCGTTGTTCGCCATTGTGCGGCTTTCGCTGGTCGTCAGCCTGTCCGCCGTGCTGCTGGCCGCGCTGATCGGCATCCCGCTCGGCGCCTGGATCGCGCTCACGAACTTCCCAGGCCGTCAGGGTGTCATCATCCTGCTCAACGCCCTGATGGGCCTGCCGCCCGTCGTGGTCGGCCTTGCGGTCTATCTGGCGCTGTCGCGGTCGGGGCCGCTGGGGTCGTGGGGCCTGCTGTTCACGCCGCGCGCCATGATCATCGCCCAGACCGTGCTGGTCGCGCCGATCATTGCCGCGCTGACGCGGCAGACCATTGAGGATCTCTGGCTCGAATATCGCGACGAACTCACCGCGATGAACCTCGGCCCGCTGGGCCGGGTCGCTGCGTTGATCTGGGACGCGCGCTTCAGCCTGGTCACGGCGCTGCTCGCCGGCTTCGGCCGCGCCGCGGCGGAGGTCGGCGCCATCATCATCGTCGGTGGCAACATCGACGGCTTCACCCGCACCATGACGACGGCGATTGCGCTGGAGACTTCCAAGGGTGACTTGCCGCTCGCGGTAGGTCTTGGCGTTGTGTTGATCGCGATCGTGATCGCGATCAACGCGCTGGCCTGGACGGCGCGCCGCGCCGGCGAACGACTGGCGGGATGACCATGCGCGCGCCTTGCGAAGAACTGCCGGTTGTTTTCGATGGCGTCTCGGTGACGGCAGGCCCGGTCACCATTCTGGACAATATCTCGCTCTCGCTGGCGGCGGGTGCGCCGACAGTGCTGATCGGTCCCAACGGCTCGGGGAAGTCGACGCTGCTGCGCATCGCGATGGGCCTCATGCCGCCATCGCGCGGGCGCGTTACCTGGGGCGGGCGCGAAAACGTCCCGCCGCTCAAGCGCGCGATCGTGTTTCAGCGGCCGGCGATGCTTCGCCGCAGTGCCGCCGCCAACATCCGCTTCGCGTTGCGAGCCGCCGGCATTCCCCGTGCAGGGCACGCTGCCCGCACGAGCGAACTGCTCGAACTGGTCGGCCTCGGCGGCCTCGCCGATCGCGCCGCGCGGAGGCTGTCCGGCGGCGAGCAGCAGCGGCTGGCGCTGGCGCGCGCGCTCGCGCGCGATCCGGCGGTGCTGTTTCTCGACGAGCCGACGGCGAGCCTCGATCCCACCGCCACCAAGGCGGTGGAGGACATCATTCGCGCCGTCAGCCACCGCAACATCAAGGTCGTGATGGCGACCCACGATCTCGGCGAGGCGCGGCGTCTGGCCGGCGACATCGTCATGCTTCACCGCGGCCGTGTCGTCGAAGCCGGCCCGGCCGCGTCATTCCTCGACACGCCGAAAACCGCCGAGGCGAGGGCGTTCCTCGCCGGCGAATTGCTTATTTGACAGGAGAGAAAATGAACATGCTCACTCGCCGCCTGCTGATCGCCGCCGCCGCCGCCAGCCTTGCAATCGCCGGCAGCGCGCTCGCGCAAGACAAATCCATCGTGGTCGCCTCGACCACCTCGACGCAGGACTCCGGCCTGTTCGGTCATATCCTGCCGATGTTCAAGGCCAAGACAGGAATCGACGTCAAGGTGGTCGCGCAAGGCACCGGCCAGGCGCTCGACACCGGGCGTCGCGGCGATGCGGACGTGGTGTTCGTCCACGCAAAACCGGCGGAAGAAAAATTTCTCGCCGAAGGTTTTGGCGTCAAGCGCTATCCCGTGATGTACAACGACTTTGTCCTGATTGGCCCGAAGAGCGATCCGGCCGGCATCAAGGGATCAAAGGACATCACAGCAGCGCTCGGCGCGATCAAGGCCAAGGGCGCCGATTTCGTTTCGCGCGGCGACAAGTCGGGTACGCATCAGGCCGAGCTGAACCTCTGGAAGGTCGCCGGCGTCGACATCGCCAAGGACAAGGGGCCCTGGTACAAGGAGATCGGGCAGGGCATGGGCGCGGCGCTGAACACCGCGTCAGCCTCCAACGCCTACGTGCTCGCCGATCGCGGCACCTGGCTGTCGTTCAAGAACCGCGGCGACCTCGTGATCGCCGTCGAAGGCGACAAGCGGCTGTTCAACCAGTACGGCGTCATGCTGGTGAATCCGGAAAAGCACCCGAGCGTCAAGAAGGATCTTGGCCAGCAGTTCATCGATTGGCTGGTGTCGTCGGACGGGCAGAAGGCCATCGCCGACTACAAGATCAACGGCGAGCAACTGTTCTATCCCAACGCCAGCGACTCCGGCGCGTGATGCGCAGGCCGTTTTCAGCTGTTCTTGCGGTTCTCGCATTCACGACAGGCTCGGCGATGGCGGAAGAAACCGTACTTCTCCACGCCGCCGGCAGTCTGCGCGGTGCGTTGACCGAGGTGGCGAAAGGTTTCGAAGCCGCAGGCCTTGGCAAGGTGCAGACGAAATTCGGTCCGTCCGGTCTGCTGAAGAACGAGATCGCCGCGGGGGCTGCGGCCGAGGTGTTTGCATCCGCGAACATGGAGCATCCGCAAGCGCTGGCATCCGAGAAGCGCAGCGGGCCGGTGGTGCTGTTTGCCCGCAACAGGCTTTGCGCGCTGGTGCGGCCGGGTCTGGAGGTGACGACAGCATCGCTGCTGGCCCGCATGCTCGACCCGCAAGTAAAGCTCGGCACCTCGACGCCGAAAGCGGACCCGTCGGGCGATTACGCCTGGGAGGTGTTTCGGCGCGCCGAGAAGATCAGTCCCGGCGCCTTTCCCATGCTGGAGAAGAAGGCGCTGCAACTCACCGGCGGCCCATCGAGTGCAGCCGCGCCGCAGGGCCGCTCGGTCTATGGCGAACTGATCGCGCAAGGCGCCGCCGATATCTTCCTCACCTACTGCACCAATGCGCAAGCCGCGCAGCAGGAAAATCCTGCGCAGCGGGTCGTTCAACTGCCGGAAGAATTGTCGGTTGGTGCCGATTACGGACTGACCGTCGTGAATGGTGCTTCGCCATCCGCATACAAGCTCGCACTCTTCATCCTTTCGTCGGAGGGCCAGCGCACGCTGGCGAAGCATGGCTTTGCTGCGCCGGATTTGCCGCAGTAAATGATGCGTTTTCTGCGGAGGAATTGATCCGTTAACTTCTTCATGAACATTCGTTCAGGCTGCGGCCTTATTGTCGCATGCCGGAACGTCACCGCGATCGGGCGGTTAAACTCCACACGTATATGGAGTTCGATAATGAAGAAGCTTGCTATCGTATTGGCCGTCGGCGCGGCTGCCGTGATGGGTGGTTCCGCCGCCAACGCTGCCGATAATTCGGTGAAGGCAAAGACCTCGTCTGGTGTCACGCAATCCTCGACCGACATCAGCGCCCAGAGGCGCCACGGACATTGGCGCGGCCATCATCACCACCATCGCCATTGGGGTCACCGTCATCACCGGCCGTATTACAACAGCTACGGCTACGCCCCGCGTCACGGCTATTACGGCGGCGGACCCCGCTATTACGGCGGCGGTCCTGGTGTAACCTTCAGCTTCGGCAGCGGCGGCTACCGCGGCTGGTAACACCGAAGCCGATCAAGCAAAAAGCCCGCAGCGATGCGGGCTTTTTCGTGTGCAGTTACTTCGCCCGGCCGCCGGAAGCCGAAGCAAACCGCACGACGGCTCGTTTCCCAGGCTTGCGTGAGCCCTTTGCCGCCATCACGACCGTGCGGCCGTTGATCTTGCGTGACGCCGCGGCTGTGCGGTCGATCTGGCTTGCAGCAACACGCAGCTTCTTGACGGCTTCATTCTTCTTTTCTTCGGCACCGTCGGCTTCGGCCTTGCGCACCATCGCGCTGGCGGAAGCCGTCAGGTCGACAGGAATTTCGGCGACCTGTTCTTGCCGTGACAGCCCGCCGACGCCCTCGCATGGCGCCTTGGCCGGCAGCTCGGTCGGCATCGGAATCGTATTCTCCTCATCCGTCCAGGCCTCGGCCTTGTGGCCGGTGATGATCACGACGTAGTCGCGCGTTTCCTTGGGTAGCGTGCTCCGCCGCGAAAGCCATCTCTCGATCCTGCCGCCGCCCGCGTTGTAGGCCGCTGCCGCCAGCCCCAGGTTTCCGAATTGATCGAAAAGCCTTCGCAGAAATTTTGCGGATGCAGGAATCGCCTGGAACGGATCGAACGGGTCCTTCAAACCCACTTCAATCGCGGTCTGCGGCATGAATTGCGCGATGCCACGCGCACCTGCCGAACTGACCTCCCTGGCGCGAAACCGGCTTTCCTGCCAGAGCAGGCGTGCAAAGAATCCGATCGGGATATTGTGCTCTTCCGCGGCATTCTTCACGGCCTCGCAAATCGGATCCGATGGCTCAGGCTCTACGCTGATCGATGCTGCGGCGTGCGCGGCGTCGTCCGCCTGCACGGGCTTCTTGTCCGATGACGCTGCCGCATCGTTTATCGTTTTCGATTCCGAAAGCGGTTCTACCGCCGCAGTCACAACGCCGTTGTGGGGATCTGTGCTGACCGCCGCAGGTTCTGACTGCGCAGCGGCGATGGTGAAAGAAGGTTCAGTCCAGTTCGACTGTTTGTTGGAACTTTCAAGATCCGCAGTGACGGCAAACACAGCAATCACGGCGGCGAAAAGATATCGCATTCAACTTCCATCCATTGTGTGTGATGGACGGTCGGATAGAAGCGGGATGTGGACATTTCGCGGATGTAATGCGGCAGAGCCGTGATATGTGGCCCGTAATTCTACCGTATGATTCGATAAACGCTGAGAATTTTGAGCTTTTCGGTTCCCGCGGATGCCGATGCAGCTCGTGACATCGCAAGACGTGGCGAAAGCGAGAGCGGCAGCGCGCTATCGATCAAATGGCGGCGGTGGCTGCAATCGGTATACGCTGTGATTCGCGCTGCAGCCCCTCCATTGAAAGAAGCAAGAATGAGCGAACGACTTGAAACGCTGAAGAAAGCCCGCGAGCGCATGACCGAAGACCGGGACGCGCACGCAAAAGTGCTGGCCTTGCCTTTCGACCGCGACAAGGCCGAACGGGCCCGCAACAAATTCATCGAGATTCAGGTGCTGATCGACGCACTGGACCGCGCCATCAATGGCGAGCTAGCCATAGCGCCAGCGGGCTGAGTACGGGACGGGAGCGGCACGTAGCATTTGTCATCATCTGCCCTGGTTTCCCTCGAACCATCGACGTAACCGTTTGTTTGCGCATAAGTTTTAAGTGCAGTTCCATTCACGCTCCAGGTGCGAGGCAGGGTGCTCAATGTGGCGCTATGGCATCCTGTGCGAACAAGGCGCGCTAAATCCGCCATCTGAGACGGCGAGCGAATTGGCGATTGAGATGATAGCCTCGAACTTTCCGGCTTCTACAACCTCGAAACCGGGTATGTGGATCATTTCGAGGCGCTGATTGACTGCCCCGCGTGGAACGACAAGACGTTGGGAGCGTTGTTAAGTGTCGTCATTCAGGCAGTTGGTACGGCATGCTCGTTTAAGCTCCCGTGTATGGCCAGCATACCGGTGAAGTGACGCTACCCAGAATTGGCGGCGTAATGCCCTCCGAACCGAGGCTGGTCTCACAGACCACTTCCGATGCCTTCCTGAATCGCCAGGATGAGCTTCCGTACCGTCGTCGCCAACAGGCTCTCCTCCGGGAATTTGGGACGGCTGCGTTACAGACCCGTGATTTCCGGCATATTCTTCAGCAAGCCGTCCAGCTCAGTGCCCGCGGCCTGGGATGCTCATACGCCAAGGTTCTGGAATATCTTCCCGATGAGCAGCGCCTGATTGTGCGCGCGGGCATTGGCTGGCCCGCTGGGACAGCCGACTGTGTATCCCTTGGCGCGGATATCGAATCTCCCGCCGGCTTTGCCTTTCAAACGGGGCAGTCGGTTATCTCCAATCACTTGCAAGAAGAGACGCGTTTCCGAACGCCGAAACTTCTGGCCGAACATGGCATCAAACGTGCGATCAATGTGCTGATTAGGCGGGGTGGCGAGGGCGATACGCCCTTCGGTGTCCTTGAAGCGGATAGTCCCGATCCCGGACAATTCGACGACGCCGATGCGGATTTTCTGGCAGGTTTTGCAGGTCTGCTCGGCATTGCAATCGAACGTCAGCACGCAGACGCCAAACTTCAGGAAGCCCTTGATCACGAGGCCTTGCTGACGCGTGAGATGAGTCATCGCGTCAAGAACAGCCTCACCTCGGTCGTCGGGCTGCTACGGGTCCAGGCGCGTGGTTCGGGGTCGGCGGACGTGAAGAACGCATTGGAAAATGCAGCCATGCGCGTCGCTTCGATCGCGCAAGTTCACGATCATCTCTGGCGAGGCAGCAAGGTTGGATTTGTCGATCTCTCCGACTTCGTCGGTCATCTTTGCAAAAATCTCCAGAGTTCTGCACCGGAACATACGCTTCAGTATCATTCCGATCCTATTGTCATATCGGCCGACAAGGCCATTCCTTTGGGCTTGCTGGTCAACGAACTCGTCACGAATGCCGTTAAATACGCCTATGTCGATGGACCTGGTCTAATCAGGGTAGACGCCCGAGAGATCGACGGACATCTGCTTGTCGAGATTTCCGATGAAGGCGCGGGGCTACCCGATGGATTTGACATCAACCAGCCGCGGAAGAGCCTGGGTTTCCGGGTCATCAGCGGCTTGGTCAGGCAGTTGATGGGCGAACTTAAAATCTCAAAAAACGCACCGAGGGGAGCGTTGTTCACAATCAAATTTCCCCTCGACCCGCCCTGAACCAACGCGCGCGCAAGCTGAAGCCCACACACGGGCGCCCCGGAAACAACCCGCATTGTCGAGTTCTCGTTATATGCCCCTCATCACATTACCCATGCGTATTCTCGTAGTTGAAGATGAAACGTTCATTCGCATGGATGTGGTCGAGATGCTCCGCGCGGCCGGATTCCACGTTCTGGAGGCAACCAACGCCTATGAAGCCATTCAGATGCTCGAACGCAATTCTGATGTTCGCGTTATATTCACCGACATCGATATGCCCGGTTCAATGAATGGTTTGAAATTGGCGGCAGCTGTCAGGGACCGGTGGCCGCCAGTTAGCATCATCGCGACTTCAGGACATTTTGAAATACAAGCCGGTGATCTTCCGGCAGACGCCCGGTTTATCCCCAAGCCCTACCAATCAGCGCAAATTATCAGCGCTATCCGTGAGCTGACCAGCGTGGTGTGACGGCCGAACTGATCCAATTCAAGTGTTCATCCCGAACTTATTGATCTGCCGTTATTCACCAGCGCTGGAAACTTGCCGAAAAACGAATTGTGCGGCCCTCATTGGTACTCGCACAGGTCTTCACGTGTTGAGCTCCGAAAGCTAAAGCCAGAAAAAAGGTAACTTGCAATGAAAACCGTAACAACCTTGATCGTGGTTGCGCTGATAGGCGCCGTCGGCGCTACCCAGGCGCTGGCTGAGTGCGAAATTGCCGACGCCAGGCTAGAGGAGGCTATTCAGAAAAATCCGCGACTTCGAGGGCCAGCTAACAGTCAGTCCGTGCACGACCTACGGAGTTTAAGGGACGCCGCTTTCACCCTTCGATCTTATGGACGTCATGAAGACTGTGAGCGTCTCCTCGCCAACATTCGCGAACTTATCGCGGGACCGCCTATGGGGTCTCTGGGAGACAACGACGAGGAAGAGGCCGATAAGCAAGATGCTGCTCGTGAACCGAAAATCAGGCGCGGAGCATCCTTAGGCAGCCGTGACAAAAAGGACGCCGTCCCGTTGATAAGGATCGACCAACTTACTCCCGGTTTGAGGACCGACGAGATGATTGGGGCAGAAGTCCGCAGTTCCGATGACAAAATCGTCGGCGAGGTACGGAACATCGTTTTCGGCACGAAAGATGGGCGAGACTACGCGATTATCGCTTCGGGTGGATTTTTTACCACCGGAAAGGACAGCATTGTCGTGCCGATCCGATCTCTTAAGGTCACGCAGGATCGATCGAGCTTCTTTCTTCCCATTGCGAAGGAAGTGATGAAAACGGTACCTGTCATGCCTGATCAAGATTACAATTGGCTCTCGGACCAGGCTTGGCGCGCCCATAACGACGCTTTCTTTGAAAAGCGGTAGGTAGATCTGCCGTTGTTCGCCAGCGCCGAAAAAACTCGCTCTCCACTAGAAATTAAAATGTGCGGTCGCTTTTTCATTGGTACTCGCACAGATACTCTTGTGCTCGACATGCCGCTGATGTCGGGAGACTATCTTGGCACTTTCATGCTGCCATTGCGCAGTTGAGCCGCTGGCGTCGGTCCCGCGAGAGCGATCTACGCTACCCTACAGGCACCAGGCTTTACGCTTTTGGGAAGTCACCAAGGTATGGTGCCCCTGGCCGGAATCGAACCAGCACTCCTTGCGGAACTCGATTTTGAGTCGAGCGCGTCTACCAGTTCCGCCACAGGGGCCCTCGGACACCGGCGAATGGGCCATTGTCGCGAAGCGGGCGGAATATAGCGGGCGGCGCTTTGGGGTCAACCCGCGCGGATGTGATTTGGTTTGCCTCGACAGGTTGGCGGCGGCGGGATACGACGCTGTTGCCTGTTTGAGCATGGATTGTGCTCCGGAGAACGCCCGTGACGCTCAACGCCGCCACCGATGCCTCACCCGCGCGCGCTTCCGCCGATCCCGCCGTGCTTCCGGCGCTGGCGATCGCGGCCATTGCCGCGGCCACGCTGGCGGGGGCCTGGTTCTTCGAATTGGTGCTGGATATCCGCCCCTGTCCGCTCTGCCTCGAACAGCGCTACGCCTATTACCTGGCGATCCCACTCGCCCTCGTGGTCGCCTTCGCGGCCTCGCGCCGGGCGCCGCAGCCGGCGCTGCTGGCAGGCTTTGCGGTGCTGCTGCTGGCCGCGCTCGCCAATGCCTGGCTCGGCGGCTATCACGCCGGCGTCGAATGGCAGTTCTGGCAAGGCCCGACCGATTGCTCAGGTCCCGTCGTCAACCTCGGCAGCGCCGGCAACCTCCTGGAGCGCCTGGACACCGTAAAAGTGGTCCGCTGCGACGAGGTGCAGTGGCGCTTCCTCGGCCTCTCGCTCGCCGGCTACAACGTGCTGATCTCGCTGGCGATGGCGCTGACCGCGCTGTGGGGCATCGTGGCGGCGAAGCGGGCTGCGTAAATCGGTGGTCGTCGGGTTGGGCACTGCCGTCATTGCGAGGAGCAAAGCGACGAAGCAATCCATCCCTCCGCTTGCGGCGCAATGGATTGCTTCGCTGCGCTCGCAATGACGAACTGCATTGCTGCCTGCGACATATCAACACGACGGGCAAATCAACAAAAACCTGTCTATCCCATCGCACAAAAATATTCCGCTTAACCTGTCGGGCAAATCACGGGCATAACTCCGCGCGTCTCGCGGCAGATGAGGGGCGTTGGCCATCGTCACGAACGTGCAGTGAGATGCGGTGGACGCGGATTGCGCAGAAGACGAGCGCGCAAGATGCGTACGGCGAAGTCGTGTGGTCCTGACGTCGCGGTGCTGGCGTCAAGTTTCCGGGAAGCAAATTTCTTGGAAGCGACAGTGGCAAAAGAGCCGTTCACTGGGGAGAGCACGAAGTAACCCGTAAAGCCACTGCGCAGGGAAGGCCGGAGTGTTTCCGCTGAACCTGTATGCTCGTGTGCGCGTCTTTCTGTGCGCAACTGCACACGAGACCGCGGGTGCAGCGTGCACCCGGTCTTCCCTGCGCCCTCGGATTTCTGGAGGGGGCGAACGAAAGATGCAAACCTCGGGCAAAACATGTCGCGAGATCGCGAAGCTATATCCAGCTGTCATCCCCGCCACCGGGTCGGCCGAATGGCCGCCCAATGACAGGCTCCGGCGCGGATCCAGTATTCCAGAGGCAGCAGTGATTGAACCGAGAAGCCGCGGCGTACTAGATACCCCGCCTTCGCGGGGTACGACGGCCTGTCTTGCGGCGACGCACTTGCTCCATCACGACGGCGCAGAGGCGTCCCCTCAATCGTCCACATCCTCCTGCGGACGGCCGAACAGGTGAATGATCCCCGGCGTCGTGATCGAGACGAACAGGAACCGCGACAGATGATGGGCGCCGACGAAGATCGGGTCGATATGCAGCGTCAGCGCCAGTGCCAGCATGGCGTCCATCGCGCCCGGCGCGAAGGCGACGACGACGTCGGCGAAGCGGACATTGGTGGTCAGCATGACGACCGCGACGAAGATCGCGGAGATGAGGATCGCGACCGCGAACGAGCCGAGGCCGGCATTGACGTGGCTGAGCAGCGTCGATTTCTTGATCCGCGAAAAGCGCGTGCCGATCACGGCGCCGATGCCGACAAGCGCTACGCCGCGCATCCAGGGCGGCAGGCCGCCCTCGATCAGGCTGGTGCCGTGCAGCACGCTGGAGGCGATCATCGCGCCGAACATCCAGCTTGCCGGAAATCTGGCGAGCCGCAGCAGCAGCGCAACCGCGATGGCGGCGGCGATCAGCGCGGCGAGTTCAAGCGGCGAGGCGACCACCGAGGCGAACACCGGCGGTGCGGAAGACGCGATCCCGGTGAATGCCAGCACGAGCGGCAGGGCGGCGGTGAGAATGATCACGCGCATGGTCTGTACCACGGCGATGGCCGGCACGTCCGCGCCCTTTTCGGCGGCCAGTATCGTGATCTGCGACAGCGCGCCGGGACTTGCGGCCAAAAGCGCCGAGGTCGCGTCCCAGCCGTGCAAGCGCTGCAGGTAGAAGCTGGAGCCGAAGGTCATGCAGAAGGTCGCGAGCGCCAGCAGGCCGATGGTCAGCGGATAGGCGCTCATGTGCTGGATCAGTTGTCGCGACACCAGCGAACCCAGCGTGATCCCGAGCAGCACCAGCACGGTCTGGGTCAGGATCGGTGGCATGGTGAGCGGCCGTCCGGCCAGCGCGGCGATGCCGACGGCCGCCATCGCGCCGGAGATCAGCCCGCCCGGCAGGTTCGCCCACTGAAACAGCAGGCCGCCGGCGGCGCCGAGGACGAGCGTCTCGAGCGTGCCCAGAATTTTGGCGCGGTCGGCGACGGCGGAGGAAATCGATGTGGGGATCAGGCTCACGCCGCCTTATGGCAAATCCGCCACGGCGCGACAAATGCGTCACGCGATTGCAGCAATGCGTGGCGATGCTGCATGCCGCCGCAATTGCTGAATGCCGGCTGAACGGGGTGCAAATCGTGCATTTCCGGCATCGAAATATTTTTACCGTAAGATCGCGTTGATTTGTTGTGACAATCTCTGATTGCGCTAGGATGGAAGGTGCAGATGACTACCCCATGGAGACCAGGGATGACTATCCAGGCAGGAATATTGGCCGCAATCGCGGCGTCGGGTTTGGCCGCGTTTGCGCTGACGTCGCAGGCGCACGCGCTGACCCCGCAGGAATGTAGCGCCAAATACCAGGCTGCCAAGACTGCCGGCACGCTCGGCGACCAGAAGTGGAACGATTTCCGCAAAGCGCAGTGCGGCTCCGACGCAACGGCCGCGCCAGCAGCTGCGGCCCCCGCCGTGGCGCCGGCAGCCGCGCCGAAAGAAGCAAAGAGGGAAGCTGCTCCCAAGGAAGCTGCTCCGAAGGAAGCCGCCAAGAAGGAAGCGGCCGCACCGGCTGTACCGTCAGGGCCCGCGGTGTTTCCGAACGCCGTCAATCCGAAATATTCTACCGAGAAAGCCAGCAGGGCCCGCATGCATACCTGCGTCGATCAATACAACGCCAACAAGGCTACCAACGCCAACGGCGGGCTGAAGTGGATCCAGAAGGGCGGCGGCTATTACAGCGAATGCTCCAGGAAGCTGAAAGGCTCCGCCTGACAGGCAACGGGGCGCGGCCGGATGTTTCGGCCGCGCCTAACCCGGATCGCGAAGCAGTTTCTCGGCGGACTTCGCCACCAGTTGTGCCCGTTTGCGCGGTCCGCGTTCAAGGAAGAGAAGGCTCTGGCCGAATACGAAGCAATAGAACAGGAACGCCTGCGCGTCCGCTTCCTCAGGCGGCAGGCCGGTCGCGCGGTAGAGCTGGCCGACATTCTTCAGCCGCGCCGCATCGACGCTCGCGACCGCGTTGGCGGCAAGTTCGTCGGACCGCGCCCATTGCCGGATTGCCAGTTCGATCGACATGCCTTCGGTATTCATGCGTTCGGAATAAAGCTCGATCAGCGCCTTCAGCCGATCGCGCGCGGTGGCGCCGTCGAGGCTGGCATGTTTCTCGATGGCCGCGATACGTCCATGGCTCCAGCTCTCCAGCATGGCCTCGAGCAGCGCCGCGCGGTCGCGGAAGCGGCGATAGAAGCCGCCCTTGGTGACGGCGAGGTTCTTGGCCAGCACCTCGACCCGCACCCCCTCGACGCCGGTCCGCGCGATTTCATTGAAGCCGGCCGCGATCCAGGCCTCGCTGCGCGTGTCAGTCCTGGTTTCAGCCTTGGTGTCAGGCCCGGCTCCGTTCATGGTCTCACCGATTATTGATACGGTGCCGTATTGCTAACCCGAAGGCGGTCTGATACGCTACCGTATCAAGATCGTAGCATCAATCAGGCATCTCGATCCTGCTTCCGAGGTGGCGTGAGCAACATGGCGTTCAAGACCAACCTGCTGGCGCTGCCGCGCCGCGAAAGCGCGCCGTCGCTGGAGGGCCTCGGCGTACCGGCCTGACCTGCTGGCGCGTGTTGCAGTGCAGCTTTGTGCTGCGGCCATGGCGATCCGTAGAAATTCCTTCTATGGTCCCGCCGTGCAAGTGAGTCTTTCATCTTGATCATCTCCGCCACGCAGAGCGTGCTGGGACTGGCGTCGGGGATGCTGGTCGGGTTTTCGCTCGGCCTGGTCGGCGGCGGCGGCTCGATTCTCGCGGTGCCGCTGATGGTCTATGTGGTCGGCGTGCCCGAGCCGCATATGGCGATCGGCACCAGCGCGATTGCGGTCGCCGCAAACGCTGCGATCAACCTGTCCAACCACGCGCGCGGCGGCACCGTGATCTGGTCCTGCGCACTGATATTTGCCGCATCGGGCATAGTCGGTGCGTTCGGCGGATCGATCCTCGGCAAGATGGTCGACGGCCAAAGGCTGCTGGCGCTGTTCGCGCTGGTCATGATCGTGATCGCGCTGCTGATGCTGAAGACGCGCGCGCGGATCGGATTGCCCGACGTCAAGGCGTCGATGTCCAACATGCCGGCCATCGTCAGCCTCGGCCTTGCCACCGGGACGATGTCGGGATTCTTCGGTATCGGCGGCGGGTTCCTGATCGTGCCGGCCTTAATGCTGGCGACGGGAATGCCGATCATGAACGCAGTCAGTTCGTCGCTGGTCGCCGTCACCGCGTTCGGCATGACCACGGCCGCCAGCTATGCTTGGTCCGGCCTCGTCTCATGGGCATTGGCGGGACTGTTCGTGGCGGGCGGCATCGCCGGCGGGCTGGCCGGAACACGGGCGGCGCGGCACCTCGCCGAGCGCCGCGGTGCGCTCAATATCGTGTTCGCCGTGGTCATTATTGCCGTGGCGCTCTATATGCTGGCACGTAACATATCCCCGTCCTGGTCGTAGACAGGGAAGATAGCCGCAGCGAGATCCAGATGAATAGATCGAACCATCCAGCCGCAGCCGAAGCGGGACCGACGCGACGCAAAGCCCTTGGTTTGCTTGGCGCGGGCGCTGCCCTGATCGGCACGGCGTCGCGGCCGGCTTTGGCGCAAGGCGACGGGGTGCTGACCGAGGCGCTGGTGCTGCGCGACCCGGATGTTCCGTCGACCGGAAACCCCGACGGCGACGTCAATATCGTCGAATGGTTCGACTACAATTGCCCGTACTGCCGCAAGATCGCGCCCGAAATCCAGCAGGTGGTGCAGGACGACGGCAAGGTTCGCCTGGTGCTGAAGGAGTGGCCGATCCTGGGCGAGGTTTCGAAACTCGGCGCGCGGATGGCGATGGCCGCCAAATATCAGGACAAATACCTTGCTGCGCACGAGGCGATGATCGGCGTCAGCTCGAAACTGACAGAACCACGGATCCGCGAATTGCTGGCGGGGGCTGGCATTGACATGGATCGCCTCAACCGCGACCTCGCGACCAATGCCAAGGCGATAGACACCGTTCTCGCCCGCAACCACGATCAGGCGGTCGCGTTCGGCTTCAAGGGAACGCCGTCCTTCATCGTCGGCAAATTCCGCGTGCCCGGCATCCTGACCATGGCGCAATTCGAGATGGCAATCGCCGACGCGCGCAAGGCGCTGAAAGCGAACTAGCGGCCGTCACGACAACGCCGTCGTTCATGACGACGGCGTGCCTTGGTAGCGTCGATTTCGCCGAAAGATTATTTGGACGAAATCCTGACCCAATCCTCATGGGCGCGATTCTTCAACTTGTTCCAATCGGCTTGCGCCACGTCCCAGTTGACGATCGTGCGGTTGGCTTGCGCGACCTGGCCGTTCGCGACGCTCGACGTCTGCATCGAGTCATAGACATAAACGCCGCAAACCAGCAGCAGCGCACCCAAAATCATTCCGACAAACGTCTGCATCGCAGATCCCTCCGTGTTGAAAGCACAACGCAGATGTTGCAGCGTGGTTCCCTCGCCATCCAACACGCCTTTGCGGGCGTTTATGGGGCGCTGCGGTGGAAGTAAATTGTCGCGGTCAGGCACCGCCGTTCAGCCACTGCAACATCGGCGCGTTCATCTCGCGCGGATAGCAATGGCTGAGATCGTCGAGCTCGCGATAGATGACGTTGGCGCCCGCTGCGGCAAGCATCTCGCTGGTCTGCCGCGCCACCTGGACCGGAAACATCCAGTCGAGTGTCCCGTGCACGATATGAATCGGCAGGCCGCGCAACCTTTCGGCGTCGGCCATTTCCACCATCAGCGGATGAAAGGTCGCCGCGACAGGCGCTACATGCGTGAACGGCGAGGCGCTCTCGAGCCCCGTCACATAGCAGAAGGTGCCGCCGTCGCTCATGCCGGTCAGCAGCATCCGCGCCGGATCGACGTTCCAGCGCGATCGAACTGCATCGAGGATGCGCTCGAGGTTCGGTGTGTCGGTATCCTCACCCATCAACGCCCAGGTGCTGCCGGTCGCCGTCGGCGCGATCAGGATTGCGCCGCGGCTGCGGGCATCGCGCAGCCAGCTCCACAGGAAGCCGCGGCCATTGCCGCTGCCGCCGTGCAGCGCCATCACCAGCGGCCATGCGCGGTCGGGCGTGTAGTATTCCGGTATGTAGACCGAGAAGCCGCCGCGGCTGCCGGGCTCGTTGTGGTCGTGAAAGACGCCGGTATTGGCGTTGGCCGGCGCCGCCAGCCGTGCCGTGAGATCGGCGTCGTCGCGCAACCCGGGATCGATGAAGAACCGGTTCACCGGCGGCAATCTCACCGTCAACGCATAGAGCGCCTCCTGGGCACGCGCCGCGTAGCGCAATCCGCGAAACAGGCTGACGAACTCGCCTTCGCCGCGTTGTACGACGCGTAATGCTTCGAATGCGGCAAGCGCCGCGTCGCTCGCGGTCTCCAGCGGGGTCTTGATGGCGGCGAATTGCTCGGACCATTGTTCGAGCCGCGGCCGCTCCGCGCGCAAGGCTTCATCCGGCTGTCCAATCCGCTCCATCACGCGGTCGAAATCCGGCGGGTTGAGGTAGCGCGCGACGAAGCCCAGGGCTTCCAGCGACTGCAACAGTGGTGGCAACACGGCGACGATGTCGTCAACCACGGCCTCGCTCATGTGACGCTCTCTGCTTTCAGTGTAGCTGCGGCGCCTTCAATAGCCTGGCGCGATCAATCGAGCTAAGTACCACGTCAAAGGTGACGCCTTCGTGGTAGACCGTGAGCGGCACATCGACGCCGGCAGTCCCGAGCGACCATAGTTTCCGGTAGAATCCGATCTGACTCGTTACCTTGTCACCGTTGACGGCGAGAATGACGTCTCCGGTCTTGAGCTCGGCGCGCGCCGCCGGCCCCTTGCTGGCGATGCCGACTACGACCAGGCGGTTGTCGATCTCGGTGGTGTACATGCCGAGCCAGGGCCGCGCCGGCTTGTTGACGCGGCCGAACTTTCGGATGTCGTCGAGCACCGGTTTCAGCAGGTCGATCGGCACGATCATGTTGACGTGTTCGGCCTTGCCGTCGCGCTCGCGTTCGAGCTGCAGCGAGCCGATGCCGATCAGTTCGCCGCGGTTCGAGATCAGTCCGGTGCCGCCCCAGTTCGGGTGCGCGGGATGGGTGAAGATGGCTTCATCCAGAAGATATTCCCAGTAGCCCGCGAATTCCTGCTTGGCGGCGATCTGGCTCGCGACCGATCGCGTGCGCCCGCCGGCGCCGCCCACCACCACGCGGTCACCGACTTTCGCAGCCGCCGATGATCCCAGCCGTAGCGGATCGATGTCGAGATTGCCCAGCGCCTGCACCAGGCCAAAGCCGGATTCGAAATCGAAGCCGAGCGCATGGCCCTGCACGACACTGCCGTCGCCTCGATGCAGCCATACTGCTTCGGCTTCGGTGATGAGATAGCCGATGGTCAGCACCAGCCCATTGTCGATTACCACGCCGTTGCCGGCGCGTTCGGTGCCGAGCGTCTCTGCGCTGAACGCATCGGGCGGAATGATGGAATGCAGCCCGACCACGGAAGAGAGCGTGCGATCGAGATCGAAACCGTAATCGCCGGGACGCGGCTGGTTCGCGGGCGGCACTCTCCACTCGGTCAAAGAGGGCATTGATGGTCTCCTGAGATGGGCGTGTTTCCAACCAACGCCGCGCAACCCGAATAGATCACGGGGGATCGTCCATTTCAGCAATATAGCCTTGAAATGGCCGATGATCGAGATCGCAGATGATTACGATTGCATCAGTCTCGCCACTGCCGATAGTCGCGCTTGACAGCCTCGGCTGCAACCGTCGCGGCGGCGTTGAGCCAGCCCGGCGGGCGCTTTCTCAGGTCGGCCTTCAGCGCTGTGACGCTTGCCGCTCCGGCTGCATGGATCGAGGCAATCTCGAATCCCATCGCCTGCAGCAGATTGAGGTGCAGCTTGCCGCCGGCGTCGGTGCCGAGCTCGATCTTGGTGGAATCGGCAGCGACACGGCGGAAGACGAACTTTCTCCGCACGTGCAGGAACGGGTCCGGCGTCCGATAGCGGCCGTTGGCAACGGCGAGGAAGTGCGACTTCTGCGATGCTTTCGACCCATGAGCCCAGGTCCATGCCGACGGCACCAGCGCCTTGGCCTCGCGCAGCACATGGCCGCCGCGCCAAAAGGCTACCGCGAGGTAACGCGGCCGCCCCAGGCTGCCGCCGCCCTTGCGCGGGACGCTGCACAGGCGAACGGTCTTCTTGTCCACGCCTCTCGGCAGGCTCGCCATCAGCGCCTTGGCGATCCCGGGTGGCGGGCTGGCTTTCCGGTAGCCGGCAATCTCATTCCAGAATTTCTCTACCTTGTCTTCGGTAGGCTCGGCATAGGGGCGCAGCCAGGTCTCGCCCTCGAACAGCAGCGCCGGCTGCGGATCGTCGAGACCTTGGCGGTAGCCCCTGAGCAGCGCCGCAGCGGCGCGCCGGCTGCCGATCCTGCGATCGGGTGCCAACTGAATGCTGGTCGCCAGCCGCACGAGATCGAGAACGTAGGGCATGACCGCGGCTTCGTCGAAATCATTGACGCCCCAGGCCAGCCGCCCGTCCGCGTCGCGCCAGGTGCCGAAATTTTCCAGATGCAGGTCGCCGACCGAAAGCACGCGCGGCGCATCCATCAACTCCGGACACCAGTCGCCGATTTTCCGGGCCCAGCGAAAATAGCTCGCGCGCAGGAAGATGAACGCGCTCTTCTTCATCCGGCGATGCTTGTAGGCGATGTCCGACTTGACCACGTCGCACTGCGTGGCGAGCCAGGCTTCGAAATCGGCGTTATCGCTGCGGAAGGACATGGCAGACGCCTCCTCATTCCACCTTTACCCGCGCCCGCGACGGCACGATGCGGAACGGCCGGTCCTCCTTCAGCCAGCCTGCGCGCTCGTCGCGCAACAGCGTGCGGCGGACCTTGCCGGAATCGTCGCGCAAGCCGACGCTCGTGGCCTCGAAACTTTCCGGATGCTTGTAGCGGCTGAGCCGGTCAGCCAGGAACGCGGCCATGCCGTCGGCGATGGCTTGCGCATCGGTGCTACCGTCGAGTTCGAGAATGGCGTGCACGCGCTGCCCGAATTCCGGATCGGGCAGGCCGACGACGATGCAGGAGCGCACGTCCGGATGTTCGGTCACCGCGGCCTCGATCTCGGCCGGATAGATGTTGGCGCCGCCGCGCAGGATCATGTCGGCGAGCCGGTCGCCGAGATAGAGATAGCCATCGGCATCGAGCCTGCCGATGTCGCCGAGCGATTCCCAGCCATCGGGCCGGCGCTTCGGCTCGGCGCCGAGATAGTGATAGCTGCTGCCGGCGCCGTCATTGGGCAGGAAATAGATCTCGCCGGTCTCGCCGGTCGGGACCTCGTTGCCGTCCTCGCCGATGATGCGCAGGCGCGAGGTCTCGCCGATCTTGCCGACCGAGCCGGGATGCTCGAGCCATTCCACGCCGGATATGATCGTGGCGCCCTGGGCTTCGGTGCCGCCATAGAGTTCATAGATGCGTTCGGGCCCCAGCCACCCGATCCATTTTTCCTTCAGCCAGGGCGGCATCGGCGCTGCCATGTGAAACACGATCTGCAGGCTCGACAGATCGTAGCGATTGCGCACCTCGTCGGGCAGCGCCCAGATCCGGTGCATCATGGTGGGCACGAAATTGACCCACTGCACCCGGCTGGCCTCGATCAGGCGCAAGCATTCCTCGGCGTCGAACTTGACCAGGCCGGTGACGCGTCCACCGTGGAACAGCGCGGTGTGCGAAACGATGAAGGGAGCGTTGTGGTAGAGCGGGCCCGGGTTGAGCAGGGACGCGCCGAGCGGCATGCCGAGCGCCGCCGGTCCTGCGGTGTCGATCACGGCAGGCCGGTGGTCGAGGATCACTTTGGGCCGCCCGGTCGAGCCGCCGGAGGTCATCGCCTTCCAGTAGCGCGAAACAGGATTGGTCACCGGTTCGTCCGACATGCCCTCGGGGACGAAATCGGGGGGCAGCGAATTCGGCGCATTCCAGTCGGGCTGGCCACCGACCACCAGCGACGGCTTGAGGATGTCGAGCACGGCGGCCGCTTCGCCGCGCGGCAGCCGCCAAGTCAGCGACGTCGGCGTCGCGCCGCATTTCCACACCGCGAACGTGGTCTCGAAAAACAGGTTGCTGTTGGGCAGGCCGATGGCGACGAAATCGCCGGGCTTGACGCCCTTGGCGGCAAAGGCCCGCGCGCGGCGGTTGGCGTTGCGCTCCAGCTGCTCCCAGGTGATGGCCTCCGCGCCATGGCTGACTGCGATCGTGTCGGCGGGCTTGCGTTCGGCATACCAGCTCGGCACGTCGGCAATGGGAATGAGCATGGAGCGTTTCCGTTGATGGGCGTCTTATGACGCGCTCGTATGTCGCGAGGTGGCATTGCCACCCGATCGAGCACTTCACCAACAGGAGCTGTGATGAGTCAAGACGCTTCGCAACGTTCGCTCGATCCGCGTTCGCGCCGGGTCGCCGGCACCCGTCACTGCTTGCCGGTCGAGCCGAAAACGTTGCTGAAATATCCCTGGGGCTTGCGCACGGTCGGTTGCTCGGTGAGCTCTATCCAATAGACCGGGTCATTGACATCCGGTCGGAAAGAGCGGGTATGCCGGACCCTGATTTTTGGGTCTCCGACAGGCCGAAGGTGTCGCCATCTCTGACCACTGCGCCCGATGTCACGAGGTAGCTGCCGAATTTGCGGATCAGGTCGACGGTTTGATCGAGAGGCAGGCTGCTCTCGGTCTCGATCTCCATCCTCTCGAAATCGCGCATGCCCAGGGTTGAAATCAGGATGTTACCGTTGGGTTGCCGCGAGAACTGGATCAGTATCCACAGCGAAAACGGAAACTCTCCGTTGAGGGTCGCATTTGCGAACTCGCCCTTGAAGATGTCCGTTTGGACCAGACTGCTGCCCCATAGCACCCCGACGACCGGCAATTGCTCGACCAACTCCCGCATGAGAACCAAATGACGCATGTGGGCGTCCATCCTGGAATGCTTGCTCCACGGGCAACTGACCATCAAATGCGCCTTGTGACGAGTGAGATCACTCAAGGCGTTTGGCCACCAATAGGCGAACTGTGCCGGACCTTGCAGCGATACCGGATACGGGAAGTCCATTTGCATTCCAATGATGAGGTCGCCATCGGCGGGCAGCACAATTGGGGCATCGGGCCTCGGATCATCCCCGATGGTCGCGCTGATCCCAAGTACGCCGCCAACCCGCTCGATCAAGACGTTGTAGTCGATCGGTATTTGACGCTTGAGGAACAGCGTAGCGCTGATCCTCGCCGGTTGTTTTGGCACCTCGTCTGTCTGACCGCCCATTTCCCTGTTCCGGCATTCACACTCTGTAGTTGTATTGCGGGTATTTTGGTCGAGTTCGCTGAAGGCGGTATGACACCCATAATGAATCTCACGAAGCAATCCGGCTCGCCCCGACCGGGTCGATGGCGATGGGCGGAGGGCAAGATGCCACCCGGTATTTCAGCTCCGAGGACGCGTTCGTATTGTATCTCTTCAAGGGAGCCGAGATGCCGTTTGCGAACGAGCGATTGATTGCATCTGCAGCAAAAGTGCCTTTTCCGCCTGATTTGACCTGACGGACATGCCGTATGGAGTCGACCCGCGCGGGGCTATTACTGAGCGCCAGCCGAAACCTACACGTGGAGGTCGACAAGGATCAACGAGGCGCTGGTCGCCGATCCCGCCACCGGGACCCACATCGGCACGAGGAATGCGCCCGATGGGGGCGTTGCTTCCATGGCTTTGATGCGTATGAGAGCCAGATTTACGAAGGCAAAGATTCCAAGCGTCAGTCGCGACGTCCATTCGGCCAGTCCCGTCAAGGGAACGCCGAGAGCCAGTATCAGGATGGCCGCAACCCCAAAGGTGGTCGCGACAACCGGAGCGCCGCTCCTGCGATTGACCTTCGCGAGGAAGGAAGGAAGATTTCCCTGATCGGCGAGCCCATAGAGCACGCGTCCGATCATGATCATATGGACGATGATTCCGTTCACGGTCGCGACGATTGCGATGGCGCTCAACACCTGCAGAGGAAGTCCGGTCAGACGCTGAAAGACCAGCGCCAGAGGGGCCGGCGATTTCGCCAGTTCCGCCGGCGGCACGGCGGTAACCGCGATCCAGGCCACCAGGGCATAGAGAACCGCAGTGACCGCGAGCGTGATGAAGAGAGCCCAGGGCAACGTGCGTCGCGGATTCTTCATCTCCTCGGAAATGTTCACGAGATGCTCGAAGCCGATGAACGCGAATACCGCGAGCAGGGTGGTCTGCGCGACGCCGGTCCAGGCCGTCAGATCGCCGACGGCAGGCAACAGCTCCGGCAATCGCGAGATCAGGGGGCCGCTGTCGAAGAGGGCTGCCGCGACGATGAGCAGCAGTCCGCCGATTTCGATCACCGTCATCAATCCCGCAAAGCTGATTGACTGCACGGCAGAGAGGCACGCGATGGCGCCCATCGTGACCACGACGGCTGCGATGATGTAGGATGCCTGAAGCGGAATGAATACGCCGAGGTATCCGGCACTCCCCACGCTGATGGTCGCGCCGGAAATGGCGGCAGCTCCCACGACGAGCAATCCCACCGCGCCGCTGAGCCATTTCCGATGGAATGCCGCCTGGACGTAAGCCGCCTCGCTCGCCGCGACCGGCATTCTGGTGCCCAGCTCGGCAAACGACGCCCCGGTCAACCCCATCACGATGGCAGCGGCAACAAACGCCAACGGCGCGTGCATGCCGCTCCGTCCGGCCGCCGCCCCCACCAGCACGTAGATTCCGGCGCCGATCGTCACGCCGAGCCCATAGAGCACCGCGTGCGTCAGCGTAAGCGATCTGATCAAGTGTGGAGAATTGGACCCTGTCGTCTCAGGAGAAGATCTCTGAGAGTCTGCATCGGTTCTCGCGTCTTGCATGGTCGCCCGCCAGTGCGAGAACAAATTGAAGCGGTGGTTCGAGAGAACCTACGGACGGAGCTTATTGCCGGGCGATTGGCAGCACAATCGCGTCCGCACCTACGGATCGAGCTCGGTGTCCCAGTAAAGATAATCCAGCCAGCTATCGTGCAGATAGTTCGGCGGAAACAGGCGTCCGTTGCGGTGGAGCTGGTGCACCGTCGGCGCGAACGGGTGTTGCCTCGGAAACATCCGTGCCTGCTGCGGCGTCAGGTTGCCCTTGCGCAGGTTGCACGGCGAGCATGCCGCGACGACGTTTTCCCAGGTGGTCTGGCCGCCCTTGCTGCGCGGGATGATGTGATCGAAGGTGAGGTCGTCATGCGCATGACAATACTGGCAGACGAAGCGATCGCGCAGGAAGACGTTGAACCGGGTGAAGGCGGGATGCGTGGTCGGCTTCACGAACGACTTCAGCGAAACCACGCTCGGAAGCTGCATCTCGAAGCTCGGGCTGTGCACCGCGCGGTCGTAATGCTCAACGATGTTGACGCGATCGAGAAACACCGCCTTGATCGCGTCCTGCCACGACCAGAGAGACAGCGGGTAGTAACTCAGCGGCCGGAAATCCGCGTTCAGCACCAGTACCGGCCAACCGCCCTGCGAGACATGTGCGTTCAAGTAACGCTCCTGACCCCCATGTTAGCTGCGAAGCAGCATTCGCCCTGCATACTACAGGCAGCGTGACGGGATTGTGAAGAGCGTTCCGGGGCTTATCCGCCACCGTCGCCGTTTCGCCCCAATTTGCATGGTGGCCCTCAAGACCGCTAAACGGGACGGCATCAGTCGGCCGCGGACGGACCAGCAAGAATGGCTTCCCCTTCACGTTATATCGAGGCACCGCGCCGGATGCGGGCGTTCGTTCGCGCCCATGAAACCAGCCTGGTGGTCCTGGCCGCGATGATCGGAACCATCGGGGGACTTGTGGTGCTGGTGATGAGCATAGCGGTCGCCGCCCTGCACGCGTTGCTGTTCAATATCAGCATCACGGAGCGGCTTTCGAGCCAGCCAAGCATCGAGACGTTGCGCGCCGTGCTGGTTCCGAGCCTCGGCGGCCTGTTGCTGGGAGTGGCCTTCCTGCTGCTGGCACACTGGCGGCCGGCGCGCGAGGTCGATCCGATCGAGGCAAACGCCCTCCATGGCGGCCGAATGTCGTTTCGCGGCAGCGTCATCGTGGCGCTGCAGACCACCTGGTCGAGCGGGGTCGGGGCCTCGGTCGGCCTCGAGGCCGGATATACCCAGCTTGCGAGCGGCCTTGCAGCGTCGCTCGGCCGTGGATTTCACCTGCGCCGCGCCGACCAGCGCGTCATGGTCGGCTGCGGCGCGGCGGCGGCGATCTCGGGCGCGTTTGGCGCGCCGCTTGCCGGTGCCTTCTATGCTTTCGAGCTTGTGATTGGCGGCTATACGTCAGCAAGCCTGACGCCGGTCGGTGTCGCCGCCGTTGCGGGCTATCTCGTTACCCACGGATTCGAGGCGCTGTCGCTTGGCATCAATGTCGGCCCGGTCGGCGAGGTGATGGGGCAGGATCTTGCCCTTGCCGCGCTGCTCGGGGTCATGGCCGCGCTCTGTGGCATCCTCATCATGCGCAGTGTCGCCTTGTGCGAGACGGGGCTTGCGAAAATCCGTCTGTGGCCGCCGCTGCGCCCCGCGCTCGGTGGCCTTTGCGTCGGCCTGCTCGCGCTGCTGACGCCGCAGGTGATGTCGTCAGGTCATGGCGCCCTGCATTTTTCCGGCATCGTGGCCATGCCATTGCAGGTCATCGCCGCCGTCTTCGTCCTGAAGGCGCTGGCATCGATCATCTCGCTGGGCTCAGGCTTCCGCGGCGGATTGTTTTTCGCCACCCTGTTCATGGGGGCGCTCGGCGGCCGCTTGTTCGCCGCCGGCGTTGATCTGGTCTGGCCGGGCGTCGCGCTGGATCCCAATGTCTACGCCGTGATCGGGATGAGTGCACTGTCAGCGTCCGTGATCGGAGGCCCACTAACGATGTCGTTCATCGCGCTGGAATCAACCGGCAATCTCTGGCTCACCACGATCGTGCTGGTTGCGGTCATGATCTCCACCCAGATCACGCGCGAATTGTTCGGCTATTCGTTTGCGACCTGGCGCCTGCACCTGCGCGGCGAGACTATCCGCAGCGCTGCAGATGTCGGCTGGATTCGCGATCTCACGGTCCGCCGCCTGATGCGGCCGGATGTCGCCACGGTCGACGCGAGTATCGCGATCGAGGAATTCCGCGCAAAATTTCCGCTTGGGTCGAAGACGCAGGTCGTCGCGGTCGATGCGACCGGACGCTATGTCGGGCTGGCGGTGGTCGCCGAGGCGCACGCGCCTGACGTCGATGCCGCCCGGGGCCTCATCGGCATCCTGCACCATCGGGACGTGGTGCTGCATCCGGTCATGAACATCCAGGAAGCGATCGCGGTCTTCGACGCCGCCGAAGCGGAGTCGCTCGCGGTCGTCGAGAGCGACAGCGAACGCCAGCCGATCGGGATTCTCACCGAAGCCCATGCCATGCGACGCTACGCGGAAGAATCCGAGCGCCGCCGGCGTGAAGCAATCGGCGAAGTTTGAGCCGCGCGCGTGTCTAGATCTTCTCCAGCTTCTGCAGGCATCGGCTGACGGCGACCTCCGGCGGCATCGGCGTGTCGGGAAAGCTGGTCTTCCAGTCGGTGACGCCGACCTCGCCGAGATAGATATCGCCCCTGGAATCCATGGCGATGCCGTGCGGGGCGAGGAATTTTCCGGCCTCCACCCCCGGGCCGTTCTCGCCGCCGAGCCTTGCGATGCGGTTGCCCCTGGCATCGACGATCGAGAGCCGCGGGCCGAGATTGGGCACCTTGCGGTTGACCGCAAGCCCGGGGCCGAGTTCGCCGATGATGAAATTGGCCTGCTTGCCGCCGCAGCGGCACAGCGCGCAGGGCCGGTGCAGATTATTCCACTGCGTCTCGTATTTGCCGTTGCCGTCGAACACCTGCACGCGATGGTTCTCGCGGTCGGCGACATAGACCCAGCCGTCGGCGTCGGTGGCGATATTGTGGACGATGTTGAACTGGCCGGGATCGGTGCCGGGCTCGCCCCAGGTCTTGAGCAGCTTTCCGTCCGGCGAATATTTGTGGACGCAGGCATTGCCGTAGCCGTCCGAGACGTAGATCTCGCCCTGCGGCGACAGCGCGGTATGGGTGCAGCGGTGAAACGGCTCGCCGCTCATGAACGGCGCCGGCTTGTTCGGGATGCCGATCGTCAGCAGCACCTTGCCGTCGGTCGTGCATTTGCGCACGGTGTGGTCGCCGTCATCGGTGCAGTAGAGATTGTCGTCGGCGTCGATATGCAGGCCGTGCGCGCGGTTGAACAGACCTTCGCCCCAGCTCCGGAGGAAATTGCCCTCGCGGTCGAGCACGACCATGGGATGGGCGCCGCGGTTGAAGACGTAGATGCGGTCCTTGCTGTCGACTGCGACGGATGCCGCATCGGTCAGGCTCCAGCCGTCAGGCAGCTTCGCAAAATTCTCCACCACGCGGTAACGGTGTTCGCCCGAGCCGAGAACAGCCGGCATATGTAAGTCTCCTTCTAGCGTTCGTCATTCCGGGGCATGCGAAGCATGAACCCGGAATCTCGGGATTCTCAGGTGCGCAATTGCGCACCATAGTTCGCATCTTCGATGCGCCCCGGAATGACTGTGTTGGTCTATGAGAGAGTAGCCCGTGGCCCCACATCGCGCGGCAGCAGCCCTTCCTCGATCGCCTTGATCTGCAGTGCCAGATGCTTCGACCCGATCCGGCATTGCGCGAGGCCGCCGGCGACCAGCCAGAGGCCGGGCTGCCCGGTGCGGGTGTACATGTGCGCAGTTCCTGCTCCTCGCCAAATCCCCAGATCGTGCCGACGCGTTGTTCGACAGCCTCGCCGAATAGCTTGCGCACCAGTTCCTCCTGGCGCTTGTAGCCGGTCGCGAGCACGACGAGGTCGGCCGCAACGGTCTGGCCGTCTTTCATCTTCGCGCCGCCGGCCGTAAACGTGTCGATATCGGCAAACTGCTTCAGCGCGATATCACCTTTGACGATCAGGTCGGAGCAGCCGACGTTAAAATAGTAGCCGCCGCCGCGGGTGAGGTATTTGAACTGCCAGCCGGTGTTGTCCTCGCCGTAATCGAGCTTGAACCCGGCGCGTTCCAGGCCGTCGAGCAGATCCTGGTCGAGCGCCTTCGATTTCTCCCCGGTCAGTCGATGGCTCTTGCGCGCCAGTTGCAGCGGCATCGAGGTCGCGATCAGGTCGTTATCGTCAAGTGTGCCCTCGTTGTAGGGCGCGTAGACCAGTTGCGCCGACGGCTCGATGCTGACCACCAGCGTGGACGAACGCTGGAACATGGTGACGTGGGCGCCGCTGGAATGCAGGTCCTGCGCGATGTCGTGGCCGCTGTTGCCGGTGCCGATCACGATGGCGCGCTTGCCCTTCCAGCTCTCGCCGTCGTCGTACTGGCTGGAATGCATCACCTTGCCGGTAAAGTCCTTCAGGCCGGTGATCTCGGGCACGCTAGGAATGCCGCTGACGCCGGTCGCCAGCACGACATGGCGCGGATGCATCGTGCGCCTGGTGCCGTCGGCGCGGCGCAGCGTCACGGTCCAGCGGCCTTCCTTCTCATCGTAACCGCCGCCTTCGAACTCTGTCTCGGTCCAGAAGTTCAGCTCCATGGCCTCGACATAGGCTTCGAACCAGTTGGCAAGCTTGTCCTTGGGGATGTAGGTCGGCCAGTTCGGCGGGAACAGCATGTAGGGCAGGTGGTTGACCTGCACTTGATTGTGCAGCGTCAGCGCATGGTAGCGCTTGCGCCAGTTGTCGCCGATGCGCTGCTCGCGATCGACAATCAGCGTATCCACGTTGAGTTGCTTCAGGCGCGCGGCGATGGAAAGCCCGGATTGCCCGCCGCCGATGACAAGCACGGTCGGGTCGCGGTCGGCATAGCCGGCGGATTGCTTGCGCAGGTCGAGCCAGTTGGGTCCACGGAAATCGCGCGAATAGGCGTTGCCGCGCGGGCGTTGGACGCCGAGCTGCTCCTCGAAGCCTTTGAGTTCGCCAAGCTCGGTCAGCAGCGTCCAGGCCTTGAGGCGGTTGCCGTCATCCGTATCCGGGATCAGGCGGATGATGCCGCTGCCGCGCCCGACTTTGGTCTCGAACTTGAAGATGGCTTCGATGGTGTTGGTGCCTGCGCGCATCACCTTGCGCGGCGCGGCGCGATCGGGGTCCACGGCAAAGCCGCTGGGCTGCATTTTGTTTGCCAGCGGCGGCAGCGCCTTCAGGATGGCGTCGGCGCCGTTCAGCGTCTGGATGTTCCAGCTCAGCGCCAGCACGTCGCGCCAGTAGCTGTCCGAATGGAACAGGGCTTTCAGTGCGCCGTCGTCAGGCTTCGCCAGCGCCTCCTCGAACTGGCCAAGCCAATTGTCGGCGGCTACCGAACTGTCGTCCGTCCTGTCGAGCATGCGCGTTTCCCGTCACCAGCCGTCTCTGCGGCGCTTCGCTTTGCGTCGCAGCCTATACCCATTAGGGACCGCGCAGAAAGGGCGCGAGGAGATGCCGCCTATTCCGATAGCGACAGGATCAGCCCCTGATAGGGCGGGACGCGGCCGTTGAGGGTGTCGAGATAGGCGCGCTGAACCGCCGCAGGCCCGCGGTGCTCGATAACCTTCATCCATTGATCGAGGTTTGGTGCGAAGCCGGACCAGGCGGCGAGAAAGCGCTCGTTGAAGCCGGCCGGTCCCAATTCCCCGGTGCGCTTGCGGATCTGGTCGGGGGCGAAGAAAAACTGCGGTTCTGCGCCAGGCAGTGACTGCGCGGGGTCATCGGACGTCGGCTTGCGATGCGTGAGCCCGATGATCCCGCTGTATTTCATTTGCTCGCCGAAGTGCCGGTGCAGCGTCGCGCGCAACGGGCCGTTGCCGGCCATGTCGACGTAGGCGACCGGCGAGTTCGTCGGCAGCGAGGTGAGGCTGTCATAGGTTACGACCTCGTCGTAGCAGCCGAGCGACGTGACAAAGGCCGTGTTGCCCGCCGAGGTCAAGCCGATCACCTTGATGCCGTTGCCCCTCGCATGCAGGAGGTACGCCAGGCCGTAGGCGGTCTTGCTGGAGGCCGAGGACAGCATCACCGCCTTCGCGCCGAAAAATTTGTTCTCAGCGAGGAAGTCATCGACCAGGAACGACAGCATGAACAGCGGGCGCAGCAGCGCCTGGTAGTCGCCCTGCTTGCCTGCGAACGCCGGATCGCCGCTGACGCGCGTATAGGCATTATAGACTGGCGCCACGCCTTGCCGGTGCGCGGCGCCATCGCGCAAACCGCGCTTGGACACATCGGCGGCCTCGATGACGAGATGCGTCGCCATCGGGAAACAGCCGAACAAGGTTTCGCCTGTGGCGACCGCGGCATGTTTCGAGGCGATCACCTCGCCGAGCCCCCATACCGGAATGTTGCCGAAACCTTCGGGCGCCGGAAACAGCTGCCAGTATTTCAGGCGATCGCCGAGCACGGTGTAAGTGATGTTGTTGGCGGTGAAGGCGAACCGCGTGACCTTCATCAGCAGCGCGTCATCGGGTAACGCGCTGGCGTCAGGCAGTGGCGTCTCGACCACCTTGCATTGCTGCAGATCGTCGCGGGCGACGATGAAGTCCATGGCGTGCATTGTTGCGATCCCTGCGCTTCTCACGCAGCGATCTTTGCGCCTGTCGATGAATGCTTTGCAACAGCAATGATGTTTAAAACGGTGTTCGGATTGGCGCGCGGAAATCCCTCCTCCGTCATTGCGAGGAGCGAAGCGACGAAGCAATCCATCTATTCCCGCGTGGAAAAATGGATTGCTTCGCTTCGCTCGCAATGACGCGGAGGAAGCGGAAGTCGCGCCCTTAAGCCATCGCGCGCAGCCTGCCCTCGGCATACAGATCCCGCAGCTTGCGCTTGAAGATCTTGCCGGTGGCTTCGCGCGGCATCGCGTCCAGGAACTGGATGTCCTTTGGCACCTTGAAGTTCGCGAGCCTGCCGCGCAAGAATTCCTGCACAGCGGCCGAGGATAGCGCAACATTCGCTTCCGGTTCGATGCAGGCGAACAGCCGCTCGCCGAACTCGTCGTCGGGAACGCCGAACACGGCGCAGTCGCGGACGCCGTCCATGCCGATCAGCGCGTTCTCGATCTCCGCCGGATAGATGTTGACGCCACCCGAGATCACCATGTCGCGCTTGCGGTCGCACAGGAACAGGTAGCCGTCCTCGTCGAGGTAACCGACGTCGCCGACGCTGACGAGGCCGTCGCGGCCGGCTTCGGCGCGCGCCTCGGCCTTGCCGTGATAGTCGAAATCCGGCACCGACACCTGCCGCATGAAGATTTCGCCGGGCTCGTTGACGCCGCACGGCTCGCCATCGGGACGGAAGATCTTTACGATGCCGCCTTCGATGGCGCGGCCGACGGTGCCGGGCTTTGCCAGCGCCTCCTCGGCCGAATGCCACACCGGGATGCCGGTTTCGGTCGAGCCGAAATATTCGTTGATGACCGGTCCCCACCAATCGATCATGGCGCGCTTGATGTCGGGCGGGCAGGGCGCGGCGCCATGCACGATGAAGCGCAGCGACGACACGTCGTATCGGCCCTTGATCTCGTCCGGCAGCCGCAGCAGGCGCACGAACATCGTCGGCACCATGTGCATGTGGGTGACACGATGCCGTTCGGTCAGTTGCAGCAGGTCCTCGGGATCGAAGCGCGGTTCGAGCACGATCCTGCAGCCGCTGCGGAACGCCAGCATGCCGTACGAATTCGGCGCCGAATGGTACATCGGGCCGTTCATCAGGATGACCTGATCCTCGCTCGGCTTGACGCCGTAGGCGATGCCGCCGACGCGCGCGGAAGCCGCGACCTGCTCCGGCTTCATCGGCTTGCGGCGCACGCCCTTGGGCAGGCCGGTCGTGCCCGACGTATAGAACATCGGCGCGCTGCCGATCGGGGCTTCGATGGACGGCGCATGCGAGTCACGCCATTGGTCCCAGTCGGTCACGCCGTCCGGCACCGCTGTGAGCTCTGCAGGGACGTTGAACGCTGCGGCGATTTCCGGCGGCGTCGTCACCACCAGGAGCTTGATGTGGCCGGGCAGGCCGTCCCTGATCTGCGGCAGCAGGTCGGCGTGGCAGACGAGTATCTGCGCGCCGCTGTCGGCCAGGATGTAGGCGACCTCCTCGGCTTTAAGATGCCAGTTGATCGGCACGACGGGGCTGCCCAGCGCCGCCGCCCCACCAGAGACTTCGAAGAACGCAAAATCGTTGCGCAGCATCATGCCGACGGGCACGCCGCCGCCAAGGCCGAGCGCCCTGAAGCCCGCCGCCGCCCGCGCGATGCGGGCGTGGATATCGGAATAGCTGATCTCGCGCTCGCCGCTGATGATCGATGTCACGTTTTCTCTCCCGGGCTGAACGTCGTGCCTAGCCGTCATCCAGAATTTCGTCGAAGCCGACCCAGCTCTTGCCATCGAAGCGGCGCAGCCTCAACTGCTGGAACGGCAGGTAGTCGTCGGCACCGGTCGATACGGTGATGCCAGGCAGCAGCAGCGGCAGCGGCACCTCGCGCAGCGCTGCTGCCTGTTTCATGACGTTCTCGCGGCTGAGGTCGTCCTTGCATGCGGTCAGAACCTTCACCATGAGGTTGGCATAATGATAGCCGGCAGCGTAGTTCGAATTGCTCAGATCCGCATTCGGCAAATACTGCTTCATGAAGGCGAGATAGTCCTTCACGCCGGCATCGGCGGCCCATTGCGCATCCAGCGTGTCCTTCTGGTTGCTGGACGAGATCAGGCCGACGGCGTTCTCCAGGCCGGCCGGTTCCAGGAACGAGATCGATGACGCCGAGGTCGGCACGAAGAACTGGTCCGGCTTCCAGTTGATCTCGGCAACCCCCTTGATCATCTGCGAGGTGAACTTGCCGAGCACGACGCCGAACATCACGTTGGCGCCGGAAGCCTTCAGCGTTGCAAGCTGCGAACTGATGGTCGGTGCGCTGGTCTCGTAGGTTGCTTCCGACACGATCATGGTGGCGGCCTTGTCGCCGAGGCCGCGCTTGAAGCCGGCGACGTAATCGCGGCCGAAATCGTCGTTCTGGGAGAGGATGGCGATTTTGGCGTCAGGCTTGGTGCGCAGGATATGCTTGGCATAGATGACGCCTTCGGACTGGTAGGTCGCCATTCCCGGCATGGTCCAGCGGAAATTCTTCGGATCGGCCCATTTGGTCGCGCCGCTGAGCACGAACAACTGCGGCACCTTCTTGGTGTTGAGATAGCGGTGCACCGCGTTATTGGTGGCGGTCCCGAGCGAACCGAACATCAGCAGCACTTCTTCCTGTTCGACCAGCTTGCGCGTCTGCTCGACCGTTTTGGGCGGTGAGTACGCATCGTCGAGGCTGATGAACTTGATCTTGCGGCCGTTGACGCCGCCCTCGGCGTTGACCTTCTCGAAATAGGCCTCCTGCGCCCGGCCGATGATGCCGAAGCCGGAGGCCGGTCCGCTGTAGGGCAGCGTCTGGCCGATGCGGATTTCGTTCTTGTCGCCCTCGGCGAGAGCGGCAGTGGTTCCCAAAAGCGCGAATGCGAGCGTCAATAAAGGTCGCGAGACTCTCATTGTTCCGTCCCTCTGTCTGTTGCGGTGATTGGATGCGATCGAGCCGGGCGCGTGTTACGCGCGCGCCCGATTGAAAAAGTCACTGGTCGCGTCAGCGAATTCGGCCTTCAGGCGCTCGACCAGTTCGGCGACCGGCGGCGCGTCCGCGATCTGGCCGATACCCTGGCCGGAGCCCCAGATGTCGCGCCACGCCTTGGCCTTGGTGTTGCCGCCCGAGCCGAAATTCATCTTCGACTTGTCGCTCTCCGGCAGGTTGGCGGGATCGAGGCCTGCCGCCACGATCGAGGGGCCGAGGTAGTTGCCGTGCACGCCGGTGAACAGGTTGGAATAGACGATATCGTTCGCGGCGTGCGCGACCAGCCCCGCCTTGTAGGCCGGATCGGCGTTGGCTTCGGCTGTGGCGATGAAGCGCGTGCCCATGTAGGCCATGTCGGCGCCGAGCGCGAGTGCGGACGCAATGCTCCAGCCGTCGGAGATCGCGCCTGACAGGAGCACGGTGCCCTTGAACCACTGCTTGACCTCGCGCAGCAGCGCGAACGGCGACAGCGTGCCGGCATGGCCGCCAGCGCCGGCGCAAACCAGAATGAGACCGTCGACGCCGTTCTCGGCCGCCTTGCGCGCATGCTTGACGTTGATCACGTCGTGAAAGACCACGCCGCCATAGGAATGCGCGGCCTCGACCACTTCGATCGGCGGTCGCAGCGAAGTGATGATGACCGGAACCTTGTGCTTGACGCAGGTTTCCATGTCCTTCATCAGGCGGTCGTTGGAGGCGTGGCAGATCTGGTTGACCGCGTAGGGCGCTACCTTCTTCTCCGGATGCAGCGCCTTGTATTCCCCGAGCTCGTTCTCGATCCGGGTCAGCCATTCGTCGAGCTTTTCGACCGGGCGGGCGTTCAGCGCGGGAAACGAGCCGACGATGCCGGCCTTGCACTGGGCGATCACGAGTTCCGGCCCGGACACAATGAAGAGCGGCGATCCCACCACGGGCAGTTCGAGCGTATTGGCAAGCGAAGCTGGCAACGGCATTCGGTCTCTCCCTTGAAGCGCGGCCGGAACTGGTCCGGGAACGCGGCGTCTAATGTTTTGATTTGCTGCGCCGGGCTGCGAAAGCCGCTTGGCCGGGCGCCACCTGTTGCAGACCATTATAGGGCTGGACGCGGCCCGCTGGCTGTTCGATATTGAACAGGCGATCAATCAAAAATGAACATCGGATTTGCGCGGGAGGGCCGATGGACTGGGACCTTTGCAAGACCTTCGTCGCGGTGGCCGAAACCCGGAGTTTCGCGGCGGCGGCGCGGCAGTTGCGCTCCAGCCACCCGACGGTGGGACGCAAGATCACCGAGCTGGAAAGCCAGCTCGGCATTCCCCTGTTCGCGCGCTCCAACGACGGCCTTTCGCTGACCTCGCAGGGCCGCAAGTTTCGCGAGCATGTCGAGGCGATGGCGGCGGCGGCGTTGCGGGCCGAGGCCGCGGTTTCCGCGACCGGCGCCCAGGCCCGCGGCGTGGTCAAGCTGTCGATCGGCTCGACGCTCGCCTCGCACTGGCTGATGCCGCGGCTCGGGCCGTTCCTGCGCACGCACGATCATATCCAGCTCGAGATCATCACCTATCCGTATCCGGCCAGCGTGCGCCGGCGCGAGGCCGATGTGGTGCTGCGGCCGGTCGATAGCGGCGAGGAGAATTTGATCGGACGCAAGATCGGCCGGCTCGGGACTGGTTTCTATGCTTCGCGCGACTATGCCGCGGGGCGCGCCGACCGCGCGTCGAACGAGCGGCTGGCGCGCTGGAGCGATGCCATCACGCGGCAAGGGTCGGTGGTGATGCGGTGTTCGTCGCAGGGCGACATGCTGGCGGCAGCCCGCGCCGGGCTCGGAATTTCGGCACTGTCCTGCTTCGTCGGCAGCGCCTATCCGGACCTGGTCCGCGTCGCGCCGCAGAAGCTGCTCAGCGTGGCCGACATCTGGCTCATGGCGCACCCGGACCTGGTCGAACTCCCGGCGGTGCGCGCCGTGCTCGACTTCGTCACCGCTTCCGCGCGCGAGGATCGGGTGAAGTTGCGGGGGTGAGTTTGTCGGCCAGAACGCCGGCGCGTCCTTTCAGGACGTGGTAATAGCTCCACCACAGATGCGCCGCCGCGCCGCGCAGCGGACGCCATGGTTCCGCGAGCGGCACCATCTGCTTGGCGGTCGGGCGGGTCGATAGACCCAGCCCGACCTTGACCGCTTCCTGGATGGCGATATCGCCGGCCGGCCAGGCGTCGCCGTGGCCGAGGCAGAACAGCAGGTAGACGTCGGCGGTCCAGGGACCGATGCCGTGCAGCGCGGTCAGCGTGTGGTGCGCGGCGTCGGCGTCCTCTTCCGCCAGCACCTCCAGGTTCAGCCGCTCGGCAGCGAGCTCGCGGGCGATGTTCTTCAGGGTCTTGATCTTGGCGGCGGAAAGGCCGAGTCGGCCGAGGCGGTCGGCGCGGGCCTTTCGGATGGTGTCATGATCGAACGGATCGAATGCGGCAATCAGGCGCGCCCAGATCGCCCCGGCACTCGCCGTCGATAATTGCTGGCCGCACACGATCGCAGCCAGGCCGGCAAAGCCCGGCTCGCGCTGCCGCAGCG
>LNFM01001245.1_pt1 | contig 73179 bp, 63 predicted proteins | sample 596031 | NCBI WGS metagenome assembly LNFM01 (sample SAMN04254537, study PRJNA301005) | activated carbon metagenome | isolation source: dual media filters at the Ann Arbor, Michigan drinking water treatment plant | place: USA: Ann Arbor
TTCGCGCAGCCACACAATCGCGAGGTGATCGAGGAGCTGCGATCGGCCGGGGTCACGCCGCAGCCGATGGTCGTCGCGGTTCCGGTGGCAGGCGAGGGCGGGAGGATCGCCGGCAGGACATTCGTGCTGACCGGCACGCTGCCTGGCATGACCCGCGAGGATGCGCGCGGGCTGATCGAAGCCGCGGGCGGCAAGGTTTCGGGAAGCGTGTCCAAGAAGACCGACTACCTGGTCGCCGGCGAGGAAGCCGGCAGCAAGCTCGAGAAGGCGCGGACGCTCGGGGTTGCGGTGATCGACGAAGCCACCCTGCGCGCCCTGATCGGCGAGGCCGGAGCCACCGGGGACTTTGCCGATTGAGTCGCCTGTGCTGATCGAATAGACTTCGCCACCGGCAAGGGCCTGCGATGATCGATCGAACGGAAGCGTGGAAAATACTTGAAACCTCGGACGTGCTTCATTCCGAGGCGGCGATCGCGCAGGCGATCGACCGGGTGGCGGCGGAGATCATCGAGCAGCTGCGCGATACCGAGCCGCTGGTGCTCGCCGTGATGGGGGGCGGGGTGGTGTTCGCGGGACAGCTCCTGCCGCGCCTGCGGTTTCCCCTCGAGTTCGACTTCATCCACGTGACCCGCTATCGCGGTACCACCACCGGCGGAGAGGTCGGCTGGCCGGTTGCGCCCCACGTGCCGCTGCAGGGACGGACGGTCCTGGTGGTCGACGACATCCTCGATGAAGGCCGCACGATGGCGGCGGTGCGCACGCGTTTCCTTTCCGAAGGGGTGCGAGCCTTCTACAGCGCGGTACTCTGCGAGAAGACGTTGCCTCGCGAGAAGCCGGTTCGTGCCGATTTCGTCGGGGTTACCGTTCCCGATCGCTATGTCTTCGGCTGCGGCATGGACGTCAACGGTGCCTGGCGCAACCTGCCGGGCATCCATGCGGTGGCAATGCAGCCGGCCTCGACGTCCTGACCTGCGGCCGCCGCAGGCCAACCAAGGAACACGGACATGCTTGCAATCATCGGAGGGTCGGGGCTGGCAAAGCTGGCCACGATCGAAGACCCGCACCGGCGCGTGGTGCGAACGCCCTATGGTGAACCCTCGGGCGCGCTCACCTTCGGCCGCCTATGCGGCCGCGAGGTGGTGTTCCTGCCGCGCCACGGCCATGGACACACGATCGCCCCGCACGAAGTCAACTATCGCGCGAACATCTGGGCACTGCGCGAAGAGAAGGTGACTGCGATCGTGTCGGTGGCTTCGGTCGGTGGCATCCATGCCGACCTCGCGCCCGGGGTGCTGGCCGTTCCACACCAGATCATCGACTACACGCACGGGCGGCGCGGCACTTTCTTCGAAGGGCCCGACCAGCCGGTCACGCATGTCGACTTCACCGAGCCCTATTGCCCGGCGCTGCGCGCAAGCCTGCTGGCCGCGGCAAAGGCCGCCGGCGAGCCGATCGTCGACCAGGGCGTCTATGCCGTGACCCAGGGCCCGCGTCTGGAGACCGCCGCCGAGATCGACCGGCTCGAACGCGACGGCGCGCACATGGTCGGCATGACCGGCATGCCCGAAGCCGTGCTGGCGCGCGAACTGGGGCTGTCCTACGCAGCGCTCGCGGTGGTTGCCAACTTCGCCGCCGGCCGCGGCAACAGCGCGCACGCGATCGACCTGCACGTCATCGGTGGCGTGCTTTCAGTGGCCATGCAGCGGGTCCAGCACATCCTGGACCGCTGCGTGGAGTGCCATGGTTCGTGACGTGCTGAGGATGGGCGATCCGCTGTTGCTGCAGGTTGCGCGGCCGGTGGACGCATTCGGCACGCCGGCGCTGGCGGCGCTGCTGCAGGACATGCGCGACACGATGGCCGCGCTCGACGGGGCAGGGCTCGCCGCGCCGCAGATCGGGGTGTCGCTCCAGGTGGTCATCTTCGGCATGGAGTCCAATCCCCGCTACCCGGATGCCGACGCGGTTCCGTACACCGAGTTGCTGAACCCGGTGCTCGAGCCCGTCGGGGACGACACCGAGGACGGATGGGAAGGCTGCCTGTCGGTGCCCGGCATGCGCGGCGTGGTGCCCCGCTGGAAGCACCTGCGCTACCGCGGCTTCACGCCCGCAGGCGAACCCGTCGACCGCACCGTCTCCGGCTTCCATGCGCGCGTGGTCCAGCATGAGTGCGACCACCTGATGGGCATCCTGTACCCGATGCGTATCCGCGACCTTCGCCTGTTCGGGTTCAACGAGGCGCTGTTCCCGGGGCAGGACATCGCAGGCGACTGACCGGCCGCCCTCAGGGAATCGTCACCGGGGCGTCTCCTCCCTGCCGCGCGGTCGGCAGGCGTCGGGGTGGCAAGGCGCTTGCTATGGTCATGGCGAGCCCGCTCGGAGATGCCGCGACAGGGCTTTCCAGGGTGGATCGGTGGCAATTCCTGCCGCTGACCGCCGCGCACCGGCAGCCGTTGCCGGCCCATTGCCTATCGACCATTGCCCATGGCCCACTGCCCGGCGCCAACGGGAGTCCCGTGAATACCCTCGTTTCTTCTGCTGATCCAGCCGCCTGGAAGTGCGCAAGGGCGTGCGCGGTCGAGTGCCGTGGCGCGAGGGCGTCTGCACGGGCCTCACGCCCATGAGCCGGGCTTCGACGCCTGGCGCGGAGCTTTCGGCCGTCGAGCAGGTCGCTGCGCTTCAGCGGCAGGGCCGTTCAGCCGAGGCGGCCGAGCGTTGCGACCTGCTGCTTTCGGAGGCGGCGGACGACTGGCGACTGCGCCTGTTGCGTGGCCTCGCCCGGCGACAGCTCGGACAGACCGCTGCGGCGATCGAGGACTTCAGGGCCGTCACGCAGGCCGCGCCCTCGCAGGTCGAGGCGTGGTTGCAACTTGCAGGCACGCTGTTCGATGCCGGGGACGGCCAGGGCGCGTCGCAGGCAGGCGTCGATGCACTGCGGGTGGCTGGCGGCGATGCAGGGCTGTGCTTCAGGATCGGCTCGGTGCTCGAGCAGTGTGCTGATCCCGTCGCCGCCTCGGCCGCATACGAGGCAGCGCTGCAGGCAGACCCGGCGCATGTCGAGGCGCTGAACAACCTCGCCAGCCTCGAACGCGCGCGCGGCGAACTGCTGCGTGCGCAAGGCCGGCTCGAACAGGCGATCGGACTGCGTCCGGATTTCGCACCTGCGTACCTGAACCTGGCCTCGGTGCTCGACGCACGGGCGCTCGGGCCTGAAGCACGGATGCGCGTGTTGAAGCAGGGTGTTTCCGCCTGCAGCGGGTCGACGGCGCTGGCGTTCGAACTGGGGTTGGCCTGCCTGCGCATCCCTGACCTGCAGGGGGCCGAGCGGCTCTTTTCCCGCGTCCTGGCATCGGATCCGCTGCGCTTCGATGCCCTCAACAACCTGGGCACGATCCGCCTGCAGGTCGGCGACCTGCTCGCCGCCCGGCAGCTGTTCGAGCGCGCGCTCGCGATCGATCCCTCGCATGCCCCGGCCCGCAGCAATCTCGGCAGCACCCTGCTGCTGCTGGGTCAGCCCGCGGAGGCCGCCCTGGCGTATGCGGCGGCGGCAGAGGCTGATCCGCTGCTGGTCGATGCCTGGGTCGGATCCGGGGCTGCGTTGCTGGAACTCGGCCATGTCGAAGCGGCACAGCAATGCTATGCGCAGGCGCTCGCGATCCGTCCCGACAGCGTCGAGGCGCTCGCCGGTGCGGGCAATCTCCTCGCCCAGGCCGGGGAGGTGGACCGCGCCCGCGCGTTCTACGAGGCTGCCTGCACGCTCGCGCCGTCGCCGGCGCTGGAAGTTCGCCGGGCCCTGCTGCTGAGTCCTGTCCATGCGAGCGCCGATGCACTGGATGAAGAACGGCGGCGTTTCGAGGCCGAGGTGGATCGCCTGCTGGCGTGTGCCGACGAGATCACCGAAGCCGACCTGCTCCGCTATCCCGACACCTGGTTCTATCTCGCCTACCACGGCCGGAACGATCGCGAGGTGAGGCAGCGGCTCGCGGCCCTGCTGCTCGGTCGCTGTCCGTCCCTCGCGCATGTCGCGCTGCACGCGCTCAGCGCGCGCCAGCCTGGCAGGCCACTGCGCGTAGGGTTCGCGGGGCGGTTCTTCCATAGCCATTCGGTGGGACGGTTCTTCAACCCGGTGATCGAGGCGCTGGCGAACGATCCGCGTTTCGAGGTGGTCGTGTTCAGGCTCGACCCGCGGCGCGACGAGCGGATCGAGCAGCTGGAACGCGCACCGCTGCAGTCGGCGGTCATCTCGTCCTGGTCTCTGCCAGAGGCCCGGTCTGCGATCGAGGCGCGGGCGCTCGACGTGCTGGTCTACCCCGAGATCGGGATGGACCCGTTCACCTACCTGCTGAGCTTTTCCCGGCTTGCGCGGGTGCAGTGCGTGCTGCACGGTCATTCGGTCACGACGGGAGTCCCGTCCATCGACTGGTTCGTTTCCAGCGGACTGATCGAGCCGCCCGACGCGCAGGCGCAGTTCAGCGAGCGACTCGCCCTGTTGCCCACGTTGCCCATGGTCCTGCAGCCGCTCGGGGCGCTGCCGGCGCCGCTTGATCGCGAGGGGCTCGGCGTGCCTGCGGGTTCCTGCCTGTACCTGTGCCCGATGAAGCTGCAGAAGGTTCACCCCGAGATGGACGCCGCGGTGGCCGGGATCCTTCGTTCCGATCCGGCCGCGCGGGTCGCCTTCGTGCGCGATGCCACGCATCCGAACTGGCACGCCATCGTCTCTCGGCGCATGCAGGCAGCGATGCCGGACGTGTTCGACCGCGTCGTGTTCGTGCCCTGGATGAACGAGCAGGAGGCGTTCATCGGACTGGTGCGCGCCGCGGACGTGATCCTCGATTCGTTCCATCACGGCGGGGCGACCACCTCCCATCTGTGCCTGGCCAGCGGTCGCGCGGTGGTGGCCTGGCGATCGGGCAGCAGCCGGGCCGGCTTCATCGAGGGCTATTACCGCCTGCTCGACGTGTCCGGATGCCTTGCGGACACGCCTGCCGAGTATGTCCGCATCGCCGTTCGACTGGGCAAGGATGCCGTCCTGCGCAAGGGGGTCGAAGCGGCGATCGGCAAGGGGCTTTCCCGGCTCCACCAGGCCGCCGACGTGTGCGCTGCCTACGCCGGCTTCCTGCTCGAAGTGGGGGCGGCTGCGCCTGCGGCGAGTTGCGGCGAGCAGTACCGACAGATGTACACGGCCCTCGACTGGAGCGTCCACGCCGGTGGGCTGCACGAGGTGGTAGAGCCGGCACGGAGCGTGTCGGTGTGGCCGCCCAGGGTGGCCGGCACGCCCGCGGTCGAGCCTGCCGAGCGGGTCGAACTGCCGCCGGTGTATTTCGCCCTGCTCGAGGATGTCCTGGTGATCGGTGGCGAGAGTTGCGTGCTGCCCGGGGGCGGCGAGGCGGTGATCGATGAAGTTGGTGCCCGTGACGCCGCTGGCCGTACCCGGCTGGACAACGTGGCCTACGCGGCCCGTGCCGGCGCGCGCGTGGCCTTGCGTCCGCCCCGTGCGCCGGCCCGTTCGCTCGACGAAGCCATCTGGCTGTGCGGGCGTGCTTCTGGAAACTACTACCACTGGTTGACGGAGTACCTGCCCCGGCTGGCCACGCTTGCCCATTGCGGCACGCGTGCAGGGTGGCCTGTGCTGATCGACGCCGGGCTGCATCCGAACCTCCTGGCCGCGCTGCGGCGCTGCCTGTCGCCAGGCCAGGCGCTGGTGGAGGTTGCTGCAGGCGAGCGGGTCAGGGTGTCGCGCCTGCTCGTGCTGGGGCCGCGCGCGTGGATGCCGATCGACCTGCGGCCGGGCGTGGCCGCGGGTGCCGAAGACATCCTCTTCTCGCCGGACGTCGCTCGGTTCGTCCGGCAACGACTGGGCGTCGACACGGTGCGCACGGCCTGTCGGCGGCTTTTCCTGCGGCGCGGGTCCGCCTCCCATCGGAGCCTGCTCAACGAGGCCGAGATCGAGCGCGCAATGGTGGCGCGGGGATTCGAGGTGGTCTGTCCCGAGAGCCTGTCCCTCGACCAGCAGGTGGCGCTGTTCGCCGAAGCGTCCATCGTTGTCGGTGCGACGGGGGCGGCCTTCGTGAACATCATGCTGGCGCCGCCCGGCTGCCGCGCGCTCGTCTTCTACTACGCGGGCGCGCCGATGCAGTACATGTCCAGTCTCGCGCAGGTGCTGGATGTCGACTTGCGCTACGTGCACGGGGAACCGGTCGATGGGTCGTATCCAGTCGCCTACCAGCGCGACTTCACCGTGGATCTCGCGGCGGTCGAGAGGGGGCTGGATGAACTGGTTGCCGGCACGCCCCGCTGGCGCCAGGGCGGGGCAGCCTGATGGCCCCCGCACGCAGGCCGCTGCTTGCCCTCTGTGGCAAGGGCTGGATCGCAGTCGAGGCACTCGAATGGGCGGCCATGGTGCTGCCGGTGCTGGCGCCGGCGTGGCGGATGGCCGGGTTGCCGGTGGCATCCGATGCGGGCGCCGACACCTGGGAGCCTTCGTTTCGCGGGTGCTGCGTGGCGCGCGGAGTGCCGGTGGCCGAATCGGTGGGCGCGCTCGGGTTGCAGCCGGGCGACGTGCTGGTCAGCCTGCAGTACGACCGCATCATCCCGATCGACGCGGTCTCCGGTGTACGCGCGTTCAACCTGCACTTCTCGCTGCTGCCTGCGCATCGCGGCTGCTACCCGGCCGTATGGCCCCTGCGTGATGGCGACGCCCAGGCCGGCGTCACGCTGCACGTGCTTGCGGCCGGCATCGACGAGGGGCCGATCGTCGACCAGCTCGCGTTCGATGTGCCGGCGCATGCGACTGCCTTCGACCTTTACCGCCTCCTGCATCGGCAGGCCGCCCGGGTGTTCGAGCGTGCGTTGCAGTCGATGCTCGACGGCACCGCGACCGGCCGGCCCCAAGGCCCCGCGACAGGCCCCTACCATGATCGTCGTTCGATCGATTTCGCCCAGTGCGAACTGCGTGATCCGGCGGCGCGCACCGTGGCCGAATGCGACCGGTTCCTGCGCTCGCTGATCTTCCCGCCGCGCCAGCTGCCTCGATTCGAGGGCCGCGAGGTGCTCGGCTGTGAGCCAGTCCCCTGGAAGATGGACGCCGCTGCGCTCGCCGCGCTGCCGGCGCGCATCGATGTATCCGCAGAGAGCAGCCTCGTGCGGTGTCGAGACGGCCTGCTGCGCATCCGCTTCAATCACTGACCCGAGACCGGACAAGGAGCAGTCATGGGAATCGAGCAATGCCGCTTCATAGAACTGCCCATCGTGCATGACCCCCGTGGAAACCTGACCTTCGTCGAGGGTAGCCGGCACATTCCTTTCGACATCAAGCGCGTCTATTACCTGTACGACGTGCCGGGTGGCGCGACCCGTGCCGGGCACGGTCATCGCAAGCTGGAGCAACTGGTGATCGCGATGTCCGGCAGCTTCGACGTCGTGCTGGAAGACGGTCATCGCCAGCGCCGATACCACATGAACCGATCGTTCTACGGACTCTACGTGTCGCCGATGATGTGGCGGGTCATCGACAACTTCTCGTCGGGCTCGGTCTGCATGGTGCTTGCCTCGGAAGTCTACGACGAGGCTGACTACTATCGGGACCATGAAGAGTTCCTGGCCGATGCGCGCCGGCTGAACAAGCCCGCGGGCGCGGCTGCCGGGGGAGCCTGAGCGTGATCTCCGGTGCGCGTGTGCCGTTCCTCGACCTGGCTGCCCAGCACGCGGGCATCCGCGCCGAGATCGACTCGGCCCTGGCCAGCGTCCTCGATGCCGGGCAGTTCGTGCTCGGGGACCAGTCCGATGCGTTCGAGCGGGAGTTCGCCGCCTTCTGCGGGGCGCGTCACGCGGTCGGCGTCGGCAATGGCATGGACGCCCTGGTCCTGATCCTGCGTGCCATGGACATCGGGCCGGGCGACGAGGTGATCGTGCCCGGGATGACGTTCATAGCGTCCTGGCTGGCGGTGTCGGTGACGGGCGCCCGGCCGGTGCCGGTGGAGCCCGTGGCCCGCGGCTTCAACATCGACCCGGCGTCCATCGAGGCAGCGATCACGCCGAGTACCCGCGCCATCATGGTGGTGCACCTTTACGGGGAGCCGGCCGACATGGCGCCGGTGCGCGCGATCGCCGAGCGCCGCGGCCTGCGCGTGATCGAGGACGCCGCCCAGGCCCACGGTGCGACCTACCATGGGCGCCGCACCGGCGCGCTCGGGGATGCCGCGGGGTTCAGCTTCTACCCGGGGAAGAACCTGGGCGCGCTGGGCGATGGTGGCGCCGTCGTCACCGACGATGACCGGTTGGCTGCGCGCGTGCGCGCGCTGCGCAACTACGGCTCGGCGCGCAAGTACGAGCATGTCGAGCAGGGCGTCAACAGTCGGCTCGACGAACTGCAGGCGGCAGTGCTCCGGGTGAAGCTGCGCCACCTCGAAGCCTGGAACGCTCGTCGGCGCGAGGTCGCCGCCTTGTACGGGCGGTGCCTGTCCGGCAGTGGGCTGCTGCTGCCAGAACCAGCGCCGGGCTGCGTGTCTGCCTGGCATCTCTATGTCGTGCGCGCGAAGGAACGGGATGCGCTTCGCGTCCGGCTGGACGCGGCAGGCGTCGACACCGTGATCCATTACCCGACGCCGCCACACCGCCAGCCGGCCTATGCGGGCCAGGCGGCAGGTGGGGTGAGCCTGCCGCGGACGGAGCAGTTGCATCGCGAAGTGCTGAGCCTTCCGATGGGGCCGACGATGTCCGATGCGGACGTGGAGCACGTGTCGGCTGTCCTGCGCGCCTGCATCTGAGGCATTGTGCACGCCAGCGGTCGAGGCTGGCCGCAAGGTCCTAAAGTTTGTCCGTGCAGTGCCGTAACACTGTCGGACCAGCGGCCGTCCTGCCTCTCGCGGGACTACCTCAAGCGACTGATTCGCTAAAGAAAACAGAGGTGTTGCCGTTAAGGACAGGGACAGCGGCTCGCAAGGCCTTAAGTGGCGAGGGATGAGCGATGTCAAACACTCAACGCTTCGTTTGACTGACACGACCACGAACACTTCAGGAGACTTCAATGTCCCAGGTAATCAACACCAACATTTCTTCGCTCAACGCGCAGCGAAACCTTTCGACGTCGCAGAGCAACCTGTCCACCGCCCTGCAGCGCCTGTCTTCGGGCCTGCGCATCAACTCGGCGAAGGACGATGCGGCCGGCCTCGCGATCTCCGATCGCATGACCTCGCAGATCCGCGGCCTCGACCAGGCCCGCCGCAATGCGAACGACGGCATCTCGCTGTCGCAGACGGCAGAGGGCGCGCTCGCCCAGTCCGGCGAGATCCTGCAGCGTATCCGTGAGCTGGCGATCCAGTCGGCCAACGCGACCAATTCGGCCAGCGACCGTCAGTCGCTGAATGCCGAGGTGAACCAGCTGGTGACCGAGGTGACCCGGATCGCCAACGCAACCACCTTCAACGGCCTGAAGATCCTCGACGGCACCTACCAGGGCCAGCAGTTCCAGGTGGGCGCGGATGCCAACCAGACGATCGGCGTGTCGATCCAGGGCGCCGCAGCCAAGGACCTGAGCAACAACACGGTCTCCGGCCAGGGCACTGGCGCGGCTGGCCTCGGCGGCGCGTCTGTCGCGGCGAACACGGCACCGGCCGGCAACGGCGTGGTGGCGCAGACCGTCGCGGTCTCGGGCTCCAACGGAACGGCCAACGTGTCGGTGGCGCTCAATGACCAGGCCTCGACCATCGCAGCTGCGGTGAACGCCCAGTCTGGCGCCACCGGCGTGAACGCACGGGCGTCGACCTCCGCGACCCTGGCGGTGGCGAACGTCGGCACCATCTCGTTCAGCCTGAACGGCGGTGGTACTGCCACCACGATCAACGCGACGATCCCGACCGGCGGCAACCTCGGCGCCGTGGTCACCGCAGTGAACCAGGTGTCCGGACGGACCGGCGTCACCGCGACGCTGAACGCCGCGGGCACCGCGCTGACCTTCGCCCAGGCCGACGGCAGGGACATCGTCGTCGAGAACTTCGCGAACTCGGCTGGCGGCAATGCCACGTTCACCGGCTCGAACACGACGGCGGCGACGCTGGTCAGCGGGGGTGCCGACTCCAGCCGTGCCTCGGGTACCGTGAACTTCTTCTCGGACGCTGGCTTCACGGTTGCGTCGGACCAGGCCAACAGTGTGGTCGCCGCAGCTGCCAACACGGCAGTGGGCTCGACCTCTGCCGACCTGTCGAGCGTCGACATCTCGACCGCCAGTGGCGCAAACACCGCCATCGGCATCGTCGATGCGGCTCTGAGCCAGATCAACAAGTCGCGCGCGCAGCTCGGCGCGGTTCAGAACCGGTTCGGCAACACCATCGCCAACCTGCAGACCACCTCCGAGAACCTGAACTCTGCGCGCAGCCGCATCCGCGATGCAGACTTCGCCTCGGAAACGGCCGCGCTGACCCGCGGCCAGATCCTGCAGCAGGCCGGTGTCGCGATCCTGGCCCAGGCCAACGCGCTGCCGAACAACGTCCTGTCGCTGCTGCGGTAAACCTGGACAGGGAACTGATGCAGTGATGCAGTTGCAGTGAGCGGAATCGTCCGGCCGGGCCGTTGCCCGGCCGGATTTCAAGCTAGCAAGGAGACAGTGCCATGCTGATCCAGCCGTCCACGCCAGCCCTCGGCGCTGGCAGGCCGGAGCTCCCGCCGCGGGATGCCGCGCGCGCAGCACCGGATGCCGGGGCGACCCAGGAGAAAGCTGCACCCGTCGAACCGAACACCCAGGCGGTGAAAGCCGCAGTGGAAGCATCGAACCGAGTGGTGCAGTCGTTGCAGAGCAAGATCGAATTCGTGACCGACGACACGTCGGGGCAGATGCTGATCAAGGTCATCGATTCGGCAAGCAATGAACTCATACGCCAGATTCCCTCCGAGGAAATGCTGGCCATTTCGCGCGCGCTCGACCGCATGCAGGGGCTGCTGGTGAAGAGCGAAGCCTGACGTCCCGGTACCGGCCGCCGCATGGCCGGCGCAGCGTGTTCAGCTTTCCGCTAAAGCTCCGGCTCTGGCGGCCGTTATCCATGGCAGGGTAACAGGAGGGTTGAATGGCCATTTCGTCGCCAGGCATTGGTTCCAAGCTGGACGTGAACACGATCGTCACCCAGCTGATGCAGATCGAAAGCCGTCCGCTGACGCAGCTGGACAGGCGCGAGATCAGCTTCCAGGCCAAGCTTTCTGCGTTCGGGTCCATCCGCAGCGCGCTGTCGCAGTTCCAGGGCGCGATGAGCGGCCTGTCGCTGGCGAGCCGCTTCGAGGGGTCGACCGCGACCAGCACCGATGCCACGGCGGTCGCCGCCTCGGCCACCGCACGCGCACCGGCCGGCAGCTATTCGGTCGAAGTCAGCAGCCTTGCACAGAACCAGCGGCTGGTTGCCGCCGGACAGGCGACCACCACCGCAAACATCGGTGCGGGAACGATCACCTTCGACTTCGGCACCATCAGCGGGGGCAGTTTCGACCCCTTGACGGGCAGGTACACCGGTGCCGGCTTCGCCACCGCCGGCAGCGGACTTCGTACCGTGACCATCCAGCCGGGCTCGGGGTCCCTCGCCGGCATCCGCGACTCGATCAACGCGGCCGGCATCGGCGTGACTGCAAGCATCGTGAACGACGGCGGGACATCGCCGTTCCGGCTGGTGCTGTCCTCCGACCGGACGGGCGCCGCCAACGCGATGAAGATCACGGTCAGCGGCGATGCCGCACTCGAGGGGCTGCTCGGCCAGAACCCGGAGTCGACGCAGAACCTCACGCAGACCGCGGCCTCGCGCAACGCCGCGCTCACGATAAACGGCGTTGCCGTGACCAAGCCGACCAACACGGTGTCCGACGCGCTGGAAGGCGTGACGTTGACCCTGGCCAAGACCAACATCGGATCGCCGGTCACGATCAACGTCGCTCGCGACACAGGCAAGGCGGTTGCCGCCGCCGAAACCTTCGTCAAGGCCTACAACGATCTCAACAAGACGCTCGAGGACGTGTCCGCCTACAACGCGGAAACGCGCACCGGTGCAGTGCTCAACGGCGATCCCGCGGTGCGCTCGCTGCAGAACCAGTTGCGCGCGATGTTCAACCAGCCGCTCGGCGGCGCCGATTCGAACCTGCGCACGCTGAGCGACATCGGGATCGGGTTCCAGCGCGACGGCTCCCTGCTCCTGGATTCGACGCGGCTGAACCGCGCGATGGCTGCGAACCCCGGCCGCATCGCCGGTCTGTTCGCGCCGACGGGCTCGAGCACCGACTCGCTGATCGAGTTCGTGTCCGCCCGCTCGACCGTGCCCGCCGGGACGTTCGCGATGGAAGTGACTCAGCTCGCAACCCGTGGCACCGGCAACGGCGTGGGTCCGGCCGGCCTGACGATCACTGCCGGGGTCAACGACACCCTCGACCTCACCCTTGGCGAGACTGCCCTGAGCGTGACGCTGGATGCCCGTACCTATGCCAGCGCGGCTGCGCTGGCGGCCGAACTGCAGGGCCGGATCAACGGTTCGCCAGCCCTGGCCGCTTCCGGTGACAGCGTGCAGGTCAGCGAAGCGGGCGGGGTGCTGACCGTCACGTCGAATGCGTTCGGCTCCGCGTCCAGGGTCATCCTCGCCGGCGGCAACGCGCTGGCCGGACTGTTCGGCGGCAGTCCCGTGCGCGCGGACGGCATCGACGCGGGCGGCATGATCGACGGCGTGGCGGCGACCGGCTCCGGGCAGACGCTCACCTCGGTGTCGGGCCTTGTCGTGCGCGTGCTTGGCGGTGCCCTGGGGCCGCGCTCCACCATCGACTACACGATCGGCTATGCATCCCAGCTGTCAGGCTTTGCCAGCGCGCAGCTTGGCGCCGATGGCGGGCTGGCTGGCCGCACCGAGGGCATCAACCGTTCCGTGTCGGTGATCGCCGACCAGCGCAGCGCGATGCAGCGCCGACTGGAGGACGTCGAGAAGCGGTACCGCGCGCAGTTCGGCGCGCTCGACGTGCTGATCAGCAACCTGTCCCAGACCAGCGACTTCCTGACCCAGCAGCTGTCCATCCTGAACAAGCAGTGACGGGCGATACTTAGTCAACGGTCGCGCTCTTCATTTCCGCCGATTCGTGCCGATGGTTGGGGAGACGGGCCTGCGCCATGCGCGGTTTGTCGGCAGGCCGGCATTTCCGGTCCCGCCGGCGACCTGACCCGATCGCACCCCCTCCGCGGTCGACCGATCCGGACAGAACCAATCCACAGGGACACCTTTCGATGCCAGCCAATCCGTTCCTCGCGAGCCGTGCCTACGCTGCCACCGGACTCGAAACCACGATCGCAGACGCCTCGCCCGAACAGTTGATCCTGATGCTGCATGACGGCCTCCTGGAATCCCTGCACCGGGCCCGGCTGGCAATGGCCGAAGGCCGCATCGCCGAAAAGGGCGAGGCCATCTCGAAGGCGCTCGCCATCCTGACCGAAGGCCTGATGCCGGCCCTGGACCAGGAGCGCGGGGGCGACATCGCCGGCAACCTGGCTTCGCTGTACGAGTACATGATCACGCGCCTGATGCTCGGCAACCTGCAGAACGACGCCGCCCATCTCGACGAGGTGTCGAAGCTCGTGCAGGAACTGAAGAGTGCCTGGCAGCAGTTGTCGGCCCGCCCGGCCGTACGCGCGGTTCCGCACGCGGCGAACGAGCCGGTGCCGTCCGGCGCGCGGGTGAGTCTCTCGTTCGGCGCGGCCTGACCGCGGCCCCACCGGATCCGACCTGCGCGTCCATGTCCGTGCCAAAGGCTTACGAGGATGCCCTCGAATTGACCGAACGCATGCTCGTCTGCGCGCGCTCGGCCCAATGGGACCAACTGGTCGAACTCGAGAAGGAGCGTGGGGGCATCCTGGAGTCGATCGGTCGGCCCGGGGCTGATGCCGTACGCGGCGATGCCGGTCGCGAGGAAAAGCGGCGGATCCTGCAGCGGATGATCGCCTGCGACCAGGAGATCGCCACGCTCACCCAGGACTGGATGGGGGAGCTGCGGCAGATCCTGAATTCCGTGGATACCCGGCACAAGCTCGAGCGGACATACTCGGCACGCTGACCACGGACGAGGGTGGCGACATTGACGGCGCCGGATCGGGGTAGCAAGATGCTTCGTCTGGAACCTTGCAGGACGGCTGGGCATGGACTCGATCATCATCACGTGGCGCGAGCTGCTGCTGGTCCTTGTGCTCGCGGTCTACGTCGCCGAAATGCTCCTGCTGCTGCGGCGCGGGGGCAATCCGGGCTGGCGCCTCTGGCAGCGGGGCGCGCAGGCCCATGCGCAGGCACGCGCGCTGGTCGAGTTGCGCGGGCAGATCGAGGCGCTGCGGCTCGAGACCGCGCAACTGCGTGCGCGGCTCGATGCGGCAGGTGCAACCGGCCTGCCGTCGCCGAGCGCGGGCGCGATGCCCGATCCGTCCCGGGAGTTCCTCGCCGGTGCGGGTCCATCGGCGCCCGCCGGCGGCTACGGTGCCGCCGAATCGGCCGACACCCCTTACGGACACGCGATCCGGATGGCGCGCGAGGGGCGGGCGATCGCCGAGGTGGCAACCGACTGCGGCATCTCGCGTGGCGAGGCGGAACTGATCGTGGCGCTGTACCGGTCGTCATCGACCCACTGAGGGTCCGCCGCATTTCCGGGGAGGCTGGGTCATGATGCCGATGGATCCGCCCCTGCGGGTCGGGCCTGCCATTCCACCTGTCGCGCCGGCAACTGCCACGATCGCGCTGGACCGCCGGTTGTCGGCCGGTTCCCTGTCGGTCGGGCAGGAAGTCGGGGCGCGGGTGCTGTCCGACCGGGCAGGCGGACGCTTCGTGGCGCTGATCGAAGGTCGGGCGGTCGAAGTCGTCCTGCCGCAGGGGGCGCGCGCCGGCGATGCATTGCGCCTGATCGTCACGGCTGACCAGCCACGCCTGGTGCTGGCGCCCAAGGGCGAAGCGGCAGCCGGCGCGGGGGCCGGGGCAGGGGCGTCCGGTCCCGCTGCCGCGCGCGCGGCCGCAGAGGCGGGCCTGGCTGGCGGGCGTGCCGTGCTGCCGCAGGCCGAAGGCGATGTCTCGGTCAGTGCCGGCGGCCGTGCCCTGTCCGGCCTGGTCGGCGAGATCGCCAGTGCGGCCGCGAAGGGTGGCGGAGCGGCCGGTGCTGCGGACGCGGAGGGTCTCCAGGGCACCCGGGGCCCGCTGGTGGCGGTGCCCGCAGCGGGCGGCGGGGCGCTGGCCGGCCAGCTCGCCGCGGCGCTCGCACGCACGTTCGCCGGCAGCGGCCTGTTCTACGAATCGCACCAGGCCCAGTGGGTCGCGGGCGAGCGGTCGCTCGAGTCCCTGCGCCAGGAGCCGCAGGGCAAGCTGGTGCCGCTGCCGGTGGCCGGCCAGGGCACCTCGGCCGGCGAGACGCCCGGCGCACGCCCGACCGCACCCGACGCCGGGCGCCTGCCGCCGCCGGCGGCTCGCGACCCCGCGCCGCTGCCTGGCACGCCGGCGACCGCACCGGCCGGCAGTTCCCTGCTTGCGGGTGTCGTCGATCCTTCGACGGCCGGTCTGGTCCAGCAGCAGCTGGCAGCACTCGATGCCGGCAGCGCAGGCTGGAGCGGATTCGTGCTGCCAGGCATGCAGGCCCGGATCACGGTCCAGGAGCGTCCGCCGCCTTCGGACGACGAGCGGGAGCCCGGGCCGGATGAAGCGTCCGACTGGTCGACGCGGATCGCCGTGGTGCTGCCGCGCCTGGGTTCGATCGATGCCCAGCTGGTGCTGCGCGGAGACCGGCTTCTGGTATCGGTCGCGGCAGGCGCCTCGTCGAGCGTGGACGAGCTGGCGATGGCGCGCCAGCAACTGGTCGAGGCGCTGGCGGCGGCGGGGCTGACGGTCGAGTCGCTGCGGGTGGACGAGCGATGAGTACGCCGCCGCCCCGGTCTCCGCTGGCGGTCGCGCTCGCCTACCGGACCGGGGATGCCGCGCCGAAGGTGGTCGCGAAGGGGCGCGGCGCGCTGGCGGAGACGATCATCGAGCGTGCGCGGGAAGCAGGGGTCTATGTGCACGAGTCGACCGAGCTGGTCGGGCTCCTGATGCAGGTCGACCTCGACCAGCGCATCCCGCCGCAGTTGTACGTCGCGGTCGCCGAACTGCTCGCCTGGCTCTACCGTCTCGAAGGGGGCGGCGCGCCAGTCCCGGTCAGTGAACCGAAAGCGCAGCCAGCAGGTCTGCCTCCAGCCGCAGCACCGCGCGCTCGTTCGACAGGACCGGACCGCTGATCAGGAGGATGTCCTCCGCCCGTTCGCCCAGGGTGTTGATCAGCGCGGTGTGCACGCTGATGTCGTACTCGACCAGCACGCGTGCGACGCTGTAGAGCAGGCCAGGTCGATCGCCCGCGACGATGGAGAGCACGTGGTAGGTACCGCGCTCGTCGGGACGGATGCCGACCTCGGGTTCGATGGGGAAGTGGCGCAACTGGCGGCTCAGCCGGCCGCGGATCGGCGGCGGCAGCGGCGCCCTCGAGGCCAGCGCGGCGGCCAGTTCCTGTTCGATGAAGCTCATCACGTTCCGGTACTCGCGGCCGGCGTCTTCCGGGTCGAGGACCGTGAACGAATCGAGTGCGTACTGGTGGCGCGTGGTGTTGATCTTGGCATCGACGATCGAGAAGCCGATGCGTTCGAAGAACCCGCACATGCGTGCGAACAGCTCCTCCTGCACGGGCACGTAGACCAGCACCTGCACCCCGCCTCCACCGGGCGCGGGGCGGGCACGCACCACCGGCCCGTCCGAGCTGACACGGTTCACCAGCGCACGCGCATGCCAGGCGATCTCCTGCGGGTCATGGCGAAGGAAGTAGGGCGTCTCCAGCATCTCCCAGAGCGGACGTTGCGCATCGGGGGGCAGCCCGTACAGCGCGAGCTTCGCGATCGCCTCGCGCTGGCGCATCTGCAGGTTGTGGTCGGTGTCCACGGCTCCGCCATCGAGGTAGCGGCGGGTCGCCAGGAACAGGTCTTCCAGGAGCTTCGCCTTCCAGCCGTTCCACACCTTCGGGCTGGTGCCCCGGATGTCGGCGACGGTCAGGATGTAGAGCGCGACCAGGCGCCGCAGGTCGCCCACGCGCCGGCCGAACGCGGCCACCACGTCGGGGTCGGAGATGTCCTGCTTCTGTGCGGTCGAGGACATCGCGAGATGGGCCTGGACGAGCCAGGCCACCAGGTCGGCATCTTCGCGCGGGATCGAATGGCTGCGGCAGAAACGGCGTGCATCCACCATGCCGAGTTCGGAGTGGTCGCCGCCACGGCCCTTGGCGATGTCGTGGAAGATCGCTGCCACGTACAGCAGCTCGGGCTTGTCGAAATCCGAGAGCAGCCGGCTGCACAGTGGGTACTCGTGCGCGAACTCGGGCACCGCGAACCGGCGCACGTTGCGCACCACGCGCAGGATGTGTTCATCGACCGTGTAGACATGGAAGAGGTCGTGCTGCATCTGTCCGAAGATGCGGCCGAAGGCGGGGATGTATCGGCGCAGCACGCCGTACAGGTGCATCCGGCGCACCTCGCGCACCACGCCCAGCGGCTCGCGCAGGATCTGCATGAACTGCGCTCGGTTCACCGGGTCGGCGCGGAAGGCGCCGTCGATCCGGGTGCGGCTGCGCCACAGCGCGCGCATCGTCTCGGCCTCGATGCCCTTCAGTTCGGGGTGCCGCTGCAGGGTGATGAAGGTCGCGAGGATCGCGTGCGGGTCCTTGTCGAACAGGTCGCGGCTGCGTGCCTCGAGCAGTTCGTTGCGCGCCTGGAAGCGGTGGTCGATCGGCACCGGCGGGGACGGCGGCCCCGGCCGCAGGCGGGACAGCAGGTTCTGCAGCAGGATGGTGTTGGTCAGGGTGACCGATTTCGCGGTGCGGTAGTAGCGCTGCATCAGCTGTTCGCTGGCCCGCTTGGACGCCGTGTCCACGAAGCCGTACTGCCCGGCCAGGCGCGTCTGGAGGTCGAACAGCAGGCGGTCTTCGCGGCGGCCGGCGACCAGGTGGGTGCGGATGCGCAGGTCGTTCAGGAAACGCTCGTGGCGGGCGATGAACGTCGCCTCGTCGGCGGTGATGAGGCCGTTGGCAGCGAGCTCGCGCCAGTCCGAGCCTGCGCGGCTGGCGCGGCCGATCCACAGGATGGTCTGCAGGTCGCGCAGCCCGCCGGGGCTTTCCTTGATGCTGGGTTCGAGATTGTGCGCACTCTCCTGGTAGCGCGTGTGGCGCTGCTGCTGCTCGAGCTGCTTGGCCTGGCAGAACAGGACCGGATCGAGCCGCGATGCAAGCAGGTCGCGGAATGCGCTGGCGCGCTGGCGCGCCCCGCACACCAGCCGTGCTTCGAGCAGGTTGGTCTGCACGGTCACGTCGCGCGCGGAGATCTCGAGGCATTGCTCGACGGTGCGCACGCTGTGTCCGACCTCGAGGCCGATATCCCAGAGCGTGCCGATCAGTTCCTCGACCTTGGTCTCGATCGCCGGTGTCGGCGGCCCGCCGAGCAGGACCAGCAGGTCGACATCCGACCAGGGAAAGAGTTCGCCGCGGCCATAGCCGCCCACCGCCAGCAGCGCCGCGGCCGGTGGCATCCGTAGATGCCGCCACACTTCGCGCAGCAGGGTGTCGGTGAGCGTCGCCTGCCCGCGCAGCATGCGGCGCGCCGGCAGGCCGGCCAGGTAGCGCTCGCGCAACTGCGCGCGCCCGTCGGCCAGCTGCTGCCGCAGCCGGAGTGTCAGTTCGGTGCGGGCGGGCGCGGAGCCGGCGGCAGGCTCGGCGGGCGTGGATTGCAGCATGTCTGTGGAGTGCGGTCGGTCGCCGGTGCGGGCCTGTGGCGGCAACGGCGGCAGGAATCAGGCCGGGGGCGCTGGCGTGCCATCCGACACGGTCAGCACTTCGACGCCGATGTCGGTCACGAGCACGGTGTGCTCCCACTGCGCGGACAGGCTGTGGTCCTTGGTGACGATCGTCCAACCGTCGGCCAGTTGCCGGATGGGCGCCTTGCCGGCGTTGATCATCGGCTCGATCGTGAAGGTCATGCCCGCTTCGAGGCGCAGCCCGGTCCCGGGACGACCGTAATGGAGCACCTGGGGTTCTTCATGGAAGCGCCGGCCGATGCCGTGTCCGCAGAACTCGCGCACCACGCTGAATCCGTTGCCCTCGGCCAGGGTCTGGATCGCATGTCCGATGTCGCCGAGCGTCGCTCCGGCCTTCACCTGGCGGATGCCTGCCCACATGCAGGCATGCGTGAGGTCGCACAGGCGGCGGGCCTGGATCGACGGTTCGCCGACATGGAACATGCGGCTGGTGTCGCCATGGAAACCGTCCTTGATCACCGTGATGTCGATGTTGATGATGTCGCCAGGCCGAAGCTTCTTGTCGCCCGGTATGCCATGGCAGACCACGTGGTTCACCGAAGTGCAGATGGATTTCGGATACGGCGCGTACCCGGCCGGCGCGTAGTTGAGCGGTGCGGGTATCGCCTGCTGCACGCCGGTGATGTAGTCGTGGCAGAGCCGGTCGAGATCATCGGTGGTGATGCCGGGCTGCACGTGGGGGCCGATGAAATCGAGCACTTCCGACGCAAGGCGGCCGGCGACGCGCATCGACGCGATCTCGTCGGCGGTCTTCAACTGGATGGCGGATTTGCGCGGGGGAGGCTGCAGCATGAGGCATCGTCCGGAGTTTCGAGGGCGGATTATGAAGCATCCTCGCCACTGCGGCGCGCGGCCGACGGTTCACGCCCGGCTTCGACCTTCTGGATCGGCCACGAATCCGTATGTTAACCTTGGGGGTTACTCGCCGTTTCGCTTCGTCAGGTTCGGTTGTCCGGACCCGCCAACGAGGCCGATGCGGCAGGTCATCCCGCGGCCCGGCCGCATGTCCCTGTCTCACTACCTCACACACGCACCGATCAAAGGGTGTCCGTCGTCCCGGACCAGGCCAGCGCCTCGCGCGCCGGCCCCGGAGGACGGAGGCAGTTGCGGAGCGTGGCGGATCAACCCTAAGGAGTTTCCACGATGTCAGTCACCATGCGCACCATGCTGGAAGCCGGAGTCCACTTCGGCCACCAGACCCGTTACTGGAACCCCAAGATGGCACCGTACATCTTCGGGCACCGGAACAAGATCCACATCATCAACCTCGAGAAATCGATCGTCATGTACGACGAGGCGATGAAGTTCGTGCGCAAGCTCGCCGCGAACAAGGGCAACATCCTGTTCGTCGGGACCAAGCGCCAGGCGCGCGAGATCGTGCGCGAAGAAGCGACGCGCGCCGGTGCCCCGTTCGTCGACCACCGCTGGCTCGGCGGCATGCTGACCAACTTCAAGACGGTCAAGGGCTCGATCAAGCGCCTGAAGGACCTCGAGACGATGGTCGCCGAGGGCAATGCCGAGAAGCTGTCCAAGAAGGAAGCCCTGACGTTCCAGCGCGACCTCGAGAAGCTCGAGCGCAGCCTGGGCGGCATCAAGGACATGACCTCGCTGCCCGACGCGATCTTCATCATCGACGTCGGCTACCACAAGATCGCGGTGCAGGAAGCCAGGGTGCTCGGCATCCCGGTGATCGCCATCGTCGACAGCAACAACTCGCCCGATGGGGTGCATTACGTGATCCCCGGCAACGATGACTCGAGCCGTGCGGTGCGCCTCTACGCGCGTGGCGTGGCGGACGCGATCCTCGAGGGCCGCAGCCAGGTGATCCAGGAGATCGTCGGCGACGAGTTCGTCGAGGTGGATTCCGGCGAGGAAGCCGTGCAGGCCTGAGCGCCTGCGATGCGTTGAGGGCAAAAGGGGGCGGTGGCCCCCGGATACCCGGCCGGCGGCCTGGCCGCAGCCGGGGCAACCGATCGATTCGATGTCAAGGCAGGCCGTGCGGCCTGCCGCTGAAAGGAAGGGTCAGTCCATGGCCGAGATCACTGCTGGCATGGTGAAGGATCTGCGCGAGAAGACCGACGCGCCGATGATGGAATGCAAGAAGGCGCTGACCGAGGCCGGTGGCGACATGGCGCGCGCCGAGGAGATCCTGCGCGTCAAGCTTGGCAACAAGGCCACCAAGGCCGCCGGGCGCGTCGCTGCGGAAGGCGTCGTCGGCGTGCATGTGTCGCCGGACGGCAAGCTCGCCGCGATCATCGAGATCAATTGCGAGACGGACTTCGTCGCCAAGAACGACGATTTCCTGGCCTTCTCCCGCGATTGTGCCGGACTGGTCGCGACGCGCGCCCCGGCCGACGTGGCTGCGCTGTCGCAGCTGCCGCTGGGCTCCGGCACGGTCGAGTCGACGCGCACCGAGCTGGTGGGGCGCATCGGAGAGAACCTTTCGCTGCGCCGCTTCGTGCGCATCGAGGCAAAGGGTCGCGTGGCGACGTACATCCACGGTGGTTCGAAGATCGGCGTCGTGGTCGACGTGGTCGGCGGCGACGACGTGCTGGCCAAGGACATCGCGATGCACATCGCGGCGACCAAGCCGGTGTCGCTGGGCCGCGACGAGGTGCCGGCCGAGTTGATCGAGAAAGAGCGCTCGATCGCGGCACAGAAGGCAGCCGAGTCCGGCAAGCCCCCGGAGATCGTCGCCAAGATGGTCGAGGGATCCGTGCAGAAGTACCTGAAGGAAGTGACGCTGCTCGGCCAGCCTTTCGTCAAGGACGACAAGCAGACGATCGAACAGCTCCTCAAGTCCAAGGGCGCTTCCGTGAGCCGCTTCGTGCTGTTCCTGGTCGGCGAGGGCATCGAGAAGAAGCAGGTCGATTTCGCGGCCGAAGTGGCGGCCGCCGCAAGAGGGGGCTGAGACCGCATGGCCGACGACCACCCGCAGTCCAAAGCAGCGTCCCCGGGCGGCAAGGCCGCCCCCGGGGCTGCCTATCGACGGATCCTGCTCAAGCTGTCCGGCGAGGCCCTGATGGGTCCCGACCAGTTCGGCATCAATCGCCCGACGATCGGCCGGATCGTCGAGGAAGTGGCAGAGGTCGTCCGGCTGGGCGTCCAGACCGCGGTGGTCATCGGCGGCGGCAACATCTTCCGCGGGGTCGCGCCCGGGGCCGCCGGCATGGATCGTGCAACGGCAGACTACATGGGCATGCTGGCAACCATCATCAATGCACTGGCGCTGCAGGACGCGCTGCGCAAGGCCGGCATCGAGACGCGCGTGCAGTCCGCCCTCACCGTCGAGCAGGTCGCCGAGCCCTACATCCGCGGCAAGGCGATGCGTTACCTCGAAGAGGGCCGGGTGGTGATCTTCGCCGCGGGTACCGGCAACCCGTTCTTCACCACCGACACCGCTGCTGCATTGCGCGGCATGGAGATGGGGGTGGACGTGGTGCTCAAGGCGACCAAGGTCGACGGCATCTATACCGATGACCCGCAGCGCAACCCGTCGGCCACCCGCTACGATTCGCTGACGTTCGACGAAGCGGTGAACAAGCAGCTCAAGGTGATGGACGCGACGGCACTCACGCTGTGTCGCGACCAGAATCTGCCGATACGTGTCTTCAGCATCTTCAAGCCGGGCGCCCTCAGGCGCGTCGTTTCCGGCGAGAGCGAAGGCACGCTGGTTCATTCCTGATCAGTGCGGAGCACCCGATGATTGCAGAGGTCAAGAAGAACGCCGAACAGAAGATGGTCAAGAGCGTCGAGGCGCTCAAGGCCAACCTGGGCAAGGTGCGTACCGGACGTGCGCATCCCGGCATCCTCGACCATATCCAGGTCGACTACTACGGTTCGCCCACCCCGATCACCCAGGTCGCGAACATCACGCTGATCGATGCGCGCACGATCGGCGTCACGCCATGGGAAAAGAAGATGGCGAGCACGATCGAGAAGGCCATCCGCGATTCCGACCTCGGGCTCAATCCGTCCACCACGGGCGAGCTCGTGCGCGTGCCGATGCCTTCGCTGACCGAGGAGCGGCGGCGCGACCTGATCAAGGTCGTGCGCGGCGAGGGCGAGGATGCGAAGATCGCCGTGCGCAACGTGCGGCGCGACGCGAACGCCGAACTCAAGGCGCTGCTCAAGGACAAGAAGGTGGCCGAGGATGACGAGCGGCGCGCCCAGGAAGACGTGCAGAAGCTGACCGACCGTTTCATCGCGGACATCGACAAGGCGCTCCAGGTCAAGGAAGCCGAACTGCTGGCGGTCTGACCCCATGTTCCGCAGGCAGGCCACGACCGCACCCGGACTGTTGCCAGCCGACGTCCCGCGCCATGTCGCGATCATCATGGACGGCAACGGCCGCTGGGCGCGTCAGCGGATGCTGCCGCGCGTGGCCGGCCACCGACGCGGGGCGAATGCCGTCCGGGCCACGGTCCAGGCCTGCGGTGAACTCGGCGTCGAGCATCTGACGCTGTTCGCCTTCAGCAGCGAGAACTGGCGCCGGCCGGCCGACGAAGTGTCGGCCCTGATGGAACTCTTCGCGACCGCCATCGAGCAGGAGGTTTCCCGGCTCCATGAGCACGGCGTGCGCTTCCAGGTGGTCGGCGACCGGTCGAGATTCGAACCCGGGCTCCAGAAGCTGATCGAGGACGCGGAGGCGACGACGCGTGCCAATGCGCGGATGACGCTGACCATCGCGGCGAACTACGGCGGACGCTGGGACATCACGCAGGCGGTGAACCGCGCCCTTGCCGCACGTGCCGAGGCCGGACAGGCAGTGGCCACGCCGGCGCTGACCGAAGGCGAGATCGCGCAGCATCTCGCGCTCGCGAGTGCGCCCGAGCCCGACCTGTTCATCCGTACCGGCGGCGAGACGCGCATCAGCAACTTCCTGCTGTGGCAGCTGGCGTATACCGAACTCTGGTTCACCGAAACCCTCTGGCCCGATTTCGGCGCAGCGGACGTGCAGGCGGCCGTGGACGCGTTCCGCAGCCGGGAGCGCCGTTTCGGCCGCACCAGCGACCAGGTCCGTCGCGAAGCAGGTGACCCGGGGGATTCCGTCGCGGGCAATCGAGCGGGCGTGGACCCGGGCGACGGCCTGCCCCGGATCGCCGGCGCCCGGTGATCCCCCGGCGTTCTCGTGAAGCCGGCCCGCGCGTGCTGCACGTGCGCCTCCCGGCCTGCGGCTGACCATGCTCATGCAGCGGATCATGACGGCCGCGGTGCTGCTGGCCTGCTGTGTCGCAGGTCTGTGGTTCGTGCCGCACTGGGCCTGGACGCTGGCGGTGGCGGCCTTCTTTTCCGTCGGCGCATTCGAATGGAGCCGGCTGACCGGCCTCGGGGCCGTCGCCACGGCAGCATTCGTGGCCGTGGTGGCGGTGTCGATCTGTGCGCCCCTGGCCGGGCTGCCGCTGCCGGTCGTGGCGACCGGCTGGGCGCTTTCGGGCATGGCCTGGGCCATGCTGATGCCGGCCTTCCTGGCCCGTGGTGCGCCGGTGCGCAAGGCGTCGCTGCCGGTGGGCTGGCTCCTGCTGGCGCCTGCCGGTGCTGCTCTGGCCTGGCTCGGCCAAGGCCCCTGGCAGCTGCTGTCGCTGATGGCGATCGTCTGGATCGCCGATACCGCAGCCTATTTTTCCGGGCGCGCCTTCGGGCGACACAAGCTGGCGCCCTCGATCAGCCCGGGCAAGACCTGGGAAGGGGTGGCCGGCGGGGCGATCGGCGTCGCGGTCTACCTGGCCGTCCTGCAGGGAACGGGTGCCGCCGATGGCGGCCCGCTGGCCGGGGCCGCTGGATGGGCGCTGGCGGTGACACTGACTGCGCTGAGCGTGCTGGGCGACCTGTTCGAGTCGCTGGTGAAGCGGCAGGCGGGCGCGAAGGACAGCGGCACGCTGCTACCCGGGCATGGCGGTGTGCTCGACCGCATCGACGGGCTGACCTCCACCCTGCCGGTGGCGGCGCTGGCCGTGTACATTTCTGCCGGATGAAACGATGAGCGCACAGACCCCACCCCGTGCCGGCGCGACCGGCGATCCGCGTCCGGCCGGCCTGACCGTGCTCGGTGCCACCGGCACGATCGGCGTGAACACGCTCGACATCGTGCGTCGGCACCCGGGGCGATTCGAAGTGGTGGCGCTGACGGCGGCGAAGCAGGTCGACCGGCTGTACGAACAGTGCCTGGAGTTCCGGCCGAAGCTGGCGGTCCTGTCGGACCCGGCGCAGGCTGCGTCGCTCGAGCGCCGGCTGCGCGAGCACGGCGTGTCGACCGAGGTCGCGGCGGGGCCGGAGGCGTGCATCGCTGCGGCGGGCCATCCGGATGCCACGCTGGTGATGGCCGCCATCGTGGGCGCTGCCGGCCTGATGCCTACGCTCGAGGCGGCGCGCCACGGCAAGCGCGTGCTGCTCGCGAACAAGGAGGCGCTGGTGATGACCGGCGGCCTGTTCATCGGCGAATTGCGGCGCCATGGTGCGTCCCTGGTGCCGATAGACAGCGAGCACAATGCGATCTTCCAGTGCCTGCCGCGCGACTTCACCGGCGACCTCGCGGCCGCCGGCGTGCGCCGCCTGCTGCTCACGGCGTCCGGCGGTCCGTTCCGCAGCCGTTCCCCCGAGTCCGTGGCGGACGTGACGCCGGAGGAAGCCTGTCGCCATCCGAACTGGGTGATGGGACGCAAGATTTCCGTCGATTCCGCGACCATGATGAACAAGGCGCTCGAAGTGATCGAGGCGCACTGGCTGTTTGGCGCGACCCCGGCCGAGATCGAGGTGCTCGTCCATCCGCAGAGCGTGGTCCATTCGATGGTGGAGTACTGCGACGGCTCGGTGCTGGCGCAGCTCGGCCAGCCCGACATGCGCACGCCGATCGCCTACGGCCTCGGTTTCCCGTCACGCATCGACGCCGGCGTCGAGTTCCTCGACCTGCTCAGGACCGGGCGCCTGGAGTTCGAGGCCCCGGACCCGAAGCGGTTCCCCTGCCTGCCGCTGGCCTGGGCGGCGCTGGCCGCCGGCGGCACGGCCAGTGCGGTGCTCAACGCGGCCAATGAAGTCGCGGTAGAGGCCTTCCTGGACCGTCGTCTGCGCTTCGGCGACATTGCGCGCGTGATCGAGGCCGTGCTCGCGCAGCCGTTGCCGGGTGATGCGCGCAGCGTCGAAGGCGTGCTGGATGCCGATGCCGCGGCTCGACGTGCGGCCTCGGCGGTCGTCGCGCGCCACGCCTGCTAGTATGGCCGCGAGTTCCTTCCTGCCACAGCCGGTTCGCCCCCCGTCATGCTGACCACGATCATTGCATTCATCGTCGCCCTCGGCGTCCTGATCGTCGTGCACGAGTTCGGCCATTACTTCGTCGCGCGCTGGTGCGGCGTGAAGGTGCTTCGATTCTCCGTCGGCTTCGGCCGGCCGTTGCTGCGCAGGGTCTACGGTGCCGACCGGACGGAGTGGGTGATCGGCGCGATCCCGCTCGGCGGCTATGTGAAGATGGTCGACGAGCGCGAGGACAACGTCCCGCCCGAGGACCTGCCGCGCGCCTTCAACCGGCAGTCGGTATGGAGGCGCATCGCGATCGTCGCCGCCGGCCCGCTGGCCAACTTCCTGCTGGCGATCCTCCTGTACTGGGGCCTGTTCGTGCACGGCATTCCCGGCATGAAGCCGATCATCGCTGCGCCGCAGCCCGGGTCGATCGCGGCGATGGCCGGCTTCCAGGCCGGGGACACCGTGCGGGCGGTGGACGGCGAGACGGTGGTGCAATGGCAGGATGCCCGGTGGCGCCTGCTCAGTCGCGGGGTGGATCGCGCGCAGGTCCGGGTCGACGTGGTCGATTCCGAAGGTCGCGAGGCGGTGCGCACGCTGGACTTCTCCGGCGTGACCACGGCCCAGGTCGAAGAGAACTTCCTCGCCCATGTCGGGCTCGCGGTCGCGCAGCCCCGCTTCGAGCCGGTGATCGGGCGCGTCGTGCAGGGCGGCGTCGCCGACCGCGCGGGGTTGCTGGCGGGCGATCGGGTGCTGTCGATCGACGGCCGCAGGATGGCCGACTGGGAAGGGCTGGTCAGTGCGATCCGCGCGAGTCCGGGCAAGCCGATCGAACTCGAGATCGATCGCGAAGGGCGCGCGGTGCCCACGCTGCGCCTGGTCCCCGACTCGGCAGACGAGGGCGGGAAGGTGGTCGGAAAGGTCGGCATCGGTCCCCGGGTCGATCCCGCCCAGGTCGAGCGCCTGATGGTCGACGTGCGGTACGGCCCCCTGGAAAGCCTCGGCGAGGCCGTCGCGAAGACCTGGGACACTTCGGTGCTCAGCCTGCAGATGCTGGGCAAGATGCTGATCGGCCAGGTGTCCCTCAAGAACCTGTCCGGCCCGATCACCATCGCCGATTATGCAGGCCAGTCGGTGCAGGTCAGCTGGGTCGCCTACCTCACGTTCATCGCGCTGATCAGCATCAGCCTCGGGGTGCTGAACCTGCTGCCGATCCCGATGCTAGACGGCGGACACCTGATGTACTATGCGGTCGAAGTCGTGCGGCGTCGCCCGGTTTCGGACCGGGTGATGGCGATAGGCCAGCAGGTCGGCATGGGGGTGCTGTTCGTCCTCATGGCGTTCGCGATCTTCAATGACATCCACCGCCTGATCGGCGGTTAATCCGGGCCGACCCCTCCCGTTCGGGTCGGCCGGCAGGGCACTGCCGGCGGCCGCCCAAACTCCTACGACTACATGCTGCGCGCAAGACATCTGGTGGTTGGCCTGGCGCTGTGCTGGGCCCAGGCAAGTTCGGCGTTCGATCCGTTCACGGTCCGCGACATCCGCGTAGAAGGCCTCCAGCGGACCGAGCCCGGCACGATCTTCGGCTACCTTCCGGTGAAGGTCGGCGAACGGATGACCGAGGAGGCCGCGGCGCAGGCGATCCGAGCGCTCTACGCGACCGGCTTCTTCACCGACGTCCGCCTCGAGGTGGATGCGGACGTGCTGATCGTCACCGTGCAGGAGCGTCCGGCCATCGCGTCGGTCGAGATCAGTGGCGCCAAGGAGTTCAGCGTCGACCAGCTGCGCGCGGCATTGCGCGGCATCGGTCTTGCCGACGGGCGCATCTTCGACAAGGCGCAGCTCGAACGCGCCGAGCAGGAGATCAAGCGCCAGTACATCAACCGGGGCCGCTACGCCGCGCAGGTCCAGACGACGGTGACGCCGCTCGAGCGCAACCGGGTCGGCATCTCGTTCCAGATCAGCGAAGGCGATGTCGCGCGCATCCGGCAGATCAACTTCGTCGGCAACAAGGTGTTCAGCGAAAGCCAGTTGCTCGGGCTGATGGTGCAGCGAACGCCGGGCTGGCTCACGTGGTACAGCAAGCACGACCAGTATTCGCGCGAGCGTCTTTCGGCCGACCTCGAGACGATCCGGTCCTTCTACCAGAATCGCGGGTACCTCGAGTTCAACATCGAGTCGACCCAGGTCCAGATCACGCCGGACAGGCGCGACATCTTCGTCACGATCAACGTCACCGAGGGCGAGCGCTACACCGTCTCCGAGGTCCGGTTCGCGGGGGAACTGCTGCTGCCCGAGGAGGAACTGCGCCGCCTCCTGCGCATTCGTGCCGGGGAGACGTTCTCCCGTGAACGGATTGCCGAGTCGACCCGGTTGATGACCGAGCGGCTTGGCGACGAAGGCTATGCATTCGCCAACGTGAACGCGGTGCCCACGATCGACAAGGAGACGCGCACTGCGTCCTTCACGTTCTTCGTCGATCCGGGCCGGCGCGTGTACGTGCGCCGGGTCAACATCGCCGGCAACACGCGTACCCGCGACGAGGTCATCCGGCGCGAGATCCGCCAGTTCGAAGGTGGCTGGTACAACGCCGAAGCGCTCACCCGGTCGCGCCGTCGCGTCGACCGGCTGGGTTTCTTCTCGGCGGTGAACATCGAGACGCCGCCGGTCGCCGGGGCCAACGACCAGGTGGACGTCAACGTATCCGTGGTCGAGCGCTCCACCGGCAACCTGCTGTTCGGCGCCGGCTTCGCCAGCGGCGACGGCCTGATCCTCCAGGGCTCGGTGTCGCAGAACAACATCTTCGGCAGCGGCAATGCGCTGGCCGTGCAGCTGAACAGCGGCCGGGTGAATCGTACGGCATCGATCTCGTTCACCAATCCATATTTCACCAGCGACGGCGTCAGTGCCGGGTTCGATGTCTACCGGCGCACGTTCGATCCGAACTCCCTCGGCCTCGGGAATTTCGTCACCAAGACCACGGGGGCAGGTGTTCGGCTAGGCATCCCGGTGACCGAGAACGTGACGGTGAACGTCGGACTGACGACCGAGCAGACCGACATCACGACGTTCGTGAACAGTCCGCAGCGGTACATCAATTTCGTCAACAATTTCGGCGCGTCGAACCAGGCACTGTTCGCGACGGTCGGCTTCGCGATCGACCGGCGGGACAGCCGGATCTACACGACGCGCGGTACCTTCCAGCGGGCGTCGGCAGAGGTCACGGTACCGGGCAGCGACCTCGAGTACTACCGGTTGAACTACATCGGCCAGTACTTCCTGCCGCTGACGCGCGACATCACGCTCCAGCTGACCGGCGATGTCGGTCTCGGGCAGGGTCTCGGCGGCAAGCCGCTGCCCTTCTACCGCAACTACTATGTCGGCGGCATCAATTCGGTCCGAGGTTATGCCACCGGCGCGGTCGGCCCGCGCGATTCGGACAACACGGCGCTCGGCGGTTCGCACAAGCTCGTCGGCAACATCGAACTGCTGTTCCCGTTTCCCGGGCTCCGGAATGACCGCTCGGTGCGGCTGAGCACCTTCGTCGACGGGGGCTTCGCCGATGAATCGTTCACCACGCGCAACGTCCGCTATTCGACCGGCCTTGCGGTGACCTGGGTGTCGCCGTTCGGCCCGCTGAAGTTCAGCGTTGCACAGCCGCTCAACAACGAGCCGACGGACCGGTTGCAGCGCTTCCAGTTCACCTTCGGGACCTCGTTCTGACCGGTGGTATCATGTAGAGCATGGGTGCGTTCAGCACCGGTAGTTCATTCGGGGGCAGGGATGGTTCGAAGTTTCTGGTTGGCGGTCGGCCTCGTCGTGACGCTTACCGCGGGGCAGGGTGCCTGGGCTCAGGCATCGGACGTTCGCATCGGGTTCGTGGATACCGAACGCATCCTGCGCGAGGCGGCGCCGGCGGTTCGTGCACAGAAGCGCCTCGAGAAGGACTTCGCGCCGCGTGACCAGGAACTCCAGCGGCTGGCCGCCCGTGCGAAGGACCTCCAGGTCTCGCTCGAGAAGGAAGGGTTGACGCTGTCGGAATCCGACCGTGTGAAGCGCGAGCAGGAACTCGCCCGGTTGACGCAGCAGTTCCAGCGCCTGCAGCGCGAGTTCCGGGAAGACCTGAACATCCGGCGCAACGAGGAAATGGCATCGGTGCTCGAGCGGGTCAATGTCGTGATCAAGCGCATCGCGGAAGCCGACAAGCTCGACCTGGTCTTCCAGGAAGCGGTTTTCCGAAGCACACGCATCGACATCACGGAAAAGGTCCTCAAGGCCTTGGCCGCGTCCGACAAGTAACCGGCTGTTCGGCTGACAGCGCCCGCCGCGTGCCCTGTCGGATGGCGATGAAGCTTTCAGAACTGGTCGCCAAGCTCGGGGGGGCGCAGGCCGGCGGCGATCCGTCGATCACGGCCGTCGGTTCGCTCGCCGAGGCCGGCCCCGGGGCGATCAGTTTCCTGTCGAACCCGCGGTATCGCGGGCAACTCGCCTCGACCCGCGCCAGCGCCGTCATCGTTTCGGAATCGGAACGCGATGCAACCGGCCTGCCGCGCATCCTGACCAGCAACCCTTATGCGTATTACGCACGGGTCGCGCAGTTGCTCAACCCGACGGCGCCGGTGGTTCCGGGGATCGATCCTTCCGCCTCGGTGGATCCACGGGCACAGGTCGATCCCTCCGCCGCGATCGGGCCCGGTGCATCCGTCGGCGCCGGAGCGATCATCGGTGCGGGGGTGTCGGTGGGTCCGGGCTGCCGGGTGATGCAGCGCTCCCGGATCGGCCGCGACACCGTGCTGACTGCCAACGTGACGGTCTACGACGGATGCACCCTCGGCGAGCGGTGCATCGTGCATGCAGGCGCGGTCATCGGTGCCGACGGGTTCGGTTTCGCGCCGGACCAGGGCCGCTGGGTGAAGATTCCCCAGCTTGGCGCGGTCCTGATCGGCGATGACGTCGAGATCGGTGCCAACACCACCATCGACCGCGGGGCGCTCGACGACACCGTGATCGGTGAAGGCTGCAAGCTCGACAACCTGGTCCAGGTCGGGCACAACGTGCGCATCGGGCCGTTCACGGTGGTCGCCGGATGCGTGGGGATCGCGGGCAGCGCGCGCATCGGCAGCGGCTGTCGCATCGGCGGTGCCGCCGGCATACTCGGGCACCTGGAACTCGCCGACGGGGTCGAAGTGTCGCCGTTCACGCTGGTGACTCGTTCGATACACGAGCCGGGGAAGGTGACCGGCTACATGCCGGTGCAGGCGCACGATCGCTGGCTGCAGAACGCGGCACAGGTGCGGCATCTCGCGCGACTGGCGGACCGGATCAAGGAACTCGAGGGGCGGCTTGCCGCCCTCGAGTCAGGTGGTGCCGGCGGCCGAACGGCCGGCCACGAGGCTTCTGAGGGGGAGTGAATTGACTGAATCGATGGACATACACGCGATACTGCAGTACCTGCCGCATCGCTTCCCATTCCTGCTGGTCGACCGGGTACTCGAATGCGAACCGGGCAAGCGGATCCACGCGATCAAGAACGTGTCGATCAACGAGCCGTTCTTCCCCGGGCATTTTCCGCATCATCCCGTGATGCCGGGCGTGCTCATCATCGAAAGCCTGGCGCAGGCGGCCGCGATCCTCTCGTTCCGGACGGTGAACGCGCGGCCCGACGACGGCTCCGTCTACTACCTCGCCGGGGTGGACGGCGCGCGGTTCAAGCGTCCGGTGCACGCGGGCGACCAGTTGCATCTCGAGGTCGAACTGTCCAGGCACATGCGCGACGTGTACAAGTTCAAGGGGGTGGCCAAGGTCGACGGGCTGCTCACCGCCGAGTGCGAGATCACCTGCGTGCGGCGGGCGATCGCCTGAACGGGGCGGGGAGGGGAACATGAGTGCACGCATCCATCCCACGGCCATCGTCGAACCCGGTGCGGAACTTGCCGAAGACGTCGAGGTTGGCGCGTATGCATTGATCGGTCCGGGCGTGAAGATCGGCGCCGGCTCCAGCGTCGGGCCCCATTGCGTGATCCGGGGGCTCACCGAGATCGGCCTCGGCAATCGCATCTTCCAGTTCTGTTCGATCGGCGAAGTGCCGCAGGACAAGAAGTACGCGGGCGAGCCGACCCGCCTGGTGATCGGCGACCGCAACACGATCCGCGAGTTCTGCACCTTCAACTGCGGCACCGTGCAGGACGGCGGAGTCACGCGCATCGGCAGCGACAACTGGATCATGGCCTACGTGCATGTCGCGCACGACTGCGTGGTCGGCGACCAGGTGATCATCGCCAACAGCACGCAACTCGCCGGGCATGTGTCGATCGGCGACCATGCGATCCTCGGTGGGTTCACCGGCGTGCACCAGTTCTGCAGCATCGGCGCCCATTGCATCACGTCGGTGGGCAGCGTCGTGCTGCAGGACATCGCCCCCTTCGTGATGGCTGCCGGAAACCCTGCCGCCCCGAAGGGCATCAACAGCGAGGGCTTGCGCCGGCGCGGCCATGACGCGCAGACCGTGCAGGCCGTGAAGCGGGCCTATCGCACGCTCTACCGGTCGGGATTGCCGCTGGAAGAGGCCCGCGCGGAACTCGAGCGGCAGGCGGCCGAGGTGCCGCTGCTGGGCCTGCTGACGGCCTTCATCGCGGCCCAGCGACGCGGGCTCGCGCGTTGACGACGATCGCGCTGGTCGCCGGCGAGCCTTCCGGTGACCTGCTGGGCGCCGAACTGATCGCATCCGTGCGGGCACGCAGGCCGGACATCGCCTTCTGCGGCATCGGCGGGCCGAAGATGCGCGCCGCGGGACTCGACTGCTGGCACCCGATGGAACTGCTCGCGGTGCGCGGCTATGTCGAGGTCCTGCGTCGCTATCGCGAGATCCTCGCCGTGCGCCGCAAGCTGGTGTCGCGGCTCCGGCGCGAACCGCCGGACCTGTTCATCGGCATCGATGCGCCCGATTTCAACCTCGAGGTCGAGCGTCGGCTGCGGTCGAGGGGGGTGCGTACCATCCATTACGTGTGTCCTTCGATCTGGGCCTGGCGGGGCGAACGCGTGAAGCTGCTGAAGGAGGCTGCCGACCGGGTACTGGCGCTGTTCCCGTTCGAGAAGGCCCTGCTCGAGGGCAACGGCGTACCGGCGACCTATGTCGGCCACCCGCTGGCGGACCTGCTGCCGGAGTTTCCCGATCGCGCGGGTACCCGCGATCGGCTGCGCCTGGCTGCTGCGGCGCCGGTGATCGCGCTGCTGCCGGGCAGCCGGGACGGTGAACTCGAGTACATGGCCGACCTGTTCGTCGACACGGCCCGCCGCGTGCATGCGCGGCTGCCGGACGTGCAGTTCCTCGTGCCGCTGGTCAGTCGAGAGACGCGGTCGCGGTTCGAACGCGCGCTCTACGATCGAGATGCGGAGGACCTGCCGCTGCAGATCCTGTTCGGGCATGCCCATGCCGCGCTCACTGCCGCCGATGCGGCGCTGGTCGCCTCGGGTACCGCGACCCTGGAAGCTGCGCTGCTGCGCTGCCCGATGGTGATCACCTACCGCATGGCCGACTGGTCCTGGCGGCTGATGCGGGGCAAGGGCTACCTGCCTTATGGAGGCCTGCCGAACATCCTCGCGGGCCGTTTCGTGGTGCCGGAACTGGTCCAGGAGCACGCCACTGCCGAGAACCTGGCGCAGGCCCTGGCCAACCTGATCGGGGATCCTCCGGTGCGCCGGGACCTCGCCGAGGTTTTCGCACGGATGCATCGCGACCTCCGCCAGGGCAGTGCCGAGCGCACCTCGAGCGCGGTGCTCGAGGTTCTGGGCGCCTGAGTTGGCCCGCCAGGACTCCAGCCCCCGCCGGGCAGGACTGGCCGGAGCCGGTGGACCCGCGCGACCGCGCGCCCCGCTCGACGCGGCCGGGCCGGTGCCTGCAGGCCTGTGCGGGGTCGATGAAGCCGGCCGTGGCCCGCTGGCCGGCCCCGTGTATGCAGCCGCCGTCGTGCTCGATCCGTACCGGCCCATCCCGGGACTGGCTGATTCGAAGGTGCTGACCCCTGCGCGCCGCGAGGCCCTTACAAGCCAGGTCCGGGAGAGGGCACTCTGCTGGGCGGTGGTCGCGGTCGAGGCGGCCGAGATCGATGAAATCAACATCCTCCAGGCCAGCCTGCAGGCGATGCGTCGGGCCGTGCTTGCGCTCGACCCGAGGCCGCAGGTGGTCTGGGTCGACGGAAACCAGCTTCCCGACCTCGACCCCGGCCTGTTCGCCCTGCGTGCGGTGGTCGGGGGAGACGCACAGGTCGCTGCGATCGCGGCGGCTTCGATCCTGGCCAAGGTCGATCGCGACGCCCGGATGCGGCAGCTTGCGCTCGACCATCCGGGCTACGGCTTCGAGCGGCACATGGGCTATCCGACGCCGGCGCATTTCGAGGCGCTGGCCCGCCTCGGCCCGTGCCCGGAGCATCGCCGCTCCTTCGCCCCGGTAGCCCGCGCCTGCGAGCGGCTGCGCCGCGCCTGACAGCGCCACGACAGGCTGACCGGCCCCGGTCCTTGCGGCTCAAGTCGCCCGGAAAGCGTCCGTTAACGGAGGGCTGCCCGCACCCAAGATCGGGTGTGCAGACGCGGTTATCGGACGAGGCGGAGCGCGCATGCTGGTCATTGTCGGCTGGATCGGTGTAACGGTGATGGTGCTGGGCGGGTACGTCGGTGCCGGGGGCAAGCTCGGCCCGCTCTGGCAGCCCATGGAACTCGTGATCATCGGCGGGGCCGCCTTCTTCGCGTTCCTGGTGGCCAATTCTTCGAAGGTGATCAAGGCCACCTTCGCGACCCTGCCCACCTGCTTCAAGGGTTCCAAGTACACCAAGGGGATGTACCTCGAGCTGCTGTCGCTGCTGTACGACCTGCTGGCCAAGGTGCGCAAGGAAGGCCTGATGTCGATCGAGTCGGACGTCGAGACGCCCGACCAGTCGCCGATCTTCACCAAGTACCCGATGATCCTCGAGGACCACCATGCGATGGACTTCCTGGTGGATTACCTGCGGCTGATGGTCGGCGGAAACCTGAACGCGTTCGAGATCGAGAACCTGATGGAGAACGAGATCGAGACGCACCACCATGAGGGCGAGGCGCCGATCGGCGCGGTGTCACGGGTGGGCGATGGCCTGCCTGCGTTCGGCATCGTCGCGGCCGTGATGGGCGTGGTGAAGACCATGGGTTCGGTCGGTGCGCCACCCGAGGTCCTCGGCGCCAAGATCGGTGCCGCTCTGGTCGGCACGTTCCTCGGCATTCTTCTGGCGTACGGGTTCGTCGGGCCGCTGTCGAGCCTGCTCGAGCAGAAGCTTTCCGAGCAGACCAAGATGCTCCAGTGCATCAAGGTCACGCTGCTGGCCAGCCTGAATGGCTATCCGCCCCAGGTCGCCGTCGAGTTCGGGCGCAAGGTGCTGTACTCCACGGAGCGGCCGACGTTCACGGAACTCGAGGAGGAAGTGAAGCAGCGCAAGGGCAAGTAACGCCCGCACGCCGCTCCACGAAGGAATTCCGGGGACCCCATGGCTGAAGAATCGCAGCGTCCGATCATCGTCAAGCGCATCAAGAAGGGCGGCCACGGGAAGCATGGTGGCGCCTGGAAGATCGCGTATGCCGACTTCGTGACCGCGATGATGGCGTTCTTCCTGCTCATGTGGCTGCTCGGCTCGGTCAGCAAGGGCGACCTGAAGGGCATCTCGGAGTACTTCAACACCCCGCTGAAGACTGCACTGATGGGTGGCTCGTCCACCGGCGAGGCGAAGAGCGTCATCCCGGGCGGTGGCACCGACCTGCGCGCGAGTGCAGGCCAGGTGCACAAGGGCGAAACCGAGCCGCGGCAGCTGGACGAGAAGGAACTCGAGGCCGAGATGGAGGCGCGCGAGGCGGCACGCCTGGCCGAACTGAAGGACAAGGTCGAGAAGGCGATCGAGGCCAACCCGCAGCTCGCGCCATTCCGCAAGCAGATCATGGTCGACCTCACGCCCGAGGGCCTGCGCATCCAGATCGTGGACGAACAGAACCGGCCGATGTTCCCGACCGGCAGCAGCAACCTGGCGAACTACACGCGAGACCTGCTGCGCGAGATCGGCAAGATCCTCAACGACGTGCCGAACCGGGTCAGCCTGTCGGGCCATACCGACGCGGCGGCCTTTGGCAGTGGCGATCGCGGGTTCAGCAACTGGGAACTGTCCGCCGAGCGCGCCAACACGGCGCGCCGCGAGATGATCGCCGGCGGCATGGCGGACTCGAAGGTATTGCGCGTGGTGGGTCTTGCATCGGCGGTCGGATTCCCGGGCGCGTCGCCGCTCGATGCCGTGAACCGGCGGATCAGCATCATCGTGCTCAACCGCAAGACCGAGAAGGCGATCACGGCTGAATCGGCTGCGGCCTCGCCGGCCGGCGGCGCGCGCCCGGCGCCTGCAGCCCCTGTTCCGGACCCGGGCAAGGGTGCCCAGTCTCCGGTGGCGCCCGCCGTCGTCGCCGCTGCACCGGCGGCGGCACCCGCGCCGGCGGCTGCGCCCGTCGGCACCCCCACCGTACCTGTCGGAGCGGCCACGCGATGAATGCCCGCACGCCCGCCGGTTTCCGGATCGACACGTCGTCGGCCGCCGCCCCGATGCCGGCCGGGGCCCCCGACGATCGGCCGCGCGGCAGGCTGGTGCGCGGGATCGACCGGTTGCCGCCAGCGCTGGGCGGGCTCCTCGTGCAGGTGGTCGCGACCGCGATCACGCTCGCGGTCTACTGCGTCGCCGGCATCGCCTCGCTCGAAGCGCCCTGGACCTTCTGGGCGCTGGTGCAGGCCGCGCTGGCGGTGCTGCTGGCCACTGCGGGTGGCCAGGCCCAGTGGTGGGTGCTGATGCACAGCGCCTTCGCGCCGGCAGCCCTGCTGCTCCACCAGTTCTCGCCGCCGCCGTGGATCTACCTCGGTTGCGCCGGCCTGCTCGCCGTGACCAACGGCAATGCGCTGCGCGAGCGGGTACCGCTGTTCCTCACCAGCCGCGCGGCGCGCGCACGGTTGATCGAACTGTTGCCGGCCCTCGAACCGATAAACTTCGTCGATGTCGGTTGCGGCTTCGGCGGGGTGGTGGCCCGCGTCGGTCGCGAGCGTCCGACGCGTGAATGCCTGGGGCTGGAGACCGCGTGGCTGCCTTACCTGGTGAGCAGGTTCCGCTGCGCGCTGTCGCCGAACCAGGTGACGGTGGCCAGGCGTGACCTCTGGCAGCACGACCTATCGAGCGCGGACGTGGTCTATGCCTACCTGTCGCCGGTGCCGATGGCGCGCCTGTGGCGCAAGGTCGTGGCCGAGATGAAGCCGGGGGCGCTGTTCATCAGCAACAGCTTCGCCGTGCCCGGGGTACAACCCGTGGCCAGCTTCGAGATCGACGATGCAACCCGCTCGGTACTCCATGTCTACCGGCTTCCGGGTGCGGGCGTTGACGCCCGATCGGCGCTCCGGATGCAGCTGGCCGATCAATCGGAGGCGGCCGCGGCGACCGCCCCGCGGATCGCCGAGTCGAGTGCAGCCCTCTCCTGATCGGGATCGGTGATCCACGCGCGATTGCGGATCGCAGCCTGCAGCGACTGCAGGAATGAGGGGTCTTCGGCCACGCGCACGATCAGCGCGGCAAGCGCAGGGGCGTCCCCGACCGGAAACGTCGCGGGCCAGTCGGTGCCGAGCAGGCCGAGGTTGCCCGGGATGCGCGACGCGATCACCGGGGTGCCGGACGCGATGGCCTCCGACACGACGTTGGCACCGCCTTCCATCCGGGAACTGATGATCATCGCGCGCGAACGGGCGATCAGCCTGCGTGCCCGGACGGGCGCGACTTCCCCGAGCCAGCGGTAGCGGCTGTCGGCCGCCATCGCTGCCCGCGCCTCGGCTTCCAGCGCCGGATCCAGGGACCGGCCGACCTGCGTCACGCGCAAGGGCAGGGTGCCGGCACAGACCTTCGGCAGAAGGGCCAGTGCACGCGCCGCGAGCAGTGGATCCTTCTCCTCGCGCAGATGGCCGACCACGCAGAGTTCGAAGCACCGGCGCAGGGCCGGCACGTCGCGCGTGGCGGGCGCTGACTGGTGCACCACGAAGGTCCGCGCATGGAGCGCCCTGGGCAACTCGTCGATTGCACATGCCTGCAGCACCACCAGGCTGTGCGCCAGCGCCAGCGAATGCTGGGCATCCAGGTCGTCGATGATGTCGCGATAGACGTCGGTGCCGGTCAGGGCGAGCACCAGCGGGCGTCCCGGACAGGCCCGGCGGAAGCGCACGATGGAAGGATGGCTGCGCCGCGCATGCAGGGCCAGCATCAGCGCCGCCGGCGCCCGGGCCTCATGCGGATCCTCCGCAGGCGGGTGCCACTCGGTGCATACGCGCACCGTATGGCCGGATCGGCGCAGCAGCCGTGCCCAGCGGATCGCCGTGTTGCGGTTGCCGGCGCGTGAAGCCGGCGGCGCCGGTGTGACCAGAGCGATCTGCATGGATGGCCTCTCCAGCCAAACGCGTAAACTCGCGAGTGTAAGGGGGGCGGCCGTTTCTGGCCGGCCGCCCGGGATTCAGCGTCCAGAGGACCGTTCCAGCATGCACAGCGAGCACACCGCGTACAGGTCGATTGGTGCCATGTCCACCCGCGCAGCCGCGTCCGTGGCCGACGGCGGCACGGTGCCGACCATGGACGGTTGGGTCGCAGACGTCGGACGCGAGGCCTGCATCGACGCGTTGCAGGAGGCGCGCGGCCGTACGCTCGCGCTGATCGACAGCCTGCCCCGCGAGGCATTGCTCGGGCCTCGGCTTTCGATCGTGAACCCGCCGCTCTGGGAACTCGGACACCTGGGCTGGTTCCAGGAGCGCTGGCTGCTGCGTCCGCGAAGCGATGGCACGCTCGGGCCGTCACGGATGCCCGGTGCCGACGCGCTCTACGATTCCTCGGTGGTGGCGCATGCGACCCGCTGGGACCTGCCGCTGCCGACGCTCGATGAGACGCGTGCCTACCTGTCCGGGGTGCTCGCGCAATCGCTCGAGCGGATCGACCGGACGTGGCCGGACGCGCCCACCGGCGAGTCGGGTCGGAGCATCGCCTTCCATGCCACGGTCTGCGCCCAGCACGAGCAGATGCACGCCGAGGCCTTTGCCTATTCCCGGCAGACGCTCGGCCATGCCGCACCGCCGTGCGAGGTCCCCGGGGCAGGCTCCGGGGACGGCCGCATCCCGGAACCCCCGGTGCACGGCGCGGACGTGTCCCCCGTGGCCGATGCGGATGCGTGGATCGAGGGCGGCACGTTCCAGCTCGGTGCCCGTCCCGCCGATGGTTTCGTCTTCGACAACGAGAAATGGGCGCATCCGGTGCGGGTCGAGCCTTTCTCCATCGCGCGCACACCGACCACCTGCGCGGCGTTCGCTGCGTTCGTCGACGACGGCGGTTACCGGGCACCGCGCTGGTGGACAGAGGCCGGCTGGGCATGGCGGCTTGCCGCCGATGCGGACCAGCCTGCGTACTGGCGCCGCATGCAGGGACGCCAGGGCTGGGAGGTCCGCCGCAACGATGGCTGGCAGGCGCTGCGTGCGGACGAGCCGATGCTGCACGTGAACGCGCATGAAGCCGAAGCATGGTGCCGTTGGGCAGGACGACGGTTGCCCACCGAAGCCGAGTGGGAGCGCGCGGCTTCGGTCGGGGCCGGGCCGCAAGACGACAAGCGGCGCCATCCATGGGGCGATGCCGCACCCGACCCGCGTCGGGCCAACCTCTGGTTTCCGGGATCGCCCGCGGTCCTGGCCGGGGTCCATGCACATGCGCCTGGCGACAGCGCGCACGGCTGCAGGCAGATGACCGGGAACGTGTGGGAGTGGACCGCGAGCGCCTTCCAGGCCTACCCGGGCTTCGTGCCCGATCCGTACCGGGACTACTCACAGCCCTGGTTCGGCAGCCACCGGGTGCTGCGCGGGGGATGCTTCGCGACGGCGGCGTCGCTGATCAGGAACACGTGGCGCAACTTCTTCACGCCTGACCGGCGCGATGTCTACGCGGGCTTCCGCAGCTGCGCCCCGGTCGTTCGATGAAGCACCAGCCGCTCTGGTACGTGCGCCGAGATGGCAAGCTGCTCGGCCCGCATCCACGGCAGGTGGTGGTCGACTGCCTGCTGCTCGGTCGCTTCGACTGGGAAGATCCGGCGAGCCAGGATGGCCGCGCATGGCAGCCGCTGAAGATGCATCCGGAAATCCTCGCCGCGATCGAGCCGCTGTCGCGCGAGGCCCTGCCGGTTGCAGGCGAGCCGTTGCCGGTCAGCTGGCACAACGAGCGGCTCGCCGCGGCCCGCCGATGGGCCGACGAACGCACCGGCATCGACCGTCGCACCGGCGAGGAGACCAAGACCGTCGCCGAGCTCACGAGTGCCGATCAGCGCCGTTCGCTCGACGAGCGGCGCCAGCAGCGGGAACTGCTGCAGGTGGTGCTCTGGCGCCGGCTTCGGCGCGACCTGGCAGGTGCCTACGAGCGTGCCGGGGCGCCGCGCTGGTGGTGGATTCCGGTCGCGGTGATTGCCGCGGCCACGATCGGCATCGCTGCCTGGCAGCGCGAGCCGAGCAGCATCGCGGTATCGCTGGCTTCGCGGGCGGCCGACTGCGCGGCACCGGCAGCCCCCGGCGCCAACTGGGCAGGATGCGATCGCTCCGACGCGTCGCTGGCCGGCGCGCCGCTGCGCTCGGCACGCATGGCCGGCGCACGCATGGCCGGCGCGGACCTGCGCCAGGCAGACCTGACCTATGCAGACCTGGCCGGCGCCAGCCTGGCCGGCGCCCGGCTTGACGAGGCGCGGCTGTTCGGCGCCAGCCTCACCGGGGCCGATCTTGCCTCGGCTTCGCTGGAGGGTGCCGACCTCGGGTTCGCAGACCTTCGCAACGCCCGGATCGAGGGGGTCCGTCTCGACCGGGCCCGGCTGGGCAACGCGATCTGGGCCGACGGTCGACGCTGCGCACCGGCGTCGATCGGCCGTTGTGACTGAGCTTCGCGACTGAACTTCGCGACCGGGCCTGGCGAGTCGACGCCGCGAACGGTCGCTGCGACCCGGGACGGGGTTACTGGGGGCGCGGTGCCGAGCCGCCGGTCCCCAGCAGGGCCGAGACGCGCTGGAAAACCTTGCGCAGCCCGCGCCACAGGCGCGGCAGCAGCCAGAGCGTGACGATCACGAAGACCAGCAGCAGGCCGAGGAATGCCGCCGGATGGAACAGCGCCGCCCACAGCCCGCCGATCACCAGTGCGTCTTCGGTCGTGGAGGCGGCCACGTTGCTGAACGGCTCGGGAGAGGTGTTTATCAGCGCACGGCTGGCGGCCTTGGTCAGGTGTGCTCCGGAGGCAAGGGTGCCGCCCAGCAGGGCGGCCGCCAGCGTGACCGCCGGATCGTGCTGCCCGAGCGCCCCGGCTGCGAGCAGCGCCCCGGCCGGGATGCGGATGAAGGTGTGCACGGCATCCCAGAGCGAATCGAGGCCGGGGACCTTGTCGGCGGCGAACTCGAGCACGAACAGCAGCCCGCTCACGGCGATCACCAGTGGATGGGTGAGCACCTGCAGGTCGACCGGCAGGTCGACGTAGCCGAATCGCCCCAGCGCACCGACGAAGAAGAGCACGGCGTACAGCCGGATGCCGCTCGCCCAGGCCAGGCCGGAGGCAAGCGCAAGCGTTTCGATCAGGTCGGGCGATACCATGGTTGGCGCCGTTCAGAACACGTGCCGGGTCAGGTTAGCATCATGGAGGATGGTCGAGGCGAGTTCCTCGATCGATTTCGCCGTCGCGTCCAGGAACCGGATGCCCGCCTCGCGCATCAGGGCTTCCGCTTCGCGGATCTCGTACGCGCAATTGTCCAGGGACGCGTAATGGCTCTCGGGCTTGCGTTCAGTACGGATGCGGTGCAGTCGCTGCGGCGAGATGGTCAACCCGTAGAGGCGGTTGCGGAAGCCGTGCAGGCTCTGCGGCAGCCCACCGCCGCGGTTGAAATCCTCGGGGATCAGCGGGTAGTTCGCCGCGCGCACCCCGTATTGCAGCGCGAGGTACAGGCAGGTCGGGGTCTTGCCCGAGCGCGATACCCCGACCAGGATGATGTCGGCGTCCTTGAAATCGCGGGTCGAGCTGCCGTCGTCGTGCATCAGCGAATAGTTCACCGCCTCGATGCGACGGGTGTAGCTGACCACGTCCTCGACGCTGTGCGTGCCGCCGACCCGGTGGCTCGACTTGGTGCCGAGCTCGGCCTCCAGCGGGGCGATGAAGGTCTCGAAGCAGTTGATCACCATCGCATCGGTGGATGCCCGCAGCGCACCGGCCAGTTCATCCCGGACCAGCGTGCTGAAGACGATCGGCCGCGCGCCGTCGCGCTGGCCCGCCTCGTTGATCTGGTGTGCGAGCTGGCGCGTCTTCTCGATGGTGTCGATGAACGGCACCGTCACTTCCGAGAAGGCGACCTTCTCGAACTGGGTCAGCAGGCTGTGGCCCAGGGCTTCGACCGTGATCCCGGTGCGGTCGGACACGAAAAACGCGGTTCGGCGTGAAATCATCGATGTGGCGCTCGTAGGTGATCGGCTACCATACGTGTTCGATCGCCCGGGCACAATCGGCCCCGGGGCAGTTCATCCGGAAACAGGGGAGTGGCCATGGACAAGTACGTTGTCGACTTCGCGCAGCTGCGCATGTCGGACGTGGGGCAGGTCGGGGGCAAGAACGCGTCGCTCGGCGAGATGATCAGCGGCCTGGCCCACCTCGGCGTGCGGGTCCCGGAAGGATTCGCCACCACTGCCGACGCGTTCCGGGAGTTCCTCGCCCACCAGGGGCTCGCCGGGCGCATCGAGGCACGGATGAAGGGGCTCGACGTCGACGACACCAACGCACTCGCGGCCGCCGGTGCCGAGATCCGCGGCTGGATCACCGACGCACCGCTGCCGCCGGCACTGCGCGCGGCCGTGGTCGAGTCGTACGAGAAGATGATCTCGGCGGCAGGTCCCAATGTCTCGGTCGCGGTGCGCTCCTCGGCCACCGCCGAGGACCTGCCCGATGCATCGTTCGCGGGCCAGCAGGAGACCTTCCTGAACATCCACGGCGCCGACAACGTGATCGCCGCGATGCGCCATGTGTTCGCATCGCTCTACAACGACCGCGCGATCGCCTACCGGGTGCACAAGGGTTACGTGCACGCGGAGGTCGCGCTGTCGGCCGGCATCCAGCGCATGGTGCGCTCGGACACGGGCGCGGCCGGCGTGATGTTCACGCTCGACACCGAATCCGGGTTCGACAAGGTGGTTTTCATCACGTCGTCGTACGGCCTCGGCGAGGCGGTCGTGCAGGGCGCGGTCAACCCGGACGAGTTCTACGTGTACAAGCCTGCGCTCGCCGCGGGCAAGGTATCGATCATCCGGCGCTCGCTCGGCAGCAAGGCGATCAAGATGGTGTTCACCGACGCGCGCGAGGCGGGCAAGTCGGTGAAGACGGTCGACGTGCGCGAAGGCGAGCGCCGTCGATTCTCCATCACCGATTCAGAGGTGGAGCAGCTCGCGCGCGATGCGATGAAGATCGAGGCGCACTACGGCCGCCCGATGGACATCGAGTGGGCGCGCGATGGCGAGGATGGCAAGCTCTACATCCTCCAGGCCCGCCCCGAGACAGTGAAGGCGAACGCGGAGGTCGACACCCTTCGCCGCTACCGGCTGAAGCAGAAGTCCGAACTGCTCACGTCGGGGCGCGCGATCGGCCAGAAGGTCGGCAGCGGCCCGGTGCGACTGATCGCATCGGCGAAAGAGATGGACAAGGTGCAGCCGGGCGACGTGCTGGTGACCGACATGACCGATCCCGACTGGGAGCCGGTCATGAAGCGCGCCTCGGCGATCGTCACCAACCGCGGCGGGCGTACCTGCCATGCGGCGATCATCGCGCGCGAACTGGGCATCCCGGCCGTGGTCGGTTGCGGTGATGCGACGAAGGTCCTGCACAACGGCGAACTGGTGACCGTCTCGTGCACCGAGGGCGACACCGGCAACGTGTATCGCGGCATCCTCGAGACCTCGATCAGCGACGTGCCGCTCGACCGCATGCCCGAGCCGCCGGTGAAGATCAGCATGAACGTCGGCAACCCGGAACTCGCGTTCGAGTTCCAGCGCCTGCCCAACGCGGGCGTCGGCCTCGCACGCCTCGAGTTCATCGTCGCCCGGATGATCGGCATCCATCCGAAGGCCTGCCTCGACTACCCCAACCTTCCGGCTGACCTCAAGCGTGCGGTCGAGGAGCGCTCGGCCGGCTACGAAAGCCCGCGCGACTTCTACGTCGAGAAGATGGCCGAAGGCGTCGGCACCCTTGGCGCGGCGTTCTTCCCGAAGCCGGTGATCGTCCGCCTGTCCGATTTCAAGTCGAACGAATACTCCGGGCTGATCGGCGGACCCAGCTACGAGCCCCACGAAGAGAACCCGATGCTCGGCTTCCGTGGCGCCTCGCGCTATGTCGCGCCGAACTTCCGCGACTGCTTCGAGCTCGAGTGCCGTGCGATGCGCAAGGTGCGCAACGAGATGGGGCTGACCAACGTCGAGATCATGATCCCGTTCATCCGCACGCTCGACGAGTGCCGGAAGGTGATCGCGCTGCTGGCCGAGAACGGGCTCGAGCGTGGCAAGGACGGCCTGCGCCTGATCATGATGTGCGAGGTGCCGTCCAACGCGCTGCTGGCCGACGAGTTCCTGGAGTACTTCGACGGCTTCTCGATCGGTTCGAACGACATGACCCAGCTCACGCTGGCGATCGACCGCGATTCCGGCGGCGCGATCTCGGAGTCCTTCGATGAACGCGACCCGGCGGTCAAGAAGATGCTCTCGATGGCGATCAAGGCGTGCCGCAAGCAGGGCAAGTATGTCGGCATCTGCGGGCAGGGGCCGTCCGACCACCCGGACCTCGCGCGCTGGCTGATGGAAGAGGGCATCGGCAGCCTGTCGCTGAACCCGGACACCGTCGTCGATACCTGGCTCTACCTTGCCCAGGAAGCCGCGAAGTCTGCTGCACGAACCTGATCCGCCGCGCTGCGCCCAGGGGACGCAGCGCGGTCAGTTCGGCCGTTCAGGGACGCGCTTGCGCGCGGTCTCTTTCGCACCCTCGGCCGAGGCCCGCTCGATCGCGGACTCGATCCTTTGCAGCGCGTCCGGGTCTTCCTTCGGCCGTACCCGGTTGCCTGCGCCCCCGGCGGCGGCCGATGGTGCGGGCTTGACGGCCCCGGGCGACGCGGGTTCCACCGGCGCCGGCTGAGGGGACGCCTCGGGTATGTCGACACGTGCCGGCGCCGGCGAGGCCGCCGGTGCCACCGCTGTCGAGGCGACGGGCGCCGGCGCCACCGGTGCAGGCGGCGGATCGGCCTTGAGCCCGAACCATGCGGCAGCGGCGGCGACCCCTGCCAGGACCACCGCACCGCCCGTCCTGCGGCGGGACGAGGTCCCGGACCGCGACGGCGGGAGGGACCCGGGCGCGGGCGACGCTGCGCCGGCGCCGGCGTGCGGCGGCGCCGTCATGTGGGCCGCCAGTTGCGTTGCATCGGCATCGGCCCGGGTGGATGCATCGTCTCCCGAGCCGGGATCGGCCGTGGCATCGGCTGCGGCGTAGCTCGGGTCGCGCAGCCGGCGTGCCTTTCGCTGCGCGAGTTCGACATAGACGCCCGCTGGGAACTTCTGCACGTACAGTTCGTGGTCGGCCGGGTCGGTGCTGTCCTTGATCGCGCGCCAGAACTCGAGGTCGAATTCGTGCGCGCCGATGGTCGCCTGCGGCGAGGTGGCCATGCCCTGCTGCATGCGCGACGCCGCGCTGGCATCCGGGCCAGGCTGGATCGGCGAATCGGCCCTGTGCGCGGTGTCCGGCGGCAGGATGAACCGGGTCGCGTCCTCGTCGGCTTCCCCTGCATGGCCGAGCAGCACTGCCGCCAGCGCGGCCGCCATCTCCCCCGCACTGCGGTAGCGGTCTTGCTTGTCCTTGGCCAGCGCCTTCTTCACCACCCCGTCGATCGCCGGCGGCAGGGATGGATTGCGCGCGGTGGCCTGCGCCGGATCCTGGAGCAGGATCTGGTTGTAGATCGTCCACGTGCCTGCGCCGGTGAACGGCTTCTCGCCGGTCAGCAACTGGTAGAGGACGACGCCGCAGGCGAAGAGGTCGGTGCGGTTGTCGGTCGACGTGCCCTGGATCTGCTCGGGCGACATGTAGCTCGGCGTGCCGACCATGGTCCCGACCTGGGTCCGCTCGGCCGACTCGGTGATGCGCGCGACGCCGAAATCGGTCAGCTTCACCCGTCCGGCACCGTCGATCATGATGTTCGCCGGCTTGATGTCCCGATGCACGACGCCTTGCCGGTGCGCGTAGCCCAGGCCGTCGAGGAGTTCATTCATGATGCGCACCGTCGACGGGAAGTCGAAACGGTGGCCGGCATCGAGGAAGGATTTCAGTTCCCGGCCATCGATGTACTCCATCACGATGAACGTGACGTCGTCTTCATCGCCGAAGTCGTAGACGCCGACGATATGCGGGTGCGTCAGCCGAGCGACGGCCTGGGCCTCGCGCACGAAGCGCGCCGCATAGTCGCGGGCCGCGTCCTCGTCCAGGAGGGCACTGCGCAGGATGGTCTTGATCGCGACCCGCCGGTCGAGCCTCGGGTCCCGCCCTTCATAGACGATGCCCATGGCGCCCTTGCCGAGCACTCGGACGATCTCGAAGCGGCCTAGGGACTTGCGCGGGGCTGCGCTCATGGGTGCGGGGCGGCGGCTGCGCGGTCCGGCTCTTTCCGAGCCGGCTGCGGGCCTTCGGCGAGGGATCGGTGCGCCACGGTGGATGGACTGGCTTGCGGGGCGTTCAGTCTACGGGAACGCCTGAATGCCGCCCATCGAATTCTGCCGGCCTGCGCATCCGGCGGCGAGGGCGGCTATCATCCGCCGGATGCTGTCGATCCAGTTGTTCAAGGGCGGTGCGCTGTTGCGCGAAATCCTGACCGATGAGCCCCGGCTCACCGTCGGGCGCGACATCCATGCGTCGATCGTGCTCGAGGATCCTGACAAGCGCATCTCGCGCCAGCACGCGGCGATCGAATGCCGGCACGGCGTTCCCTGCCTGATCGTGCATTCCCGCGTGAATCCGGTGCTGGTCGATGGCTGCGTGATGCATGCAGGCCAGACCATCGAACTCGCCGAGGGGGCGCGGGTGACGATTTCGCCCTACGAAATGGTCGTCACGAGCGACGACCGCCCCGGGACAGTGGTGGCCCCGGCCACGGCGCCGGAGTCGCTTGCCGCGGGGGCGACGCGCCTGCGCCGGGTGGCGGAGGCGCTGCAGCCGGCGGCAGTCCAAGCATCGTCGCCCGACCCTTCGCCGGCGGAACCGGCAGCCGGGTCCGCAGCCGTCCATGCGCCGCAGCAACCGCCGTCCGGCCTCGATGACGGGCTCGAGCGTGCGACCCGGGCGTTCCTGCGCGGGCTCGGCCTCGGACACCTCGACGTTCCCGGGGACGAGCAGGCGTTCTTCCTCGAGCGCGCAGGGGTGATGATGCAGTGCGTCGCGGAGGTGCTGGTGCCGATGCTGGCGGGGCGTGCCCGCCTGCGTGACGGGCTTTCGCTCGCCGACGGGGAGGACGCATCGCGCAACCCGCTGTTCGGTCACGCCAGTCCGGCGGAGGCGCTCAGGTTCCTGATCGATCCGTCGGCCCAGGCCGGCAGCGGCCCGGATCCGATGCAGGCGCTGCGCGAAGCCACGGCCGCCCTGATCGCCCACCAGGAGGCGTCCCTCGATGCCGCCCGCGGCGCCTTGACCGGCCTGCTCCAGGCGCTGGATCCCGGAGCCTTCGACGCGGCAGCGGCCCGTGCCGCTGGCCCGCTCGGCCTCATGCGCCGGGCGCGTGCCTGGCAGGCGTATGTCGATGCCCATGCAGCGATGGTGCAGCAGGCTGCGCTCGACCCCGACGCGCTGCTGCGCCGGGACTTCGCGCCTGCATACCTGCAGCGACTGGCCCGGCAGGACGATTGACCGGCGTTGCCCGGTGGAGGACGGCTCGGGCGCGACGGGCCGCGCGCGCGCTCAGGCGCGCCACTTCCCGGCGAGCGCATCGATCGCGTCCAGGCCCTTGGTGACCAGGATGCCGAGCGCGGCGAGCACCACCAGGACCGCGAACACCGTCTCGGTCTCGAGCACCTGCCCGGCGAGATAGAGGCGGGCGCCGAGGCCGAGCTTGCCGACCACCATCTCCGCCGCCACCACCAGGATGATCGACACGCCCAGTCCCAGCCGGGCGCCGGCGAACACGGACGGGATCGCGGCGGGAAGCAGCACATGGCGCACGATCTGGCGCTCGGATGCGCCCAGGTCTCGCGCCGTGACCACCAGGCCCGGGTCGCACTGGCGCACGCCGAGCAGCGTGTTGATGATGACCGGGAACAGGGCGCCCAGCGCACTGATGGTCAGCATGAACGGGCCACCGGTGCCGAGCCAGATGATCAGCAGCGGGATCAGGGTGATCTTCGGCAGCGGATAGAGGGCTGCGATGAACACGTCGGCCACCGACTGGAACCGCCGCGACACGGCCATGGCCAGGCCGAGCGCGATCCCGAACACGAGGCCGATCGCGAAGCCGCCGAAGATCCGGTACAGCGTGACCGCGAGGTCGGTCAGGGCCTGCTTGTGCACGAACAGGTCGTACAGCGCCACCGCGATCTGCGTCGGCCGCGGCAGGTACAGCGGCGACACGTCGAACAGCCGGCACAGCAGTTCCCAGGCCAGCAGCACCACGGCGACGGCGATCCATCCGGTGATCCGGTCGGCGGGGGCCGCGCCGGTGCGCACCGGGCGCAGCGCGACATCGCCCTCGGGGGCGCGATCCTGCATCAGGGACTCCCCGCTTCGCCATGCATCGAGCGGAGCACTTCCGATTTCAGCAGGGCGTAGATGCGCTCGAAATAGCCCGCGTAACGCGGGTCATGCGTGCTCGCCACCGAGCGCGGCTTGGGCAGGTCGATGGCCACCTCGGCTGCGACCCGGCCCGGCCGGGCGGTGAGCACGTAGACCGTATCGGCGAGCAGCACCGCCTCCTCGATCGAGTGGGTGATCAGCAGCACGGTCTTGCCGGTGCGCTCGACCATGGCGGCAAGCTGCTCCTGCAGCACCAGCCGGGTCTGGGCATCGAGTGCACCGAACGGTTCGTCGAGCAACAGGACGTCCGGGTCCATCACCAGCGCCCGCGCCATGCCGACGCGCTGGCGCATCCCGCCGGAGAGCTGCGCCGGATACTTGCGCTCGAACCCGCCGAGGTCGACCAGGCGCAACGCCTCCTTCGCCCGGGCCCGGCGCTCCGCGGCCGGCATCCCGGCCATCTCGAGCCCGAACGCGACGTTGTCCTCGACGGTGCGCCAGGGAAACAGGTTGAACGACTGCCAGACGGTTGCCATGCGCGGCGGACGCGGCATCGGTTGCCCGTCGGGCCCGATGAACGACAACGTCCCCCGGCTGGCCTGCATGAAGCCACGGGTGATCTGCAACATCGTGCTCTTGCCGCAGCCGCTGGGCCCGATGATCGCGGTGACCTTGCCGGCGGCGAACCGGCAGTGGAGGTCGTCCAGCGCGAGCACGGTGGAGCCCCCGGCTTCGTACACGAGGCTGATGCCCTGGAGGCGGATTTCGGGGTGGACCGCCTGTGCGCGCGCGTCCAGGGTGTCGGTGGGGCCCATCGGATCAGGCCGTCAGCGGGTTCTTCTCCTTGAGGCGATTGACGGCCTCCTGTGCGGCCCCCAGTTCGAACACCTGTTCGCGGGTGACCTTCCCGCTGAACAGCTTCATGGTGTCGCGCCAGAACGCCGCCTGGAACATCGCGGAATCGACGTTCGGCATGCCGTTCTCGGTGAACCACGTCCAGCGCGGCGCGGCGGCGGAGATCAATCCCTCGGGTACCTTGGTGAACTCGGAGATGATCTTGATCACCGACGGATCCTTCGCCGCCGCGGCGTCGTTGAAGATGCGCGCTGCGTGCAGGTGGACCATCGCGAACCGGATCGCGAGCGACCGGTCCTTCCCGAGCAGCTTCGCCGGCGATGCAAAGCAGGCGAGCTGCGTGCCGGGTTCGATGTCCGATCCGGGGAATGCGATCTTGCCGGTGTTGTTCTTCTCGGCGAGGAACGCCAGCGGGACGGGAATGTTCGCGGCGTCGACCTGTCCCGCGCCCAGCGCGCGCACCAGGTCAGGGTAGGCGAGGCCGGTGACCCAGTTCACGTCGGCCAGCGGATTCAGGCCGGCCTTCTGCACGCCACGGCCGAGCAGGAACTGGTCGATGCCGCCGGGCGCCTGCAGGCCGAGGCGCTGCCCCTTCAGCATCGACAGCCGTTCGGTCGTGGTCAGGCCTGCGGCATGCAGCTTGTTGCTGACGACGATGGTCATCGAACCCGACCCGGGCCGCTCCGATCCGCGGTCGAGCATGAACTTGAACGGCGCGCCGCGCGCGATCGTGTTGAAGATGCCTGCGTTGCAGGTGGCGACCGTGAAGTCGAGTTCGCCCGCGACCAGTGCGGGGACGGCCAGCGCACCGTCGGTGAAGTATCGGTACTCCGCCTCGATGTTCATCCGGTCCCAGAAGCCGCGGGCCTGCGCGATGAACAGCGGTCCCGACGAGATCAGCGGCACCACGCCGATGCGGATCTTCGCCCTGGGCGCCTGCGCCAGCACGTTCACGAACGGCGCGCCGGCGAGGGCCGGTGCCGCGAGCGCCCCGGCGACCAGCCTGCGGCGCGTGCGCTGCGCGGGAACGGATGCGGCGTGCGGGAGGCGGGGCATGGCGGACCTTTCGCGGATCGGGGAGGATGTGACATTAGTATACTTTCCGCAGCAGCGCATTCCGGCCAGCGTACAACCCAGGAGATCATCCGTGCCCGCCAGAACACAACCCTTCCAGGTCTCGCCTTCGAATCCCGACGTGCAGGAAATCCAGACGATGCCCGCGCGAAGGGTCGACATGCCCTACGCGCCGGCGATGCGCGTGACGGGCGGCGCGGACCTGCTGTTCATTTCCGGCGCGACGCCGTCGCCGCTCTACCACAAGCATCCGCACGAACTGCACGAGCACGACCACCCGAACGACATCGGCGAGCAGACCCGGCGTGCGCTGTCCGCGATCAAGTCCATCCTCGACCAGGAAGGGCTGGTCTGGACGGACGTGGTCAAGGTCACGAAGTACGTGACCGACATGCGCGACATGGACGGCATGGTCGCCGTGCTGAAGCAGACCTTCGGCGACTGGACGCCGGCGAGCACGACCGTCTGCGTGAACCAGCTGTCCACGCCGGGCGCGCGCATCGAGCTGGACATGATCGCCGCCTATCGCAAGGCCTGACGACGGGGCGCGGGCCACCGCGGCCCGTGCACAGGTCGAAAAAAAGCCCGCCATCGAGGCGGGCTTTCGCGCGGACGGGGCAGGGGGTTGCCCGCCCCGGCGCGGCTTCGTCGGGCGGACTCAGGCCGCGCTGCGCCAGAGGTCGAGTTTCATCAGCTCGCGCTTGAGCACCATCTCCTGCGGCAGCCTCGACTTCAGCTGCTCGAACAGTTCGCCGTGCGACTCGATCTCCTTCTTCCAGAGTTCGGCGTCTACCCGGGTCAGCCGCTCGAACTGCTCGCGGCTGATGTCCATGCCACGGAAGTCCATGTCCTCGTAGCGGGGGATCCAGCCGAGCGCGGTTTCGGCCGCGCCGACGTTGCCCATGGTGCGCTGGACGATCCACTTGAGCACGCGCATGTTCTCGCCGAAGCCGGGCCACATGAACCCGCCTTTCTCGTCGCGCTGGAACCAGTTCACGCAGAAGATCCTGGGTGCCTGCGTGATCGCATGGCCGATGCTCAGCCAGTGGTTGAAGTAGTCGCCGAAGTGGTAGCCGCAGAACGGCAGCATCGCGAACGGGTCGCGGCGCACCACGCCGACGGCGCCGGTGGCCGCAGCGGTCGTTTCGGAGCCCATGGTGGCTGCCATGTACACGCCGTAGTTCCAGTTGAACCCTTCGGCCACCAGCGGCACCGTGTCGTTGCGGCGGCCCCCGAACACGAAGGCGCTGATCGGCACGCCGTTCGGGTTGTCGTATTCCGGGTCGAGGGTGGCGCAGCGCTCGGCGGCGACGGTGAAGCGGGAGTTCGGATGGGCCGCCAGGCGGCCGCAATCCGGCGTCCACGGCTTGCCCTGCCAGTCGATCAGTTCCTTCGGCGGGGTCCGGGTCATGCCTTCCCACCAGACATCGCCATCGGCGGTCAGCGCGACGTTGGTGAAGATCGTGTCGGCGTCGAGCATGCCGAGCGCGGTGGCATTGGTGTCCGGGCCGGTGCCGGGGGCGACGCCGAAGTAGCCTGCCTCGGGGTTGATCGCGTAGAGCTGGCCATCCTTGCCGGGCTTGATCCAGGCGATGTCCTCGCCCACGGTGGTGACCTTCCAGTCGTCCATGCCCTTGGGCGGGACCAGCATCGCGAGGTTCGTCTTGCCGCAGGCGCTCGGGAAGGCGGCGGCCACGTAGCGCTTCTCGCCGGTGGGCGCGGTGATGCCGAGGATCAGCATGTGTTCGGCGAGCCAGCCCTGTTCCTTCGCCATGATCGAGGCGATGCGCAGCGCGAAGCACTTCTTGCCGAGCAGGGCGTTGCCGCCGTAGCCGCTGCCGAACGACCAGATCTCCTTGGTCTCGGGGTAGTGCACGATGTACTTGTGCTCGCGGTTGCTCGGCCAGGCGATGTCCTTCTGGCCGGCCTTCAGCGGCATGCCGACCGAGTGGATGCACGGCACGAACTCGCCGTCGCTGCCCAGCACGTCGTAGACCTTCTCGCCCATGCGCGTCATGATGCGCATCGACACCACCACGTAGGGCGAATCCGACAACTCGACGCCGATGTGGGCGATGTGCGAGCCGAGCGGGCCCATGCTGAAGGGGATCACGTACATGGGACGGCCGCGCATGCAGCCCTTGAACAGCCCGCCCAGGGTGGCGCGCATCTCCGACGGCGCGACCCAGTTGTTGTTCGGGCCGGCGTCGTCCTGGTCCTCGGTGCAGACGAAGGTGCGGTCTTCCATGCGGGCGACGTCCGCCGGGTCGGAGCGCACCAGGAAGCTGTTCGGCCGCTTCTGCTCGTTCAGGCGGATCATCGAGCCGGCGTCGATCATCTCCTGGCACAGGCGGTCGTATTCTTCCTTCGAACCATCGCACCAGACGATGCGGTCGGGTTCGCACAAGGCCGCCATCTCGCGGACCCACTCGACCAGCCGGGCATGTTTCACGTAGGCGGGCTTGCCCGACCGGCTGATCAGTTCTGCTGCTGCATCTGGACGGCTCATCTCAATCTCCTCGAGGTAAAGCGGCTCCGCGCACCTGGCTGGGTGCCGGGCGCCAGGCCCGGGCGGGCCGGCAGCCTGCTGCACGGAAAATCAGGGCGCGAAAATACCCGTTTCGGGACGGGTTGTAGCGGAAGTTTGACACAACCGGGACAGTCTGCCCCTGCCGCGAATCCGGCCGCGCACGCGAACTGCGTACCCGAGGCCGCCGGAGGGGGATTGCTGTCGCCTTCGTTTGGTCCGGACGGCTGCTTTGCGCTATGATCGACAAAACCAGCTACTGCGTCGGGAATGATCAAGTACATCTTTGTCACTGGTGGTGTCGTCTCCTCTCTCGGCAAAGGTATAGCCGCTGCTTCCCTTGGCACGCTGCTCGAGTCAAGGGGGCTGACCGTCACGCTGCTGAAGCTCGATCCGTACATCAACGTCGATCCGGGCACGATGAGCCCGTTCCAGCACGGGGAAGTGTTCGTCACCGAGGATGGTGCCGAGACCGACCTAGACCTCGGCCACTACGAGCGTTTCGTGTCGACGCGGATGAAGCGCGTCAACAACTTCACCACCGGCCAGATCTACGAGTCGGTGATCAAGAAGGAACGGCGCGGCGAATACCTCGGCAAGACGGTCCAGGTGATCCCGCACATCACCAACGAGATCCAGGATTTCATCGAGCGCGGCGCGCGTGCCGCCTGCGACGGGAACGTCGACGTGGCGATCATCGAGATCGGCGGTACGGTCGGCGACATCGAATCCCTGCCGTTCGTCGAGGCCGCCCGCCAGATGAGCCTGCGCCTCGGCCGTGGTTCATGCTGCTTCGTCCACCTCACGCTGGTGCCGTTCATCCCGTCCGCCGGCGAACTCAAGACCAAGCCGACCCAGCACAGCGTGCAGAAGCTGCGCGAGATCGGCATCTCGCCCGACGTGCTGCTGTGCCGCGCCGACCGGCCGATTCCCGAGGACGAGCGCGCCAAGATCTCCCTCTTCTCGAACGTCCAGCTCGATTCCGTGATCTCGGTCTGGGATGCCGACTCGATCTACAAGATTCCCTCGATGCTGCACAAGCAGGGTCTCGACCAGATCGTATGCGACGTGCTGGGCCTGAAGGCAAAGCCGGCAGACCTGACCGACTGGGACGCGCTGGTGCATGGCCTCGAGCACCCCGAGCGCACGGTGCGCATCGGCATGGTCGGCAAGTATGTCGACCTGTCCGATTCGTACAAGTCGCTGAACGAAGCACTGATCCATGCGGGCATCCGGACGCGGACCCGCGTGGTGATCGAGTACGTCGATTCCGAACAGATCGAGAATGGCACCGGGTCGGCCCTCGATCACCTCGACGGCATCCTGGTCCCCGGTGGCTTCGGCAAGCGCGGCACCGAAGGCAAGATGCAGGCGATCCGTTTCGCCCGCGAGCATGGCGTGCCCTACCTCGGCATCTGCCTCGGGATGCAGCTGGCGACGATCGAATTCGCGCGCAATGTCTGCGGGCTGGCCGGAGCCAACTCCACCGAGTTCGATCCCGACACGCCGCATCCGGTGGTCGCGTTGATCACCGAATGGAAGGACCGCACCGGCCAGATCGAGAAGCGCACCGAGAAATCCGATCTGGGCGGTACGATGCGCCTCGGTGCGCAGCGCTGTCCGGTGCTGCCCGGCACGCTCGCTTCGCGCATCTACGGCAATGAAGTCAACGAACGGCATCGGCATCGTTACGAGGTGAACAACGCCTACGTGCCGCAGCTCGAGGCTTCGGGCTACCGGGTATCGGCGCGCACGCCCAGCGAGGCGCTGCCCGAGATGATGGAGCTCCCGGCGCATCCGTTCTTCATCGGCGTACAGTTCCACCCCGAATTCACCTCGACGCCGCGCGCCGGGCATCCGCTGTTCACCGCGTTCGTGCAGGCCGCGGTCACGCGCGCCGAACGGGTCCAGGGTGGCGCGCAGGTTGCCGCCTCGCGGACGGCGGCCGCCTGATGAAGCTCTGCGGCTTCGAAGCCGGCCTCGACCGTCCGCTGTTCCTGATCGCGGGTCCCTGCGTCATCGAGTCCCGCGGCCTGGTCGAAGAGATCGCAGGCCGCCTGAAGGAGATCACCGGCACCCTCGGCATCCCGCTCATCTTCAAGGCGTCCTACGACAAGGCCAACCGCAGTTCCGGAAAGTCCTTCCGCGGCCCGGGGATGGAGAAGGGGCTCGAGATACTGGCCGGCGTGCGCAGCACTTTCGGCGTGCCGGTGCTCACGGACGTGCATGCAGCCGAAGATGTCGCCGAGGTCGCCGCATCCGTCGACGTGCTGCAGACACCGGCCTTCCTGTGCCGCCAGACCGACTTCATCCATGCCGTCGCGAGCGCCGGCCGGGTGGTCAACATAAAGAAGGGCCAGTTCCTGTCTCCCCAGGAGATGGGCAACGTGGTCGACAAGGCGCGTGCAGCCAGCGGCACCGACAACATCATGGTGTGCGAGCGCGGCTTTTCGTTCGGCTACCAGAACCTCGTGTCCGACATGCGATCGCTGGCGATCATGCGCGACACCGGCTGCCCGGTGGTGTTCGACGCCACGCATTCGGTACAGTTGCCGGGCGGGCAGGGCAGCTCCAGCGGTGGCCAGCGCGAGTTCGTGCCGGTGCTCGCCCGTGCGGCAGTGGCGGCCGGCATTGCCGGCGTGTTCATGGAAACGCATCCGCGTCCAGAGCAGGCGCTGTCCGACGGGCCGAACGCATGGCCGCTCGGACTCATGCCGGAACTGCTCGAGACGCTGGCGGCACTGGATTCACACGTCAAGTCCAGGCCGTTCGCAGAGCGTGGCATCACGCGCTGAGCCGTTGCCGCCGCCGCTGGATTCACCCCGGATTCGCCGCACCCCGGAACAACCGAAACAGTCCTGAGAGAACGACGATGAGTGCAATCGTAGACGTGGTCGCGCGGGAGATCCTCGATTCCCGTGGCAATCCGACGGTCGAGGCCGATGTGCTGCTGGAATCCGGCGTCATGGGCCGTGCAGCCGTGCCCTCGGGCGCGTCGACCGGTGCCAAGGAAGCGCTCGAACTGCGCGACGGCGACGCGGCGCGCTATGGCGGCAAGGGCGTGCTCAAGGCGGTCGAACACATCAATACCGAGATCTGTGAAGCGATCATCGGCCTCGATGCGGTCGAGCAGGCGTTCATCGACCGTGCCCTGATCGACCTCGATGGCACGGACAACAAGGGTCGCCTGGGCGCCAACGCATTGCTCGCCGTCTCGATGGCCGTTGCCCGGGCGGCCGCCGAGGAGTCCGGCCTGCCCCTGTACCGTTACCTGGGCGGTGCCGGCCCGATGCGCCTGCCGGTGCCGATGATGAACGTCATCAACGGTGGCGCGCACGCGAACAACAACCTCGACATGCAGGAGTTCATGATCGTGCCGCTGGGCGCGCCGAGCTTCTCCGAGGCATTGCGCTACGGCGCGGAAGTCTTCCAGACCTTGAAGAAGCTGATCGACGGGCGTGGCCTGTCGACCGGCGTGGGGGACGAAGGCGGGTTCGCCCCGGATCTCCCGAACAATGAATCCGCGATCGAGCTGGTGCTCGAGGCGATCGAGAAGGCTGGCTACCGGCCGGGCGAGGACATCGCGCTCGCGCTCGATTGCGCGAGTTCCGAGTTCCATGAAGACGGCAAGTACCGGCTGGCCTCGGAACGTGCGGTGCTCAGCGCCGGCGAGTTCGCGGACTACCTCGGCCGCTGGGTCGCCAAGTACCCGATCATCAGCATCGAGGATGGCATGGACGAGGCCGACTGGGACGGCTGGAAGCTGCTCACCGACCGGCTCGGCGCCAAGGTGCAGCTGGTCGGGGACGACCTGTTCGTCACCAACAGCCGCATCCTCCAGCAGGGCATCGATGCCGGCGTGGCCAACGCCATCCTGATCAAGGTCAACCAGATCGGGACGCTGAGCGAGACGCTGGACGCGGTCGACCTGGCGCGCCGTTCGGCCTATGCCTCGGTGATTTCCCACCGCTCCGGAGAGACCGAGGACACGACGATCGCAGACATCTCGGTCGCCACCAACGTGCTCCAGATCAAGACCGGTTCGCTGTCGCGATCGGACCGCATCGCCAAGTACAACCAGCTGCTGCGCATCCAGGAAGACCTGGGCGACGCCGCCGGGTACGGCGGCCGATCGGCGTTCCGACAGCTCCGGTGATCGTCCCGCGCCGCCCCCTGCGCCGCGGGGCGGTCGTTTCCCGCGTCGGGGACGTTCGATGAGGCTGCTCAGCCTGGGCCTGGCGGTGCTCATCGCGCTGCTTCAGGTGCCCCTGTGGATCGGCAAGGGCAGCTGGCTGCGGGTCTGGGAAGTCGACCGGCAACTCGTCGCGCAACGCGAGGTCAATGGGCGCCTGTCGAAGCGCAACGAGGCACTCGAGGCCGAAGTGCGGGACCTCAAGACGGGGTTCGAAGCGATCGAGGAGCGCGCCCGCGCCGAACTCGGCATGATCCGCCAGGACGAACTGTTCATCCAGGTGCTGGGTGCCGAGCCGGCCACGCCGGCCCGTGGCGTCCCCGGCAAGGGGAATCTTGCGCCGCCGGGCGCACCGCGCTGACCGTCCTGCCCCCTCCAGAAACCGCTTCCTGAGCCGTTCTTTCCGGCCAGCGGAACGTTTCCTGCCGCTGGCGTCAGACGGCACGCCGCCTTCCGTGCGGACGTCCGGTTCCGGCCTGGCGTGCCCCCGATTGGTGCGTCCGGCAGGCGGGGCGCGCCTCGCCGATTCAAGTTGTCCTGTGCACGGTCGCTAACAGGTCGAGAAGATCTGGAGGCTCGATGCATTCATCGTTCGTTGAACGGCCGTTTTGCTGGAAGACGGCTACATCACTGGGACTGGCGGCGGCCGCAACGGCGGCCCAGGCCGGCTGGCTGCTGCTGTCCGGCCTGCAACTGCAGGCGCTCCCCGGAATCGTCGCGCTCGGTGCGCTGGTCGCCGCGGCGCTGTTCCTCCGCGCCCGCGGGGGCGCGGTACGGCCGGCCTCTGGCGCCGATCCAGACGCCGCACGGCTTGCGGATTCGCGCCTCTCGGCGACGCCCCTGGGCCAGGCGCTGTCCACGCATCGCGAGACGATCGCACGCGGCATGCAGTCGGTCGGTGGTGACATCGGCCGGACCAGCCACCTGTTGCAGGAGGCGGTCACCAGCCTGTCAGACAGCTTCCGCCAGATGCATGAACTGACCCGCCAGCAGCAGCAGATCACGCTGGACATCACGGCAGGGGACAGGGGCCACCAGCCGGGCCAGGAGCGGATCACCTTCGAGCGTTTCGTAGAGCACTCGTCCACGGCGATGCAGGCGCTGGTCGAGAACATCCTGAACAACAGCCAGGTCGGCATGACATTGGTGGGCCAGATGGAAACCGTGGACAGCCAGATAAAGAGTGCGCTTTCGATCCTGTCCGAAGTCGAGGGCATCTCGAAGCAGACCAACCTGCTCGCGCTGAACGCCGCGATCGAAGCGGCCCGCGCCGGCGAAGCGGGCCGGGGCTTCGCGGTGGTGGCAGACGAAGTGCGCAAGCTCTCCGGGCGCACCCACCACTTCAGCGAGCAGATCCGGCAGGAGATCGGCCGCGTGTGCGAGTCGCTCGGCGCAGCCGAGAAGGCCATCCATTCGATGGCTTCGCAGGACATGACCTTCGCACTGCACGCGAAGCGCGAAGCCGACGACATGACCGTGCAGGTCGCGCAGATCAACGCGGAGCTGGGCGATGCGATGAAGCGCAATGCCGTGCTGAGCGGCGACATGGAGACACGGGTCAGCGAGGCCATCACCGCGCTGCAGTTCCAGGACATCACCTCCCAGCTGCTGGCGAACTGCTGCAGCCGCGTCGAGATGGTCGAGCAGCTGTTCGAGGCGATCGAACGCGAATTCTCCGATGCACCCGGCCGGCCGCCGGTCCAGCAGGTGATGGCGGAACTGCTGTCCCGGGCAGCGGCCATCGAAGCCCGCAACCCGGTCGCGCAGAAGCAGATGGCTGGCGGCGACATCGACCTTTTCTGAGCAATTCAAAGAGACAGGCTGAACAAAATGGCTAAGACAATCCTTGCGGTGGACGATTCCGCGTCGATACGACAGATGGTCGCGTTCACCCTGAAGAGCGCCGGCTACGACGTGGTCGAGGCCGTCGATGGCCAGGACGGGCTGGACAAGGCCAAGGCGAAGGCCGTGAACCTGGTGCTGACCGACCAGAACATGCCCCGCATGGACGGCATCTCGCTGGTGAAGCAGCTGCGGGCGCTGCCCCAGCACAAGAGCACGCCCATCCTGATGCTGACCACGGAATCCAGCGACCAGATGAAGGCGCAGGGCAAGGCCGCCGGCGCGACCGGATGGCTGGTCAAGCCGTTCGATCCCACGAAGCTGCTCGAAGTCGTCAAGAAGGTGATCGGCTGAGGGCGCGCTGCGCGCCCCGACCGGTCCAGGCGAACCAGGACGACAGGAATACGCAGATGTCGATCGACATGAGCCAGTTCTACCAGGTGTTCTTCGAGGAATGCGCAGAGCACCTGGCCAGCATGGAGACGCTGCTGCTCGACCTGGACCCGGTCCAACCGGATCCCGAGCAGCTGAATGCGATCTTCCGCGCGGCCCACTCCATCAAGGGCGGCGCCGGCACCTTCGGCTTCGGCGACATCGCGCGAACCACGCATTCCCTGGAGACCCTGCTGGACCGGCTGCGCAAGGAAGAGATCGCGCTGCGTCCGGAGATGATCGACGCCTTCCTGCAGGCCAAGGACGTGATCTCCGACCAGCTCGCCCGGCGCCGGGGCGAAACCAGCAGCGAGCTGGACCCGGATGCCGCCGACGTGGTGATGAGGTGGCTCGACGTGCTGGCCGCGGACGATCCTTCCGCAGACCAGCCGCCGGCGGCACTCAAGGTGGTCCCTGCGGCAGCCGCGCAGCCGGCACCCGCGTCCGCGCCACGCTCGCGCTTCGACATCTCTGTCCATGACGACGCGGTAGACGAGGCCGCGCTTGCCGGATTGATGGAGGAACTGCGTTCGCTGGGCACGCTGGAGGTGACTGCCCAGCCCGAAGCGCGCAAGCCGCGCATGTCCCGTTCGGTGCGCAGCACATGGCGCTTCGTGCTCACCGCCTCCATCGCCGAAGCGAGCCTGCGGGAGATGTTCGAGTTCGTGGTCCCGGCGGCCGACTTCGAGGTCGCGGCCGTCGTGCTCGACGATGCGGCGCAGGCGCCTGGCGTGGCTGCTTCGGATTCCAGCTACGGGTTCTTCACCGACCACTTCCCGGGCGCCGACGCTCCTGCGGCGGCCATTGTCGAGCACGCCTCCGTCGCTGACGACGGCTTCGGCTTCTTCGACGACGCGCCCGGCGCGCCGGTGGCGGCGCCCGTTGATGCGGTGCCGGACGACGGATCGAAGGCCGCAGTCGAGTCCCCGCCGACCGCCGCGCGTACGCCGTCGATCGGCAGGCGGGCGTCGGACCAGCCGGCGGATGCGCCGGTTCGCGCCGGCCGCCGGACGACCGACAAGCAGGTTGCCAGCGCCGGTGACAGTGCGTCGATCAGGGTGGGCGTCGAGAAGGTCGACATGCTGATGAACCTGGTCAGTGAGCTGGTGATCACGCAATCGATGCTGATGCAGTCGGCCAGCACGCTGGATCCGGTCGCCAACGAGCGCCTGCTGTCCGGCGTGGGCCTGCTGGAACGCAACACGCGCGACCTGCAGGAGGCGGTGATGTCGATCCGCATGCTGCCGATCTCGTTCGTGTTCAGTCGCTTCCCGCGGGTGGTGCGCGACCTGGCCGGCAAGCTCGGCAAGCAGGTCGAACTCAAGACGCATGGCGAGAGCGCCGAGCTGGACAAGGGCCTGATCGAGAAGATCGCCGACCCGCTGACCCACCTGGTGCGCAACAGCCTCGACCATGGCATCGAAGCGCCCGAGGCGCGCATTGCCGCAGGCAAGCCAGCCACCGGCACCATCACGCTGACCGCGATGCACCAGGGCGGCAGCATCATGATCGAGGTGAGCGACGACGGCGCCGGGCTGAACCGCGAGCGCATCCTGCAGAAGGCGCGCGAACGCGGGCTCGCAGCGCACGACGGGATGACCGACGGCGAGGTGTGGCAGCTCATCTTCGAACCGGGCTTCTCTACCGCGGAAGCGATCACCGACGTGTCCGGCCGCGGCGTCGGCATGGACGTGGTCAAGCGCAACATCGCCGAGATGAACGGCCACGTGTCGATCGAGTCCACCGCTGGCCAGGGAACCCGGATGACCATCCGGCTGCCGCTGACCATGGCGATCCTGGACGGACTGTCGGTCAAGGTCGGTACGAACACGCTGATCATTCCGCTGAACGCGATCGTCGAGTCGATCCGGCCCGGGCGCGACGAGATCCGCACCGTGGGCGGCCGGGCGCGAACGGTCGCCGTGCGCGGCGAGTACCTGAACGTGATCGAGCTGCGCCGTTTCTTCAGCAGCCCGGATGCGCCGCCGGCCGAGATGCCGGTGATGGTGATCGTCGACGCGGCCGGCCACAAGGCCGCGCTCTGCGTGGATGAACTGCTCGGACAGCACCAGGTGGTGATCAAGAGCCTGGAGACCAACTACCGCAAGGTCAACGGCGTGTCGGGCGCCACCATCATGGGTGACGGCCGCGTCGCCCTGATCGTGGACGTGCCGGGCGTGCTGCGCACCGGCAACGGGCTGGCCAACGCGGCGTGACGGCCGCCCTTCCGCGGCGGGCGGCCCCGTGCCCGCGCCGCGAACGATTTCAAGCTTGAAGATGGAGACGGAAACGATGAACCTGCAAACGATGAAGATCGGCCCCCGGCTCGGCCTGGGATTCGGCATCGTGCTCGCGCTGTGCATGGTGCTGGGCTGGGTCGGCTACTCGGGCCTGGCGAAACAGGGCGCGCATCTCGAGGCCATCGGCGGAAACATCCTGCCGAGCATCAAGCAGCTGGGCGACCTGCAGACGACGCTCTCGGCCTATCGCCGGTGGTCACTGCGCGCCGTCTACTCGAACACCGACGAGGCACGCAGCAGCAGCGTCGCGCAGATGAACGAGGCCCGCGAACTGCTCCGCACGCGGTCCGCGACCTACCGGAAGGACATGCTGCTCACCGGCACGCCGGAGGAGCCGCTGTACGCCACGTACGAATCGATGATGGAGAAGTACTTCCAGCTCGACCAGCAGCGGATGCTCCCGGCGCTCGCCAACGGCGCCCGCGGCCGGGGCGAAGCCGAGGCCGTGCTCGTTGCGGATTCCCTCGCCAGCTTCAACGCCGCGCTCAAGGCCCTCGACGAGCTGACCGCATACAACGTGAAGATCGCGAACGAGACGGTGGCCAGCGCCCATGCCACGCATGCGCGCTCGGTCACGCTGCTCGCCACCAGCGCCATCGCGGCACTGGTGCTGGGCATGCTGGCGGCCTTCCTGATCACCCGCTCGATCACCTCGCCGTTGCGCCAGGCGGTCGGCGCGGCGAATGCGATCGCGGCAGGCGACCTTTCGGTCCGGATAGAGCCCAAAGGTCGCGACGAGGCTGCAGAGCTGATGTCGTCGATGAAGTCCATGAGCGGGGTGATCTCGAGCCTGATCGCTGCACAGACCGAGATGTCGCGCCAGCATACCGCTGGTGCGATCGACCACAAGATTCCCACCGACCAGTTCCCGGGGGCGTTCCACGAAGCGGCGGAACTGATCAACGAGGTGGTCGCCGCGCATATCGCGGTCAAGTTCCGGGTGGTCGAGGTGATCGGCGCCTATGCGAAGGGTGACCTGACGGTCAGGATGGATCGGTTGCCCGGCAAGAAGGGGGAGGTCACCGCTGCAGTGGACGCGGTTCAGGCAAGCTTGGCCAACATCATCGGGCAGATCAAGGAAGCGACGGACTCGATCAACACGGCGGCCAAGGAGATCGCGCAGGGCAACGCCGACCTGTCGCAGCGGACCGAGGAACAGGCGTCCAGCCTCGAGGAGACGGCTTCCAGCATGGAAGAGCTGACCTCGACGGTGAAGCAGAACAGCGAGAACGCGAAGCAGGCCAACCAGCTGGCGATCGGCGCCTCGGAAGTGGCGGTCCGCGGCGGCGCGGTGGTGGGCGAAGTGGTGCGCACGATGGACGAGATCACGGCGGCGTCGAAGAAGATCTCCGACATCATCAGCGTGATCGACGGCATCGCGTTCCAGACGAACATCCTGGCGCTCAACGCGGCGGTGGAAGCGGCGCGCGCCGGCGAGCAGGGCCGTGGCTTCGCGGTGGTGGCGACCGAGGTGCGCAACCTGGCGCAGCGGTCGGCGGCCGCGGCGCGCGAGATCAAGGCCCTGATCGGCGATTCGGTACAGAAGGTGGAGAGCGGCTCGAAGCTGGTCGGCGAGGCCGGCTCGACCATCCAGGAGGTGGTGCAGCAGGTCAAGCGAGTGACCGACATCATGTCGGAGATCTCCGCCGCCTCGATGGAGCAGAGTTCGGGCATCGAGCAGGTGAACACCGCGGTCACCCAGATGGACGAGGTGACCCAGCAGAACGCCGCGCTGGTCGAACAGGCGGCGGCGGCGGCCGAGTCGCTGCAGGAGCAGGCCGAGTCGCTGGCCGACGCCGTGTCGGTTTTCAGGCTCGACGGCGCGGCGGCTGCGCCGGGTGGCTATGCCGGCGTGGAACGGCGCGGGCCTGATCGTGCGACCAATGTCGCGCGGCTGAAGCCGGCCACTGCCGCAGGGGTCGAGCGGCCGTCGCCCACGACGTCCGCGAAGCGCACGGAGCGCCCGGCGAAGGCAGTCAATGGCGATGAATCGTGGGAAGAATTCTGAGAATGAAACCTGGAGAGCCAGTCATGAGTGATTCGAATCGATCGTCGTCGTCGGCGGCTTCCGGTACCGGCAGCAGCGGTCCCGTGCCGGGCACCAGCGAGTTCCTGACCTTCAAGCTCGGCGCCGAGGAATATGGCGTGGAGATACTCAAGGTGCAGGAGATCCGGGGCTATGACGCGGTCACCTCGATCGCCAACACGCCGGATTTCATCAAGGGCGTGATCAACCTGCGCGGCGTGATCGTGCCGATCGTCGACCTGCGCATCAAGTTCGACCTCGGCCAGGTGACCTACGATCCGTTCACGGTGGTCATCATCCTGAACATCGCCGATCGCGTGATGGGCGTGGTCGTCGACGGGGTCTCGGACGTGCTCGAACTGGACGCGGCGCAGATCCGCCCTGCGCCCGAGTTCGGTGCAGGCCTGGATACCGAGTACATCATCGGTCTGGGCACGGCCGGTGAACGGATGCTGATCCTCGTCGACATCGAACGCCTGATGACCAGCAGCGAGATGGCGCTGGTCGACGACTCGGCCTCGGTCCACTGATCGCGCCGCCGGACGGAAACTGCACCATGCCCCTTGCAGCACGCTCGAACGAACCCTCGGCCGAAGGATCGGCTGGCGCAAAGGAGTTCGTCTTCACCCGTGACGACTTCGAGCGCATTCGCCGCCTGATCTACGACCACGCCGGCATCCAGCTCAATCCGGGCAAGATGGAGATGGTCTACAGCCGCCTGGCCCGGCGACTGCGTGCCAACAACGTCGTCCGCTTCAGCGAGTACCTGCGGTTGCTCGAGGGTCCGCGCGGCGCGGAGTGGGAGGCGTTCACCAATGCGCTGACCACCAACCTGACCGCGTTCTTCCGGGAAGCGCACCATTTCGTCGAGCTCGAGAAGCTGATCCGGCGTGTCAGCGCGACGCGAGAGGTGTCCCTCTGGTGTTCGGCCGCGTCGACCGGCGAGGAGCCCTACTCGATGGCGATGACGGCGGTCGAAGCCTGTGGCAGCACGGCGCCGCGGGTGAAGATCGTCGCCAGCGACGTCGATACCGCCGTGCTCGCGAAGGCCCAGGCCGGCGTGTACACGATGGACCGGGTGGACCGGCTGGCACCGGAGCGGCTTCGCCGCTTCTTCCTGCGCGGCTCGGGTGCAAACGAGGGCATGGTGCGCGTGCGTCCGGAGCTGTCTTCCCTGATCCGGTTCCAGCAGGTGAACCTGCTCGATGCGCGTTACCCGGTGACCGGGCCGTTCGACGCCATCTTCTGCCGCAACGTGATGATCTATTTCGACAAGCCCACCCAGTACAAGATCCTGCAGCGGTTCGCGCCGCTGCTGCGTCCGGACGGACTGCTGTTCGCCGGCCACTCCGAGAACTTCTACCACGCCGCGGATCTGTTCAAGCTGCGCGCGAAGACGGTCTACGAACTCGCCAACCCGCCAGCGGGGGCTGCATGAGCGTCGAGTGCGCAGACGGCTTCGCGAAGACCCTGTACTTCGATCGCACCTTCGATGCCGAAGCCGCGAAGCTGATGCCGGGCGAGTACTACGTCACCGGCAGCGACATGGTACTGGTGACGGTGCTGGGTTCCTGCGTGTCGGCCTGCATCCGCGACACGCGGACCGGCGTCGGCGGCATGAACCACTTCATGCTGCCGGAGGGCGGTAGCGCCGATGGCGTGGCCAATGCGTCTGCCCGCTATGGCACCTATGCGATGGAGGTGCTGATCAACACCATCCTGAAGCAGGGCGCACGCCGCGGCAGCCTGGAGGCGAAGGTGTTCGGCGGCGGCAACGTGCTCGAGGGCCTCACGGTCGCGAACGTGGGTCCGCGCAATGCCGCGTTCGTGCGCGATTTCCTGAAGACCGAGGGCATCCCGGTCAAGGCGGCCGACCTCGAGGACATCTACCCGAGGAAGGTCTATTTCTTCCCGAAGACCGGCCGGGCGATGGTGCGCAAGCTCAAGAGCGCCAACGAGAGCGGCGTGATCGCGCGTGAACGCGAATACAGTCGGCGCCTGGTCGCGCAACCGGCCAGCGGCGCAGTGGAGCTCTTCTGATGAACGCACAGACGATCCGTCCGGCCCAGGCGGCGCGGCCGCGTACCCGCGTGGTCGTGATCGACGATTCCGCGCTGATCCGCCGGATACTCACCGAGATCATCAACGGCGAGCCGGACATGGAAGTCGTCGCGCAGGCCCCGGACCCGCTGGTCGCCCGCGAACAGATCCGGGCGCTCAATCCGGACGTGATCACCCTCGACGTCGAGATGCCGAAGATGGACGGCCTCGCCTTCCTCGAGAAGCTGATGCGCCTGAAGCCGACCCCGGTGGTCATGGTGTCGACGCTGACCGAGCGCGGCTCGGAAACGACGCTGCGCGCGCTGGAGCTCGGGGCGGTCGACTTCGTCTCGAAGCCGAAGATCGACATTGCCAACGGCATGCAGGAGTACGCGGCCGAGATCACCGAGAAGATCCGGGCTGCGGCGATGGCCCGGGTCCGCAGGCTGGGGCCGCAGCCGGTCGATGCCGCGAGTGCCGGCGGTGGGTTGCCGGTGCGCCCGGCCTCGGGCTGGTCGACGGAGAAGCTGATCATCGTCGGCGCTTCCACCGGCGGCACCGAGGCGATACGCGAGTTCCTGGAGCCGCTGCCGCCGGACATCCCCGGTATCCTGGTGACCCAGCACATGCCGGAAGCGTTCACCCGCTCGTTCGCGCGCCGGCTCGATGGATTGTGCCGGATCACGGTGAAGGAGGCCGAGGATGGCGAGCGCATCCTGCCTGGGCATGCATACATCGCGCCGGGGCATTCGCACCTGCTGGTGCGGCGCAGTGGCGCCAACTACATGACCGAACTGTCGCAGTCGGCGCCGGTCAACCGCCACCGTCCGTCGGTCGACGTGCTGTTCCGCTCGGCCGCGGCCCATGTCGGCCGCAATGCGATCGGCGTTATCCTGACCGGGATGGGCCGGGATGGCGCGGCCGGCATGCGCGAGATGCACGATGCAGGCGCCTGGAACGTCGCGCAGGACGAAGAGAGTTGCGTGGTGTTCGGGATGCCGAAGGAAGCCATCAACAGCGGAGGCGTCGACGAGGTGCTGCCCTTGAAGTCGATCTCGCGCGCCGTCATCGGCCAGATCACCGCACGCGGCGGGCGGCAGAACCGGGTCTAGCATCCGCGCCATCCTCCAGCCATCATCCATTTGCTTGCAGTTCCGTTTCTCCCGCCCAACCCCCGCACCAGGAGCCATACCATGCAGACTCAGGTCAGTGTCATCAACGAGCGTGCGCGCATCGCCTTGTCCGGCCGCTTCGATTTCAACGCCCATCGGACCTTCAAGTCGGCCTACGAAGGGCAGATCAAGTCCAGTGAAGTCTCCGCGATCGAGATCGATCTCGGCAATGTCGAGTACCTGGACAGTGCTGCGCTGGGGATGCTGCTGTTGTTGCGCGACCAGGCCAGCAGCGCGCACAAGACGGTGATCCTCACCAACTGCCGTGGTGTCGTGCAGCAGATCCTAGACATCGCGAACTTCAAGAAGCTGTTCACGATCCAGTAGTCCTGATCGATCACTGCGACCCGGCGTCGACGAGGCTCCCCGGCATGGACCTGAATCCCCCCCCGCATCCCGCGCCAATGGGCGTGGACGCCGTCGCGTCCGTGCGGGTCATCGTGATCGACAGCCATCCTGAGGTCCGGGGGCGCCTGCGTGCATTTCTGGTGGCTGCCGGGGCGAGCGTCCTCGAGGTTTCGGACGTGGACGAGGCGATCGACCTGGCCGATCGCGGAGAAGCAGGGCTGGTGCTGTGCGGAATCTCGGACGACAGCGTCGCATTGCGTGCGCTGGCGGCGGGGCGCATGTCGAGGCATGAGTCGGCGCCCTGGGCGCTGGTTGCGCTCGTGCCGGAAGCGGTCGGCCTGTTGCAGGTCGACGAGCTGCAGGGTCTCGCAGACGATTTCCTGCAGTTGCCGCTGAGCGTCGGCTGGCTGGGCGCGCGGTTGAGGCTGTATGCCCGCATGGGGTCGTACGTCGCCCGCACGCAGGCGCAGCGGAAGGCGCTCAAGCGGCACCAGGACGAGGCCGAGGAAGAGCAGCGCATCGCCAGCTACCTGATCTCTCGCCTGGAAGGACGCGACCCGATCGCCGACCGGATGATGCATGCCTGGGTATCCCCGGCACACCACCTGAGCGGGGACGTCGTTGCCGTGGCCCGGTCGCCGGATGACCGGATCAACGTGCTTCTTGCGGACGGCACGGGCCATGGGCTGGCGGCTGCGATCTCGGTGCTGCCGGTGAGCGAAGTGTTCCACCGGATGACCGACCGCGGGTTCGACATCGCAAGCATCGTCACCGAGATGAACCGGAAGCTGCGCAGCTGCATGCCGGCCGACCGTTTCGTCGCGTGCGTGGCTGCCTCGATCGACATGCGAGAGCGGGTGATCGAGCTCTGGAACGGCGGGTGCCCGCCGGTGATGCTGCTCGGCAGCGACGGCAGCCTCGAGCGGGTCTGGCGTTCGCGGCACATGGCCCTCGGCATCCTGGACGGGCGCGATTTCGACAGTTCCGTGGAGCGCTGTTCGTATCGCGAGCAGTCGCAGCTGATGGTCGTGTCGGACGGGCTGTCCGAAGCGCTCGGCCAGGACGGCAAGCACCGGTTCGGAGACCGCGAACTGCTCGAAGCCGTGCGTGGCCCGTCCGCGCAGCGGCTAGAGCGGGTGGTCAGCTGCCTGCATGACTTCACCGGCAACAGCACGCTGGAGGACGATGCATCGATCCTGCTGGTCGACTGCCTGCTCGAGCCGTTGCCCGACCCGGTGGTCGAGGCGCGCCTCCGGCGCTGGCGTCGACACCGGCATCGGGCAGGGCGCGCGGCTCGCATTGGGCCTTCGAGATGCGGCTCGGGCCGGCCCAGCTGCGCAGGATCACGCTGGTACCGTTCATCAGCGGGCTGGTGGAGCAGCTGGGCATTCCCCGCCGGCTGCGCAGCAACGTGTTCTGCGTCCTGTCGGAACTGCTCTGCAACGCCCTCGACTATGGCGTGCTGGGCATGGACCCGGCGGTGCTGGAGCAGGACAATGGGCGAGAGCGCTTCCGGGAGGACCGGGCGCAAAGGCTGGCTGCGCTTGCGTCCGGAAGCCTCTGGGTCAAGGCTGCCGTCGAACCGGTCGGCGATGGCGAGTACCTCGAGGTGGAGATAGAGGATTCCGGCGCGGGCTTCGACATCGAGTCCCTCGAGGAACGGCTCGCACGGCTGAAGAGAAGCGATCCCGTCCGGCAAGGGCGCGGCCTGGAGCTCGTGCGCTCGGTGTGCAAGAGCCTGCGCTTCGACCAGGACGGACGCAGGGTGGTTGCCGTGATCGCGCTGGCGCCGCCCGCCTGAAGGCTTCTGCAGGTGCAGTGCCTGCGCAGCCGTGGATCCGGCGCAAGCGTGCGCCGGTTGCCGGCGCTTCCCGTTTTGACTAAAGTGCGCGCCAGTCGAACAGCACGATGAAACGGGCAGACATGGCCGCACAGCGGATGGATGGCAAGGCCCTCGCGGCGCAGGTGCTCGAGGAATGCAGGCAGAAGGTCGATGCACTGGCAGCGCGAGGCGTGCGGCCGGGGCTGGCAGTGGTGCTGGTGGGCGACAATCCGGCCTCGCGTGCCTATGTACGGAACAAGGTGAAGGCCTGCGCGACGGTCGGCGTCCACTCCGAAGTGGTCGAGATGTCTGCCACGGCGTCCCAGTCGGACGTGCTTGACGTGGTGCGTCGCCTGAATGTCGATGCATCCATCCATGGCATCCTGGTGCAGTTGCCGCTTCCCGCCGGTCTAGACGAGGCCGTGATCCTCGCCGAAGTGAAGGCCGCGAAGGATGTCGATGGCTTCCACACGCTGAACCGGGGCGACCTGCTGAGCGGGCACACGCGGTTTCCGCCGTGCACCCCGGCCGGCATGATGCGCATGCTCGACTCGATCGGCGCGAAGCTCACCGGCAAGGACGCCGTGGTGGTCGGGCGCAGCAACACCGTCGGCAAGCCGATGGGCCTGCTGCTCCTCGGACGCGACGCGACCGTCACGCTGTGCACCTCCAAGACGGTGGACCTCGCCGCGCATACCCGGCGCGCCGACGTGCTGGTGGTCGCGGTCGGCCGACCGGGCATCGTCACCGGCGACATGGTCAAGCCGGGCGCGATCGTGCTCGATGTCGGCATCAACCGCACGGCCGACGGCAGGCTGGTGGGCGACATCGACTTCGACTCGGTCGAGCAGGTCGCAGGCCATGTGACCCCGGTCCCGGGCGGCGTCGGGCCGATGACGGTGGCGATGCTCGTGGTCAACACCATCGAGGCGGCGGGCGGATAGCCGGCTGACCGGACCATCCACCCGCGCGGCTGACGGATCAGGCGGCCCGGGTCGCGGACCTCGCGCCGTCCCGTTCAGTCCGGCACGGACGCATGCGGGCTGCCCAGGCGGGCCAGGCAGCGGCTGATCCACAGTGCCGTGAGCTTCTCCTGCACCGAGTTCTGCCGGAGCCGCTCGTTCAGTGCCGGAAAATCGACCTGGTCCAGCGACTGGTCCTGGTTGAAGCACGAGAACACGTAGGTGATCCGGCCGGTTGCGCGGTCGCGATGCGGCTGGAGGCACTGCGCGCAGATCTCCTTCATCATGCACTGCATCGGGGAATTGATCGAGCCGATGGCGCGATGCGTGTCCTTCAGGTGCCGCGAAAGCAGGCCGTGCCGGGCCGCGCCCACCGCCGCCATCATGCGGTCGGACCCGATCGCAATGATGCGATCGACGTCGGCCACCGGGATGGACGGCACGCCCAGGCGACCGTCGGCGTAGGCGGCGATCGCCTCGACGATGTTGGCGCTGATCGTGCGGTCCTGCGGACGCCCGGGCTCGAATCCCGGGGCCTCGTCGCAGCACCAGACCACGGTGTCTGCAGCCGCTTCGATCTCTTCCACCTTGTAGCGGTCGATCAGCTTCTTGTAGCCGGCGAAGTAGAGGACCTTCGATCCGGCCGCGCGCAGCGCCTGCCCGATCGAGAACAGCACCGCGTTGCCCAGGCCACCGCCGACCAGCATCACCGTCTCGCCCCCTGCGATCTCGGTCGGCTCTCCCGTCGGGCCCATCAGCACGATCGGCTCGCCGGGGCGCAACGTCTTGCAGAGGTCGGAAGACCCGCCCATCTCGAGCACGATGGTCGACACGAGGCCCTGCTTCGCGTCGACCCATGCACCGGTCATCGCCAGGCCTTCCATCGCGAGTCGGGTGCCGTCGATGCGCGCGGCATTCATCTCGTAGTTCTGCAGGCGGTAGAACTGCCCGGGCTGGAAACGCGCGGCCGCGCGCGGAGCCTTGGCCACGACCTCGATGATGTTGGGCGTCAGCCGGTTCACTGCATGCACCGTGGCGCGGAGCTCTTCGTTGAGGCGGGCGATGAAGGCCCCCGCGTCCGGCTGGCCGTTGGCCGGCAGGCCCGCAAGCACCCGGGACACGGCGGGATATCCCTGCTTGGCAGAGCCCATCGCCTTGACCACGTTTCCGAAGAACGACGGATGGAGGTCTCCGAAGAAGCTGATGAAGCGCCCGTCGTCGCGCCGGGAAAGGAACACGTTCGGCGCCTTCGGCTTCGAGATCGACCGTTCAGGGCGCACCGGGTTTCCCTGTTCATCGCAGGCGCGGAAGTAGCGGCCATCGAGCACGAAGGTGTTCGCGTCCTCTCGCGCGAGCACGGTGTTCGGGTTGGTACCGGCGGCGATCAACACGGTACGCGCCGCAAGCACCACGTCACCCGCATCGCTCCATTGGCCGTCCTCGGCCCGCGACTGCCGTGTCATGGTGATCGACTCGACATGCTGCCAGGCGTCCACGTCGATGCGACGTGGCGAGAGTCCCTCGGCGAACACGATGCCTTCCTCGAGCGCCTTCTGTACCTCTTCATGGTTGAGGGTGTAGGAAGGCGAATCGACGAGGCGCTTGCGGTAGGCAAGCGTGACGCCGCCCCAGCCCGCGATGAGCCTGGCAAGGCGGGGCGCCCGCCGCTGTTCGGCGGCGGCATGCCGCTCGGCGCGTATCGCATGTGCATGCCCGATGAACTCGGCTGCGATCGAACGCTCTTCTTCGTTCCAGCGCGCGTGTACCGCCGCCTCTCCCTGTTCCGCCACCAGCGTCTCGTAGCGGGCCAGGAACTTCTCGACCTGCACCGGGTAGTAGGCCAGGGACTCGGTGGCGGTGTCGACCGCGGTGAGGCCGCCGCCGATCACGACCACCGGGAGCCGCAGCTGCATGTTGGCGATCGATTCGGCCTTCGCCGCACCGGTCAGTTGAAGCGCCATCAGGAAGTCGGAGGCGGTGCGGACGCCGCGTGCCAGGCCGTTGGGCATGTCGAGGATGGTGGGCCGGCCGGCGCCGGCGGCGAGCGCCACATGGTCGAAGCCCATGTCGAACGCGTCCTCGGCAGTGAGCGTTCCGCCGAAGCGCACGCCGCCGAACATCGCGAACGCGCCGCGGCGCTCCAGCACCAGGCGGATCACCTTCAGGAAGTTCTTGTTCCAGCGCACGGTGATGCCGTACTCGGCGACACCGCCGAAGCCGGCCATCACCCGGTCGTCGAGCGATTCATAGAGTTCGTGCACGTCCTCCACGGGATCGAAAGGCACGCGACGACCATGGCCATCGACACCGGACAAGCGTGGCGGCAGGGGCTCGATCTTGAGCCCGTCGATGCCGGCCACCATGTGCCCGTCGTTCATCAGGTGGTGCGCCAGCGTGAAGCCGGCGGGCCCGAGGCCGACCACCAGCACGCGGCGGCCGGTCGGCGCGCAGGGCAGCGGCCGGCGGATGTCGAGCGGGTTCCAGCGCGTCAGCAGCGAATAGATCTCGAAGCCCCACGGAAGCTCCAGCACATCCTTCAGCGTGCGGGTCTCCGATTCGGGAATGTTGACCGGCTCGGTCTTCTGGTAGATGCAGGCCTTCATGCAGTCGTTGCAGATCCGGTGGC